>ENA-UOUJ01000959-UOUJ01000959.1-activated-sludge-metagenome-genome-assembly--contig:-NODE-959-length-16549-cov-7.516491_pt1 | contig 16549 bp, 7 predicted proteins | sample MGYA00249839_ERZ747224 | MGnify/ENA primary metagenome ERZ747224 (study PRJEB28782, sample SAMN03220277) | activated sludge metagenome | biome: wastewater; feature: sewage sludge; material...
CTTTTGTCCCATAACCATAAAGATAATAATAGCACCTCAAAAAAAGAATTAGCCAGAAAATGTTATTTTAACAAATATAAATTACTTTGCCATATAATCCTTAACGAGAGATCGAAAGAACCACGATTTGAGTTAGTATTATGAAAATTGAAAACGAAACGATAGCTTTTTGATTATTATTTTAAACAATTTTTTATTTTAGATTCATTTATTTTTTTAACAAATTAACTATTACTATGAGTTTATTCATTTCTTTATTTAATTGGAAGAAGCTTTTGGGGATGTTTATTGTTGTCTTTTTAATTCCAAGTTTCTTAATGGGTCAGGCTAGTCGAAAAGATATAACCGGAAGGGTAGTGGATGATGCAAATAATCCGATTGGCGGAATAACAGTAACCGTGAAAAACGGCAACACTGCCACTTCTACAAATGCGGACGGGTCTTTCGGTATTAAGGCCAATATTGGAAATATACTGATATTTACCTCTGTGGGTTATGAAACTGTTGAGGTAGCAATAAGTTCAACAGAGAGTCTAATAATTGTATTAAATGAAAAAAAGGAGATTCTTTCTGATGTGGTAGTAATTGGTTATGGTAAAGGAAGTAAAAAAACTTTATCAAGTTCCATTACCAGCATTAAGCCAGAAGAATTAAACAAGGTTGTTACAGGCGATATTGGGCAATTGTTGCAAGGAAAGGTTGCAGGTCTTAATATTACAGCAAGTGGAGACCCCAACCGGTCGGCCTCAGTTACACTTAGAGGCCCTTCCACTATTAATAGCCCCGGTGGTCCATTTTATGTAATTGATGGAGTACCAGGAGCCGATATTGCTGCTATTGCACCAGATGATATTGCCTCCATTGATGTATTAAAGGATGCAGCCGCTACTGCAATCTATGGTAACAAAGCATCAAATGGTGTAATAATGGTTACTACTAAGAAAGGACGAACTGGAAAAATGCAAGCTTCCTACAATGGGTATGTAGGTTTAGAAAAAGTCTCCGGAGAATTAGACGTAATGAATGCCGACCAAATTAAAGCATTCGTTGCAAAAAGCGGTATCAGCATTTCACCAAATGATGATTTTGGTAAAAATACAAATTGGATGAAAGCAGTGGAGAGACCTCAGGCTATTTCTCAAAATCATAATATTTCTTTTAGCGGAGGATCCGAAAAATCATTATACAGCGCAAGTTTAAATTACCTGAATAAGGAAGGGATATTGCTTAAAAGTAATTTGCAACGCGTTATTGCCAGATTAAGTTTAGAGCAGTTTGTTCTAAATGATAAGGTAAAATTAGGATTAAATTTATCTAACGCCAGTAGCAAAGCACAAAATACGCCACTGCGAAATGTAGTTTTGCTGCAGGCTGCTAAGCATTTACCCGTTTCGCCGATTTATAATGATGATGGTTCTTATTTTGAAAATTTTAATACTCCTGGTTATTATAATCCGCTCTCTTTGATTAACAATGCACAGGACGACACAAAATACAACACTTTGTTGGGTAACTTCACAGTGGAAGCAAATTTGCCCTGGAATTTCAAATATAACCTGAATGCTTCTTATCAAAAGAATACATCATTGCATGGTGAGTATTACAATAGTTATTATAGTTCCAATTATAAATCAGGTTTTTATAATAATCCTGACCCTGGTTTCTCAGGTCGGTGGTTATTATCATTTGGAACGAATGGAGCTGCCTATCGCAGTGCTTATGAAAATAATTCTACTACTGTCGAATCATTTTTGACTTGGGATAAGAAGATAAGCCGACATTCAATTAACTCCGTGCTTGGTTATTCATGGCAGGAAAACAATTGGGGAGATGGGCTACAAGCTAATAACACTAATTTTGTTTCAGACTATACCGGATATTATAATTTAGGATTAGGAAATTATAACGCGGTTAATGGTTATGTGGTAGATTTTGGTAATACTGTTTTTCAAACTACCAGATTTATTTCAGACTTCCTGCGTGTTAATTACAATTTTGCAGAAAAATACCTTTTGCAGGCATCTATCAGGCGTGATGGAAGTTCGGTCTTTGGAACCAATAACCAATGGGGGTACTTTCCGGCCATTGGGGTAGCTTGGCGTATTAATGAAGAAGAATTCTTAAAAAACTCTAATTTAATCAGCGATCTTAAATTAAGATTTAGCTATGGAGAAACCGGTAATGCGTTTGGCTTTGGGGCTTATACCGCCAAACAATTATTTAGCAGTCGGGGTACTTATTACAATGCAGGTGTTTTTGCCACTGCCATTGGAGTTACACAGGGGTCTAATCCTGATCTGAAATGGGAGGTTACTTCTACCAAAAATCTTGGTTTAGACTTTGGCCTGCTACAAAATAAAATTTCAGGAACATTGGATTTCTATGAAAAAACAACAACTAATATGATCTTTGGATATTCTGTTAGCAATACTATTGTGCCGGGAGGTTTTGTTTGGGGTAATGGCGGTAAAATTAGAAACAGAGGTATTGAGTTAACACTTTCAGCTACTCCGGTTTCAAATAAAGTATTCAGGTGGAATACATCTGCAAACTTTGCAGTAAATAAAAACCTGATTTTGAATATGGACGGCCCTGAAAAATATGGAGTTTCGTCTGACTCAATAAGATACACCAGGCCTGAAGGACCCGGACAAACGAATACTTCATTACAAATACTGAAGGAAGGATATCCAATCGGACAGTTTTTTGCCTTTAGCTATGCAGGCAAGGATGCAAATGGCAATTCTCAATTTGTAAAGAAAAAGGATGGTTCTTTAACTACTGCGCCTGCTATTGGAGATGATTATTTTTACTTGGCCAACCCACATCCTAAACTATTATTAGGTTGGAATAATACCCTGAACTACAAAAACTTCGATTTCAATTTCTTCTTTAGAGGTGTATTTGGCAATAAAATATTTAATGCCACCAGAGCTGATCTGTCCTATACTGTAAATGCGGCAGTGATTAATATTTCTAATCAGGCAGTTAACGATCTGATGACTGATGCAAAAAATAATTCATATTCTGACAGGTATATTGAAAATGGCTCCTATGTTAGATTGGATAATGCTACTTTAGGATATAAAGTACCTGTTCAAAACAATATTATTAAATCTTTGAGATTGTATGTAACTGGAAATAACTTATTAGTTGTTACCAAGTATTCAGGTATAGACCCTGAGATTAATCAAGGTGGTATTGCACTGGGTGTGGATTACAATAACTTTTATCCCAAAACCAGGATTATTATGTTTGGCTTAAACTTTGGGTTTTAATAATACCTTTTTAGAACAATTAAATTAAATACGCAATGAAAAAGATACTTATATATTCAATTTTTTCTTCGATAGTTTTATTATTGTTTTGGTCCTGTCATAAAATAGACGTGAAGCCCAAATCACTTTATACGGAAGACGTTTTTCCTCAAACAGTAGATCAGTTTCAGTCTGTGATTGGACCAGTTTATACCAGTTTGAGAGGACATTATGGTCTTACTTACTTTTTTATAACTGAAGCTACAACCGATGAGGCAATCTTGCCGGCTTATGGTGGAAACTGGTTTGACGGAGGAAGTTACGAAAACATGCATCGTCATACCTGGACCAAAGATCACAACTGGGTAGGATCATCTTGGGCTGATGCAACCGGACTTGTGGGCCTTTGTAATCAAACAATGTATATTTTAAGAAATGCTCCTGAAGGTGATGTAAAAAATGCCAGTTTAGCAGAAGTAAGAGCAATTCGCGCCTATGCTTTTTGGGAGTTGATGGATTTATTTGGTGGAGCGCCACTTGATACTTTATATCCCAGCCCTGGACTGCAGGCAAAAGCAAGTCGTACAGAATTATTCAATTTTATAGAATCAGAATTAAAGGCGATTACCCCTTTTCTAAAAACAACGGTAGATGCCTCTACTTATGGTAAACCTACTCAGTACTTTGCCTACAGTCTTTTGGCAAAAATGTATTTAAATGCAGAGGTTTATACAGGCGCCAAGAAGTTGAACGAATGTATCAACGCTTGCGATATGGTCATCAATTCAGGGAAGTTTGCAATAGAACCACGTAACACATATTTGCAAATGTTCTATCCCAATAATGGACCGGCCATGAAGGAATTTATCTTTGCCATTCCTTTTGATCCAGCTACACCTGATGGGTATTTCTTCCCTGCTCGGTATGATCTCAACAGAAATCTTGGAATGAAATACCGATACTCAGGTGCTACACCGGGCAATAATACTAATCCATATCCGGTAGTAAATTTGACAACAGGTAATGGATTAGTAAATACTAAGCCAAGTGGTCCGCGTGCTACCTTGTCTTCTTATCTTAATTATTTCCTTGAAGATGCAAATGATATTCGTTTAAAACAATGGTTGTATGGGCTTCAAACCTGGGATAATGGCAGCCCATTAATGGTCAAAACAACCAAAAAGGGATATGACCAGTTTTATGCCGGAGCAGATGGTACTGCTGAATATATTTATCAACTAAATATAGATACATCTATAAAGTTGAGACAAAATGTAACCTTGTTTGATTGTGGTAATGATGAAATAGCCTGGAATCAAGGGGCAAGAAATATTAAGTTTTTCCCTGATGCAGGATCCATCACAAGAAATCAAAACAATGATGTGCCGGTTTTTAGATATAGCGACATTATCCTCATGAAAGCAGAAGCAATTTTAAGAGGAGGTACTGCAACAGGTGGTCAAACAGCTCTTTCGCTGGTAAACCAAATAAGAGCCAACCGCTCTACTTCAGCAGCCTGGACTTCGATAGATTTAGAGCAGTTATATAAAGAACGTTGTCGTGAAATGGTTTGGGAATGTCAGCATCGGACTGATATGATTCGCTTTGGAAAGTTTGAAAATATTTATGGATTTAAAACAAATACAGATACTTATCGTCGTATTTTCCCGATACCAACTTCGGCGTTAAATACAAATAACAAACTGGAGCAAAATCCAGGGTACTAAAGCTAATTGCTTGTTCTTTTTGCGGTCAAACCCGAAGTGGATTCACTTCGGGTTTGATTTTAGAGTTACTAATAGCAAAAAGTCAAATAAAACAACGAAATTTAAGTATTTATTAAAAGCAGGATATAAAATGAGAAAGTGGGTGATCACAATAATTTTTTCTTTTGTATTAATTCATGCTACTGCGCAAAATGTAATACAATATGTGCAGCCACTTACAGGAACGGCACCTTCTACTACCGTATCTGCTCTGAAACATAGTGAAGCAGGGTCAGAAAAAAATGCAAATACAATTCCTGCAGTTGGGTTGCCATTTGGGATGACGCAGTTCACTCCGCAAACCCGGTTTACTGAAAGAAAATGTGTACCGCCCTACTTTTATAATGATAGTTTGTTTAGTGGTATTAGAGCTACACATTGGATTAGTGGAAGTTGTATGCAGGACTATGGAAGTTTTACTATAATGCCTGTAACAGGAAGGCTGAGAACGGCTAAATCAGGTTATCAGTTTCCTTTTTCTCATAATAATGAAACGACTTCGCCTGCTTATTATCAAATGCTGTCACCTATGCACAACTTTAAACTGGAATTGAGTGCTACCCTTCGATGTGGGGTTATAAAGCTCACCATGTTGAAGAGTGATAGCCTGCATCTATTGTTTATACCCAATAGCGATTATGAAACGAGTAGGGTTAGTATCAATACCTCAAAGTATGAAATTAACGGTACCAATACTGCTCATCGTATTTATCAGGGGGTGGGACAAAAAGCCGGATTTGACGGCTGTTACTATTTTAAACCAGATAAAAAATTTATAGCATCCGGCACGTTCATTAAGGATCAGGTTTTTAATGAAAAGGAAATTATAAATAAGCAAGAGGGAGGCGCTTATATCAGTTATTATTTACAAAAAGGAGAGTCGGTCGAGATATATGTTGGTACTTCCTTTACATCCATACAGGGCGCAAAAAATAATTTTATCGCGGAGGTAAATAATAAGAGCTTTACTCAGATAAAAGCATTGGCTGAGCAGAAATGGGAAGCCTCTCTGGGTATGGTTAAAGTAGAAACTGATAAAGTGGAAGATAAAGGCAAGTTCTATACCGCATTGTACCATGCTTTGCAGCACCCACGATTGATGAGTGACGAGGACGGAACCTATCCAAAATTTTCGGGTAATTATGAAGTAGAGAGAATATCGAAAGGCGCCTATTTTGATGATTTCTCAATGTGGGATATTTATAGAGCACAGTTACCTCTCATAGAACTTCTTAATCCGGAGTTGACAAACCAATTTGTGCAATCTCTGATTTTAAAGGGTAAGCAAGGCGAATGGATGCCTATTTTCCCCTGCTGGAATAATTACACTGCTGCCATGATAGGAGATCACTCATCAGTGGTAATCGCATCTGCATTTAATAAAGGTATTAGAAATTATGATATAAAAGAAGCCTATCAACAGATGCGAAAAAATGCATTTGAAACACCTGAGGATACGGACTATAAAAACGGGATGGGCAGGCGTGCACTCCCCTCTTATCTAAAATATGGGTTTATTCCAATGGAAGATAGCGTGCCCGATGCTTTTCATAAAAAAGAACAGGTAAGCCGTACACTGGAATATGCCTACGATGATTACGCCCTTGCCTCTATTGCAAAGGCATTGCACCAAAAAAATGATTATAAGTTATTGAAAGCCCGTGCTCATAATTATAAAAATATCTTTGATAAATCTGTGGGAATGATGCGGGGAAAGCATTCGAATGGAGACTGGACGGCAAGTTTTAATCCTGATATCCGCGAGGCGTATATTACAGAGGGAACACCGAGGCAATACACTTTTTATGTACCACAGGATATTACAGGCTTGGCTAAACTAATGGGAGGCAAAAAAGTATTTGAAAAGGCTTTAGACAGCTTATTTATAAAGGGAGAATACTGGCATGGAAACGAGCCGGGGCATCACATTCCTTTTTTGTATAACTATACCCACTCACCTTTTAAAACGCAGGAGATTGTCAGCAATATTTTAAAGGAAGAATATGCCGAAGGTCCCGGAGGATTAAGTGGAAATGATGATGCGGGACAGATGAGTGCCTGGTATGTATTTGCATCACTTGGTTTTTATCCGGTGGATCCGGTTTCGGGTAAATATGAAATCTGTACTCCTCTTTTTGATAGGATTACTATTCAATTAATAAATGGAAAAACCTTAGAAATAAGTAAAAAAAAGCAGTCGGAGAATTCTGTTTATATACACAAAATTATGTGGGATGGGAAACCCTATAAAAAAAAATATTTTACTTATTTTGATATTCTTAAGGGAGGAAATCTGGTATTTTTTCTCTCAGACGACCCTATTTATCAAAAAAAGAAGTAAAAAATCGACCTTCCTAAAGAATTTGGATTCCTGTTTTTAATACTATATGGCATTAGTAATTTTGAATAAAATTTTAAAAAATAAAAAAATATTTTGTAATTGTAAAAAATACATTTATTTTTGCAAAAGATTTGCTATGCTGGTTGACGTTTGCTTTTGTATATAACCAAAGTAGTAAAGAAAACGAGCTTTTTTAATTATTGGTTATTTTTTTTAAATTGGAAAATGATTTTGTAATTAAAAGCACTTTAGACGATCATTTTGTTTATTCTAATAATAATGTAATTTTTAAGCCATGCAATTAATACGACAATTACTTAGTTGGACACGTCTCAAATTTGTATTACAATATAGTCATATCGGTCTCGCTAAGCGGGTTCCTTTTAACATTTTTGATATGAAAAAGTCTTTGCTTATAATGTTATTGATACCGGCATTAGTATCCCATGCTCAGTCTCATACCTTTTCAATACAAGTAAATAAATTGGGGGCGACAGTTTCACCAAATATGTACGGTGTCTTTTTTGAAGACATAAACCTTGGTGCAGATGGTGGTATTTATGCGGAATTAATCAAAAATCGATCCTTTGAATTTTTCAGGCCGTTAATGGGTTGGCAGGTAAATCAAAAGCCTTTTAGAGAAGGCTCTGTAATGGTATTAAACAGGGGTAGCCAATTCAAGACAAATCCACGATTTTTGAGGGTTACACTTAATGCTGGTAATCAATCAAATATATCCTTAACCAATGAAGGGTTTCGTGGTATGGGAATTAAAAAAGGGCTGCGATATGATCTTTCTTTTCTGTATCGTACCGCTTCTAATAATATTAAAATACGTGCCAGCCTATTGGGTAGTAATAAAAATGAAATAGGATCGGTATCTGTTACGCCTACTGCAAATGCTGACTGGAAAAAATACGATATTAGTTTTAATGCCTTAGATACAGCTTTAAAGGGTGCCTTTAAATTGTCATTTGAAGGAGAAGGGATTATTGATTTGGATATGATCTCCTTATTTCCCTCAGACACCTGGAAAGGCCGTCCTGGAGGTTTACGTGCAGATATGATTCAAATGTTGGCAGATATGAAGCCTGGCTTTATTCGATTTCCCGGAGGATGTATAGTAGAAGGTTTTGATATTTCACAACGATACCAATGGAAAAATACTATTGGCCCTATAGAAAGTCGTCCTACACTCATTAACAGGTGGAATTTTGAGTTTGCCCATCGACCTGCACCCGATTATTTTCAATCATTTGGATTAGGTTTTTTTGAATATTTCCAGATATGTGAAGATATTGGTTCGGAGCCATTACCCATTCTTAATTGTGGTATGGCATGCCAATTTAATTCAGCAGAACTTGTACCTCTCAATGAACTACAACCCTATATTCAGGATGCTTTAGATCTTGTTGAATTTGCTAACGGAGATGAAAGTACAATATGGGGTAAGGTTAGATTTGATATGGGGCATCCGAAACCCTTTAATTTAAAAATGATTGGGATAGGTAATGAAAACTGGGGGCCTCAATATATAGAAAGGTTCAAATTATTTCAGAAAGCGATAAAAGAAAAATATCCTGAAATTCAATTAATTGCCAGTTCGGGTACTGATCCCAATGGAGAAAGATTTGATTATTTAAATAACAGTTTACGTGCATTGAATACAGATTTTATAGATGAACACTATTATCGGCCGCCACAGTTCTTTTTTGAAAATGCCTCGCGCTATGATAGTTATCCACGAAATGCGTCAAAAGTCTTTGCAGGGGAATATGCTTCGCACGTTAAGGGAATACCCAATGGAGTTACCAAAAATAACTGGTTATCTGCCCTGTCTGAAGCTGCAATGATGACTGGATTTGAGAGAAATGCCGATGTTGTTCAGATGGCTTCGTATGCACCTCTGTTTGCTCACGTAGATGGTTGGCAGTGGACTCCGGATATGATTTGGATAGATAATCTTAATATTTATGGTACCCCCAATTATTATGTACAGAAACTATTTTCATTAAATAAAGGTACTAGAGTGATTCCCATTCAATTAGATGGCAGCCCCGTAGCAGGGCAGGATAGCTTATATGCATCTGCTACTATTGATGAAAATAAAAAGGAACTGATTTTAAAAATTATAAATGCAGAAAATAAATCTAAGGTGATCAATCTGAATTTTATTGGTAAAAAGATTTTAACTTCTTCGGTGAAATTAATAGAATTACAAAATGATGACCTGACTGCCTGCAACTCCATTCAGTTGCCGGGGAATATTTCTCCTATAGAATCTGTTATAAAAATTAATAATAAGAGGCCGGTAATTACTGCAAAGAGATATTCCTTTAATATAATCAAAGTGAAATACTAATAATATTATAACACCCTTTAGCATTAAAGTGATTCTAATATTTAAACATAAAGCTTTCTCAAAACCGCTCTGTTTTGATAATTCGAGTATTATTATTAAAAAGTGAATGCTTTATGAAATAAGTCAATAGAATCCATATCCCCGAAAAAATTATTGGGTGAAACGAAGTTGACAAGTATTAATTCTATAAGATCAAAAAAAATAATAAAAAATAAACAGATGAAAAGGATAACTATTTTTTTCTTAGCGATTGTCTTATTTGGCAGGATAAATGCTCAGGATAGCTACTTGACCCTGAATATCAATGATGCAAAAACAACTATCTCAAAGCATATATACGGACATTTTTCTGAACATTTGGGCAGATGCATTTATGATGGTTTTTGGGTGGACCCCAAATTAAATGTGCCAAAGAAAGACCGGATAAGATTGGATGTGGTAGATGCGCTTAAAAAAATAAATATTCCAAATCTTCGCTGGCCAGGCGGATGTTTTGCCGATGAATACCATTGGCGTGATGGCATTGGTGACAGAAGTAAAAGGCCAAAGATGGTGAATACCCACTGGGGAGGTGTAACCGAAGATAATAGCTTTGGAACTCACGAGTTTTTACAATTGTGTGACTTGCTGGGTACCGAGCCTTATATTGCCGGTAATGTAGGTAGTGGTACTGTAGAAGAAATGTCAAAATGGGTAGAATATTTAAACTCTGATGGCGATAGCCCAATGACCCAATTAAGAAAACAAAATGGTCGCGACAAACCATGGAAGGTAAGTTTTTGGGGAGTGGGAAATGAAAGTTGGGGATGCGGTGGAAACATGACGGCAGCCTATTATGCAAATGAATATCGACGCTATGCTACTTTTGCTCGTAACTACCCATCAGCACCATTGAAGAAAATTGCAGGAGGAGCAAACTCCGCCGACTATAATTGGACAGAAGTTTTAATGAAGAATATTCCCCACAACCTGATGTGGGGTATCAGCCTGCATCATTACACCATACCTACAGGCATCTGGGGCAAAAAGGGGGCAGCGACCCACTTTGATGAGGCAGAATATTTCAATACTATGAAAAACTGCCTTTTTATGGATACGTTGGTAAGCAAACATATTGCCATCATGGATAAATATGATCGTAATAAACGTGTGGCTCTGGTAGTGGATGAATGGGGGATATGGACTGATGTAGAACCCGGAACAAACCCCGGATTCCTGTATCAGCAAAATAGCTTACGCGATGCATTGATTGCTGGTACTACACTTAATATTTTTAATAATCATTCCGATCGAGTGCGGATGGCTAATCTGGCACAAACGGTAAATGTGTTGCAGGCAATTATCTTAACCAAAGGCAATGAAATGTTGCTGACGCCCACTTATTATGTTTTTGATATGTACAAAAACCACATGGATGCAAAATGGATCCCTTTTACTCTTTCATCACCTGATTATGTAAATAATAACAGTAAACTTCCGGCAATAAATGTTTCCGCATCAATAGATTCATCAGGAAAAGTAAATATAACACTGGTTAATATAGATTCGAAAAAGGATATTACCATTCATGCAGATCTTAATGATAAGTCCTTTAATAAAGTTAGTGGGCGGATTTTGACTTCAGGCTCTTATACCGATATTAATACTTTTGAAAATAAAAATAAGGTAATTCCTGCCAGTTTTACCGGAGCAACTATTTCTAACGGTAAGATTGAAGTGAAAATACCAAAACTAAGTGTAGTAAGTCTTCAGTTATATTAATCCCAATATAGACACATGAAAAAAAGAAATCAGATTTTATTTATTTATGTTTTACTGCAAATAATGTTTAGTACAGCATTCGCTGCTAATGCAGATTCTGTTTATTTATTTGCCTATACTAAGGATGAGAATGTCTCCCGTAACCCGATATGTTTTGCCTGGAGCCGCAATCAGGAAGACTGGTTCACGATAGGCAATGAATATGGGTTTTTGCGAAGCGACTTTGGAAGATGGGGTAGTGAAAAGAAAATGTTTTCTCCATTTCTTTTTAGAGACAAGAATGAAATTTGGCATTGTGTGTGGAGTGTAAACAATTATGATCAGTATCTCGCCGTTGCCTCTTCCAAAGATCTTATCAACTGGCAGAGCCAGATATATCCCAAACTGAAAACCGGGTTTATGAAACCTGTGGTCGAAGATGGAGTTGGAAATTATGTAATAAAATTTACGACTACTGAAAATAAAAATTTTAGGATTACTACTACTGATTTTAAAAGTTTTTCAAATCCGGTGGAGTTGCCCTCGACACAATATATTTATAATGCTACAACAGTAAGACTTCCTAATCGTGTGGCCAAAGGGCAAATTCATAAAGTATCATGGGATGTAGTCCAAAAATTACAAAATGAAGTCCTCAGTCGTAATCAATTAGATCAGTTGTATGCCGAAACTACTAACGACGATAGTACTCGGTTTTTCAGTTTGAAACCATTGGCAGTATCCTTGCATTTGCAACCCGATAAAACAAAATCCATTAGTAATTTATTGATTGGAGCATTTTTTGAAGATATTAATTATGCTGCAGATGGTGGGTTATATGCAGAATTGATTCAAAACAGAGGTTTTGAATATTCCCCGGCAGACAAAGGATATAGAGATTCAAACTGGAATAGTTCTTATAGTTGGTCTCTGAAAGGGAATGGTAGCATATTTGCAATAGATAGCATTAATCCGCTGCATGAAAATAATAAACATTATGCAGTAATCAGGACTACCGCACCGGGAGCCGGACTTATTAATACTGGTTTTGACGGGATTTCTGTTAAGAAGGGAGCACAATATAATGTTTCTATTTTTGCAAAACAATTTGAAAACTTAAAACAAAGTATTCATATTGCCCTTATTAGTGAAAAAGGGGAAGAATTAGCTACGTCAACACTCAAAATCAGTGGTAACCATTGGAAAAAATACGAAACAGTTCTATTTGCAGGCTCTTCTGCTTCTGGTGCTGTGCTCCAAATCAAACCACTCTCAACCGGAACGCTTCATTTGGATATGATATCCCTGTTTCCTCGTCAAACCTTTAAAGGCCGAAAAAATGGGTTAAGGGCTGATTTGGCAACTGTCATAGCCAATATTAAACCCAAATTTATTCGTTTCCCGGGCGGTTGTGTAGCACATGGAGATGGCATTGCCAATATTTATAACTGGAAAAACACTATTGGGAATTTAGAAGCACGAAAACCTCAGCGGAATTTATGGGGGTATCACCAGAGTATGGGCTTGGGGTATTTTGAATATTTTCAGTTTTGCGAAGATATCGGCGCCGAACCATTGCCGGTGGTGGCTGCGGGTGTTCCCTGTCAAAATTCGGGTACTGGTGGTCCGGGACAGCAAGGTGGCATCCCCATGAGTGAGATGGATAATTATATTCAGGATATAATGGATTTAGTAGAATGGGCAAATGGTGATATCAAAACCAAATGGGGAAAGATTCGAGCAGAAGCCGGACACCCTAAACCGTTTAATTTGAAATATATTGGTATTGGTAATGAGGATCTTATCAGCGATGTATTTGAAGAGCGGTTTAAAATGATTTATAATGCCATGAAACAAAATCATCCTGAAATTACTGTTATTGGTACAGTAGGCCCATTTTATGAGGGTAGCGATTATGTGGAAGGCTGGAAACTGGCAGATAAACTACAAGTGCCAATGGTGGATGAACATTATTATGTGTCGCCTGGATGGCTAATTTATAATCAGGATTTTTATGATAAGTATGACCGCTCAAAATCTAAAGTGTATTTAGGTGAGTATGCTTCCCATCTTCCAGGAAGACCAAATAATCTTGAGACAGCTTTGTCTGAGGCGCTTTACCTAACTGCAGTGGAACGAAATGCGGATATAGTACAAATGGCATCTTATGCGCCCCTGTTGGCTAAAGAGCGACACACCCAGTGGAGTCCGGATCTTGTGTATTTTAATAATGATGAGGTGAAGCCAACTGTGGGGTATTATGTGCAGCAATTGTATGGAAACAACTCCGGAACGCAGTATATCCCGGTACAAATTTCAATGTCAGACAATAATCCAGCTGTAAGAAATCGGGTAGGATACTCGGTAGTCAAAGATGAAAAGACAGGAGATGTAATTATTAAAATGGTGAATATGCTCCCGGTAGAAGTGAAAACTACTATTGACTTATCTGGAATTTCTATTACGGGAAAAGGTACAAAAACCACGTTGAAAGGCGTACCAGCCAGCCGTACTGAGAAACCCTCTGTTGAATACTGTATATATAAAAATGAGGAAGTATTGCCTCCTTATTCGTTTTCAGTTTTAAGATTTCCTTCAAAATTGAATGAATAATTTGTATAGGAAGGAGTGCGAAAAACAAGGATTTTTTAATTGTTAATAACTTTTTGGCTCAAAATATAAATACTTAAACAGGTTTTTTTTACAATTTTCACCAATTAAAGAATAACAATAATTCCCCAATTATTTTGAAATAATATTCACTTCTGCAAGTTTTTTTCATCGTATAATGAATCATAAAATGAAAATACTATGAATATTAGAAACAAAAATTGTTAAAATTATTTCCTATTTTTATTGTATGCTATAATTGTCCCAAAGTGAAGAAAATGAATAGAAAATATATAAATAATTGAATATTAATTAATTATATAAAACAGATAGCTGTAATTTTGAAAAAAAAATAATTGTAAAAAAAACAAAAAATAATTTGTTAAAATTAAAATCAATCATATATTTGTGAAAAGAACAATTAATAAATTGATTAGTGCCATTTGAATTTGTTCATAAATTTTTAAGACCAAGGAATTAGTTTACTATTATAATCCAATCTAAAACAAAGTTGATCTTGTATGAAAAAAACAAACTTTAAGATTTCTTTTGTGGAATTTCTATTGTTTGCCTTGTTCCTACTGGCAGATAATACTTGTTTTTCACAAACTCCCCAACTTAAATTAAGGGGAACAGTTCTGGATAGCGCAGGCACAGGAATGCAGGCAGTAAGCGTGCGTGCCTTTTTATCCAATCAGGCTATGTTGACAGATGCAGAAGGTAAGTTTACCTTAAATGTGTCGCCAAATGAAACGCTTGAATTTACTTATGTGGGCTACTTGACCCAGCAAAGAAAAATTTCGGATCTGCGTCCGGATGCCAATGGCGAAGTCTTTTTAACGTTAGTTATGGTAAGGGATAACCGAGCCATGGATGAGGTTGTTGTGGTTGGTTTTGGTACTCAACGTAAAAAGAGCTTAGTGAGTTCTGTTACCAATGTTAAAGTGGAGGAATTAAAAACTTCTACCGGAAACATCACCAATGCTCTTGCAGGGCGGGTAGCAGGTATGATTTCTTTTCAAACGAGTGGCGAGCCGGGAAGAGGTACAGATAACTCGCAATTTTACATTCGGGGTCTTTCCACATTTGGAACCGGAAAGCAGGATCCGCTAATTTTAATTGACGGTATCGAATCCACGCCTACCGATATGGCACGATTGCAGCCTGATGATATTTCAGATTTTTCTGTGTTGAAAGATGCCGCAGCGTCGGCTGTGTATGGAGCCCGTGGTGCCAACGGAGTTGTATTGATTAATACAAAGTCAGGTAAATCGGGCGTTACAAAATTTGACTTTAGGGCAGAAAACAGGCTTTCTACCAATACAAAAAACTTTGCCTTTGCGGATAATATTACCTACATGCAATTAGCCAACGAGGCCACACTTACCCGTTCACCTAATGCGGTGCAACCTTATACCAAAAATAAAATAAATGGTACCATAGCGGGCGAAGATCCCTATCTGTATCCAAGCAATAATTGGATTGATCAGTTGATTAAAAAATACACCTTAAATCAAAGTTATAATTTAGGACTTTCTGGGGGTACATCTAAGGCAAGATATTATATAGCTGGTTGGTATCAGATTAATAATGGTAACCTGAAAGTAGATCCTGTCAATAATTTTAATAATAATATCAAACTTCAAAACTATTCTCTGCGTACCAATGTGAATCTTAATATTACCTCCACTACTGAATTGATAGCAAGGATGTATGGCCAGTTTGATGATTATAAAGGTCCCATCGGAGGAGGTGCATCCACTTATTCTAAGGCAATGTGGTCAAACCCTGTCATGTTTCCAGCGGTATATCCTTCCAGTATGTTACCATTTATAGAGCATCCTCTTTTTGGTTCCAGTCCCACCTTTTCATCAGATGGAGGTGTAACTTCTACGCTCTATGTGAATCCTTATGCAGAGATGGTGCGTGGGTATAGCGTGTACAAAACGTCTAACTTGATGCCTCAGTTGGAGTTGAAACAAAACTTAAAATTCATTACTCAGGGTTTATCTTTTCGGTCGATGGCCTATGTAAGAAGGATCTCAGCATTTACTATCAACCGTTCTTATAATCCTTTTTACTATATGCCGGAAGTAAATCCGCAAACTCAGACTTATACTTTGAAAGCCTTAAATGATGGTTCGCTTACCTCAATAGGTACTGTGGGTACCGAAACTCTCAACTATGCTGAATCAGAAAAATCGGTTAATTCCATGATTTGGGCTCAGGGTGCATTTGATTATAGCAGAAGGTTTAATAAACACGATGTGAGTGGTATGGTAATCAGTTATGTTTCAAGTTATGAATCCGGAGCGGGAGGAAACGTAACCGCTTCCCTTCCTCAAAGAAATACCGGTGTTTCAGGAAGGTTAACTGGTCACAAAACGTTAGTTTAAGCTATGGACTTTAGTCCAAGGTTTTAGCTTCTACAAATATCGTTGTATTTTTGTCAAATGGAAAATGTTGCCAATCG
>ENA-UOUJ01000960-UOUJ01000960.1-activated-sludge-metagenome-genome-assembly--contig:-NODE-960-length-16536-cov-5.182695_pt1 | contig 16536 bp, 16 predicted proteins | sample MGYA00249839_ERZ747224 | MGnify/ENA primary metagenome ERZ747224 (study PRJEB28782, sample SAMN03220277) | activated sludge metagenome | biome: wastewater; feature: sewage sludge; material...
AGGGGGGCTTTCAGGCGGAGGTAGCAGGTAGCAGCCATTTGAAAAAAGATCATTCGGATATGTTGTTTTTTAGAGCATTGACTCCCAATCCGGTGGAACTAAGTGCCTATACCCAATATGAAGCGTATTTTGTGGGTTACAAAAACAAAAATCTTTATGTCCATTTGGGCGACAAAGCCTATTCTGCTTCTTATCTCACCGAGTTTTCGCGGTACGGTAGGGGTGCGGAGCTTCGGTTAGATTTGCATAAATTTTCAATCGGAGGGTTTTATAATCGTCCGAGGTTTTTTGGAAATATTAAAGAGGAATGGAATGTTTTTTCCAAATTCAGACCCATTGAAGGTATAGAAATGACCGCCGGTTATTTGTATAAGGAAGCTCCTTCTGTTCAGGATGGTACATTTGGCCGGCCCAAATATTCCTTTGCCCGCTTGCCCTATTTTAAAACGACCGCAAGAATTGCAAAAAACATAACAATAGCTGGCGAAATTGCCTATAGCAGTACCGACCGGTCAGAAGGTATTGGGTATATGTTGGAAGGTCAGGGGTATTTCAAAAATATTACACTCGCCACTTCTTATATCAAAACCAATCCCGAATTTGCCGGATATTTCAGTGAAACGAATATGTTTAACGGAAACGGACAGGTAAGGGTTTTAAAGAATTTATTTATTACCGGTAATTATATTCAGGATGCCAAAAATTATCAGCGCGACACCTTGTTCTTGTCGGCACCCTACAGAAAATATACTCAGATGGGCCTCAGGTACCAATACCTCCAAACAGGATACATCGCATTGTATAATGGTTTTCATAAATATGATGACCGGATGGAACAGAAGAAATTTAATTATGAAGAAAAATTTGCAAGAATTGATATTTCTCAAAAAATTGGTGCATTTAATGTAAATATTGAATCTTATTGGGGTAAAACAAATAATATCCTGAACGCTTTCAGTGGCAACTCCAGTTATTACACTGCCAATCTTGGTTTTGACAAATTTAACACCTCTATCAATATTTATGGTAGTTATTACAAGACCTCCCGTTATCAAAGCGCCAATCAAAAAATGCTGTATTATGGCGGAAATATAATGAGCCGGTTTTCCAATAATAGTTATGTCAGTCTCTATTATCAGAATAATTACCAGCCTGAAGAGTATTATAAAGACCGGAATTTATTCGAATTAAGATATCACCAACGTATTTACAAAACTCATTCCATTGATTTATCGGGCAGATACATGCTGCAGCGCGGCGCCCTCAACAATAAAGATTTTATCGTTTCGATCCGGTATGCGGCTGGAATTAATATGCCGTTAAAAAAGATGGTGGACTATACCACGCTTTCGGGCTATGTAATGAACCAGGGAGTGAAGAAAACCGAAGGCGTTAAATTGATATTAGGTAATCATAGCACCCTTACCGATAAGAACGGCTACTATATTTTAAAAAACATTGTGCCCGGCAAATATATTTTAGAAATAGACAGGTCAACCATTGACCTCAACGATATCTCCGATATCCCGTTGCCCGCTCCTTTGGATCTGGTTCAGAAGGAAAATAATTTTAACTTTGGATTGACTAAGGCCGCCATGATTAAAGGCAGGGTGTATATGGAAGAAGCCGGAGAAAAAGAACAGGATATGGTTTTTGCCGGATACCAACGGGTGCCGCTGAAGAAAGGCAAATCAACCCAATCTATAATAATTGAAGCCGGCAATGGCGTCGATGTGTATCGAAAAATCTGTACTTTGGGTGATGAATTTGACTTTACCTGGCTGCGGTCCGGCAACTGGATGGTGAAGGTTTATAGAAACGGACTTGATAAGCGCTACAAAATTGCTATTGATCATTTTGAATTTGAATTAAAAGCAAATGATACTCACATTGTCAATATCAATATTTTGAAGCAGCAATCGGAAATCAGGTTTCAGCAAGATGGGTTAAAAATAAGCTACCTTCAAAAAAAATAACATATTCAGATGAAAGCGTTTTTTATTTTTATGGTGTTACTGATTTCCGGCATGGCGCTGATGGCTCAAACCCCCGGATTCAAAAATATTTCACTGACCTTGCCAACTGTGGCATTGGTGGACATTCACCCGGCAGGAACCATAACCATGAATTTCTCTGCGCCTACCGAGGCCGGAAACCCACTTGGCAATCCGACATCCAATAATGCTAAATGGTTAAATTATACATCGGCAGTTGCTGTGGGTAATACACGCACCATAACCGCATCAGTCAACCAAGTGATTCCGGGAATAAATATCAGGCTGCAGGCCGGCGCTGCAGCAGGGAGTGGGGGGGGAGCAAGAGGGACATCGGCGGGCTTGGTTACACTAAGTACTACACCGGCAACGATTATATCGGGGATTGGTGGCGCCTATACCGGAGATGGCATCAATAACGGACACCAACTCACACTGTCATTGGTGTCGGGTACTTATGCAAACATTATAGCCCAGTCTTATTCTGTAACTATCACTTACACGATTAGTGGCTTATAAAAAAAGAAAATCTTATGGAAAGAAAAAATATAAGAGGTTGGGTGGCCGGTTGCTTAATGGCAGTTCTTTTGCCAACAGGTGTGCTGAAGGCACAGAGTATTACTGTCGGCGGCAGCAACTGGACACCCAGTACTGCCGTAATAACTGAGGCAGGTAGTGATTATTCGGGTACTTTGATTAGTGCAGATAATCAAATATTAATAACATCCTCAATTCCGGGTAGCTTTCGTGATGCAAGAATTTCAGTTCACTATGAAGCCAACCCAACCTGGCATAACAGTTTGGTTATTCAGGTAAAAAGAACTGGAAAAGGATCTCATACCTGTTTACTTTGTACTATTGAAGGTGGAGAAAATTTTATTACTGTACCACCAAATACAGCAACAGAGTTTTATAAAATCCATTCTAATGTTTTTACTGCCACTTTCTCAAATACACCCATTCAACTTCAGTTAACCGGTATTTCGGTAACGATACCTGCAGCAACCTATAATGCAAAGGTTGTGTTTACGATTGCAGAATTTTAGTAAAATACACACTTTATTGCCTTTTTCTTCTCCCGGCATTAGTATTTTTATTTTACAAAAAATTTAAATACTTCCCCTATTATTATTCCTGTAGCGCCGCCAGACACACCATAAAATATATCCCAATAATCAAAACTGCGCCCCGGCAGGTACAATTGGCCAACTTCGGCTATCACCACCATTACAATCATTGCCATCCAGCAAAGAATATAAAACCTTAAGCTCTGGCGTGAAAAGCTACTGATGGATACTCCCATCAGAAAAAAGGGTATGGCGGTTCTGAAGTTGTAGTTTTTATTGGTCCATGTTGTGAGCCATAGTGGTATCCATCCACCTGTCTCAATATCAGGGTTTGATTTCCAACTGAAATAAAAAACAATAACGGTGCCAATCAGGAAAATCAAAATGATTGCTTTAAAATTCATAATTCACCAAATTAAATTTCTTAATTTCAGATAGGGAGACACTCCAATCATCCTCGCCTGTGTCATCCTGATCTTTTGATCCTGATCCTGTCACCCAGCCTGTCATCCTGAGCTTGACGAAGGATGACAGGCACGGATGACAGGGGTGGAAAGAGTAGATAATAATAGGTAGGCCCTTCAATGACTATGTGGTCATGGAGGCCAGAGGGCTAAGAGTGGCAGTTATTTATGGCAATAATTTTTTGTTTTTGAGTGGGTGTTTTATGTTGGGTTTGCATGATAGAGGCTGTTTCAAATGAATGACTTTTTAACGGATAAAAAATAATTTCGGTATTGTAGTATTGTCGTGTACAATGGCTATTCTTCAGGCTTGCCAAACTGAGTATAATTTCGGGATAGTGAGGGCAACTTATCCCAAGCGCCGCTGATTAACGCTTCTTTCTTTGCCTAAAAAACTTTGGAATACAAGCCGTCATACGGATCCCAACCCTTGAAGTTTTGAGCTTCGAGGTAGGATTTGAGAGCTAAGAAAGACTTTGTCTTTTCCTTTTTTTCATTCTTTTTTTCCATTTTTACAAAAGTTGTTCTTTAAGCAGGCGCACACCATTCGCATGTTTCTTAGGATTATTCTTTTTCAATTTTTCAAGGTTTTGCAATTTCCATTGAACAGCCGGATATTTTTCAAAATTATAGAATGTCCAATTGGGATTTAATTCTTCAATACTAACTAAAAAAAGTTTATCTGCAGTTGTTAAAGTCTGATGAATAGTTTCTACCAAAGCATATCGATTTGCCTCATAATCTTCATAGGTAAATTGTTGTTCTGTCATTCCTTTAAACTGCTTTTCAAAAACCGAATGTTGGTCTTGATATTGAGGAAACAACATCTCAACAATTGGTCTATTGGAACTGATTAGGTAAAAAAGAAATCCTTTTTTGACGGCTTCGGATAGTTTTTCTGATTTCAATATATTGTGAACATCAAATAAATCTCTGGGATGCTGTCGGTCAAGTGCTGCGCATATTTTTCCGCCAAACAAATGCCCTATTTCTACAAGCTGAAATTCACAAAACGATGTAAATTCTTCTTGCGCTTTCTTGCACAAAACGACAAGCTTTGGACTTGCGAAACATCCTCTTTTAAGTTGATTTACTTCTACTTTTACCAAAGCATCTTTGGTTGCAATCATCAATTTGGAAGCTCGTATTTTGTGCTCTACAATCGTAGCGGGATATTTCTTTTCAATCCTATTTTTTATCTTTTCTAATGATAGTTTAATATTTTCAAGCGAAGTATCTCTGTCTTCAACAGGCAAGTAAGTCAAATCTATATCTACTGACAGGCGAGGCATATCAAAATAAAACAAATTTATAGCCGTTCCTCCGTGTAATGCAAAGGCCTTTTCATCGCTTACCAATGGAAGCACTTGCAACAACAACCGTACTTGTTCTTTATATTTCCGGTAGTCCATCTTCTTCCAATTCTTTGGGTACAGTTATTTTGTATTTTGATATATAGACACCGTTATTGATTAGGCTTCGGTTTCCTTTTCCTAAATCTATTTTTTCTTTGTTGACATACTTCAACCAACTGTGATTTGTTTTTTCTGCCAAATACAGAAATAATCTTTTCACTTTTACAGAAATACACTGCTCTAACAACTGCTGTACTTGGTTGGGTACTAAATCATTTAACCCCTCCATCAATTCATAGCACTCCATCAAACTTATTTTCTTTGGTGCCAGATACAAACATTCCATTAAGGCTCTTGCCGGTGCAGAAATTGAAACTTCAAAATTTTTATGTACGATCTGAGTCATTGCTAATCTTTCAGGTAAAAACGAGGAAGTGTAAAATTGTATTTGCTGTTTCCATTTTTGATTTTTAAACCAAGTAGGCAATGCTTCTTTTTCGCTTCCAAACAAATAAACCTGCTGTTCGTCCATCTCTAAATAATGACTACGCCCTTGTAAAATTAAAGCCGTTTTTGCAGCAGGATGAACAGATTGTTCAAGTTGATTTTGCAAACAATAAACCGTTCCCAAATAATCAACCTCATCATTCATTCTTTTTACAGCGCCATTGCCTAAAGACTCCAACCACTGACTTTTTCGATAACTTCTAACCAAGTCTGTATTATATCCTTGTTTTTGGAGCCAACTACTCGCCATGGCAACACCAACCGGAACTTGTTGCAACAATTTGTTTATTTTAGTTTGATTTAACGTATTCATACTACGTTTTTATCTATTATTTCAAACAAATATAGTGTTTTTGTTGATAAAATCAATATTTATAAACCAATTAGAGGTTTTATGATGATTGAATTTCTCTTGAATATTTATTATATTTTTTTGGCCAAGAGGAACTTCCATAAAATTTTTCATCCATCCTTTGTGTATTTTATGAATGAAAAATTTCATGTACGTTTAACAGCAATACTCTTCTTCAAACCCCAACCTTTAAACTGTTGAGCTTCGAGGTAGTATTTGAGGGCTAAGAATGAGGTTATGGGGGAGTTAAACATTTTTCTTTTATCATTTTATTTTACATGAATGTGCGATACCATTACAATTTATCTTTCAAAAGAAAATCGATAATGTAAAGGTGATTGACTCCTTCTATATTATCTTTCCAAAAATCATCCATCGTGATGACATATTTCGGATATTGGTCGTTAATTAATAGTAAGTTTCCAAACTCTCGTTGAACGGTTTGCTTGTTTTCGATTTTATAAGCCACTTGAACATATACTTTCGTCCCTTGTTTTACGGCAACGAAATTAATTTGAGTAAACCCAAAACAGAAGATTTACCGGAGCGTCTGATTCCGGTAATAATCTTTATCTGTGGTTTGTTGATAAAGGGTTGTATCGCTTGAATATAAGTAGGACGTAAAATCATATTATACTGGTTACAACCATAAAAATAGCAAATTGTTTATTGTTTTTATGGGTATAAGCACAAAAACTTTTTAGTCTAAGGTTTTATTTTTGTTAAATTTACGGTATTACTTTAAATCTACATCCTTGAAGTTTTGGGCTTCAAGGTAGGATTTGAGGGTTATGAAAGCGTGTATTTGTGAATCGTTCATCTTGATTTTTTGTAAATATTGATACCGCTCCAATGTTCATTAAAAATGCAATCCATCAATAACACCATTTCCGTAATCATCAGGGAGTGCACCTGCTAACAAACCCGGTAAACCTTTAAATGTTTTGCTGGAGGCTTCGCTCATACTAAAAACGCTTAGGATTTACTAAGCGTTTGTTTCTTGTTGATTGCTAGTGTCATGCTTCGACAGGCTCAGCATGACACTAACTGAGCTTACCGAAGCTAAAGAGCAATACGTTAATTATGCTTTGCGAACTTGCTTTTTTCTACAACACCAAAGCAGCCTTTTCTTTTTCCAACCGTTCATACACGGTTTTCACTTGCTGAGATTGATTGCGAGGCACCACAAGAATAGCATCAGCAGTTTCTACCAAAATCAAATCCTCCACACCTATAAATTCTACATGTTTATTGGAACCCAATACCAGATTTTTTACGTCACTATGCCCATCTTGTTTTTCTAAATAATCCCAAATCGCTTCAAAAGATCCTAAATCATTCCATTCAAAACTAAAGGGTACTACTTTTATTTTCTGGCTATGCTCCATCACCGCATAGTCCACACTGATGGAGGGAATTTCCATGGTTAAATCCAGTGGTAGAAACCCATCTACAGATTGCGCCAATGCCTGCTTTGCTGACTGCAATACTTCGGGTGCATATTTTGCCAACTCTTCCAAATAGGTAGCTGCCGTAAAACAAAACATGCCACTATTCCACAAAAAATTTCCTGCCTGTACAAAAGACTCGGCTACTGCTGCCGATGGCTTTTCTTTAAATGAAAGTACATTAAAATCAGCATCATGTTCTATATAACCATAGCCTGTTTCCGGGCGCGTAGGTTGAGCACCAAAAGTTACAATATAACCCTGCAATGCCAGTTTTTGAGCAATAGCCACTACCGCTCCATAAGCGTTCTTTCCTTTGAAGATATGGTCTGATGGTGTTACCAGCAACACATCCTCCGGCGACGCTACCAAGGCGGCAAAAGCAATGGAAGCCGCTGTATTTCTTGGCGCAGCTTCAATTATTTCTACATAATTATTTACACCAGATTTTTCAAACTCGGCGCGCGACAACAAGTAATTATCAATACTGCCCACTACCATCATTTGGTCCGACAAATTTTTATTTCGTTCTATGCCCATTTGAAAAAGCGATGTGTTTTCAAATAGGGGGATATATTGTTTGGGCTTGGATTTGCGGGACAAAGGCCATAAGCGACTGCCTACGCCACCTGATAAAATAACATTGATTAATGCCAGGTATAAAATTGATGGTTTAGAATAAATTGAATGTCGTCATACGCACTGCGCACAATGCAATTGAGCGAATGGAGGAAACTCGGCAATAATAAAGGCAATAGTAGTACCCATTTTTCTTCGACAGGATCAGAAGAATAGGGGTGTTTCGGCTGCGAACAGGAAACGTTTTACACACTCTCCCAAACAACACAAAAACTTAACGAAAAATTCTAAAACATTGTTTTACCCATTGCCTAAATAACAAAACAATAAAAAGGGTGTTGGTTATCGCATAGCGTTTAAACAGTCGCTTGGGTTCTTGCAACAAACGATATAGCCATTCCAGGCTGGCTTTTTGCATCCATACCGGAGCACGTTTTTGCATGCCTATCATCACCGGCAATGCACCTCCAATACCTACCATGCAGGCATTGACCCTACCTTTCATGGAGGCCATCCATTTTTCCTGTTTGGGGCATCCTAAAGCTACAAATACAAAACCTGCACCACTTGCATTGATGGTATTTATATATTCCTGTTCTTCTTCTTTTGTTAGTGAACGAAAAGGCGGGCTTATCATACCTGCAATTTGTAATTGCGGAAATTGTTGCGCACAGTAGTTTTTTGTATTGGCCAGCATAGTTTCTGTGCCGCCATAAAAAAACACTGTAATATTTTTAGCTTCCGATGCTTTTAACAGGTCTGGTAATAAATCCATACCTGCTACCCGATCCTGATTGATGCCGTATAACATTTTAAGTGCTTTTACCAACGGCATACCATCTGGTGTTACAAGGTCTGCCTGGTTTACAATTGCTGCAAAATCTTTATGCTGATAAGCTTCTATACACATGTGCACATTGGCTACACAGGTGTAGGAACTTTGTTTTGAAACGGCCAACTCACTCAACCTTGATAAAAAATCATTATAATGCAGTGTTGTTATATTGATACTAATTACTCTACTCACTTTTCTAATTGTTTTGGCTAAGAGAACTACTAACTACCTTAACCTTTAGGGCTTTATTGTACATGATATTACCACAATAAAGAAGTTACCTGGAGTTAATTTCTTTCACTTTGAACCAATTCTGAAAGAATATTAGTAAATCGTTTTTCAAATTGCTCCAAAGTAAATCTTTCCTCATATCGCTTTTTTCCTGATGCCCCCATTTTACTTTGCAATTCCGGATTAAGAATTAAATACTCAATTTTTTCTACCAGTGCATGAACATCTTTTTGTGGCACTAAATAGCCCGTAACGCCATCAGCCACTACATCGGGTATGCCACCTTCAAAAGTGGAAATAACCGGTAAGCCCATCTGCATGGCTTCTATCAAAACCAATCCAAATGTTTCATTAAAATAATAAGTTGGAAAAACAAAGATGGCAGCTCTATCAAATTGTTCTGCTTTTTCTTTTCCATATTTTTTCCCTGCATACGATACTGTATCTGCGAGTTGGAAGTATTGAATTTTCTGTTGCAATTGTTGGGCTGTTACATCTCCCTCTCCACCTACAATTGTACAATGAAACGGAATACCTTTTTTATAAATCACACTCAATGCTTCCAACAATATATACAGTCCTTTGCTTTCAATGAGGTTGGACAAAAAAAGTAATTCACCCGGCTGAACATTTTTAGCCTTCACTTCTACATCCTGTGCTACTGAAGGAATACCATTGGCACAATAAAAAACACGATTTTCTGGAACATATTTTTCAATATCCGGGTAAAGATATTTTGACAATAATATCACGTAAGCATTTTTAAATACTATGCGATAAAGAAAATTATCTACCCATTTGTCCTGATTTCGAGCTACACCCTTATTGTGAAAATGATAGACTATTTTTTTGCCAAATATTTTTACCAGCAGGGCAATCATTGCGTCTTTATAAAAACCACCACCATGCGAATTGAGGGTAATATACACCAATTGAGGGCGAAAGAATAATAAAGCAACCAGTGTCTTTGCCACTATGGAAATAAATCGCCACCATTTCTTCAGTCCACCTTTTCCAATTTCATCAACTGTATTTGAGGTACCTAAATTAATATACTTACAGGTAAAACTTGTATTTACCGGCCTGCTTTCCCGTATATATTGTCCAACCATTGCCGCACCATGTACAGGTGGCGGATAATGGAGGAGAAATAAGATTGAAGACTTACTCAATTGTTATACTATTAAATTTTCTATTCTTGTGTTTTACTTTAAAAATAATGTCGGAGATATAATACCCTTTAAATAACTTAATAAAAGCATAAAGTATAAAAAAAATGCTTTTTCTTTTATGTATATATTGTCCAGAATATCTATTTGCAATCTTTTTCCAATCGTTTAACCATATTTTACCTCCCATGGCTGTTTTGGTTTCGCCATAAATTCTTATAGCCCCCAACGGCTTATTAAATTGAGCCATTTTTACATCATTTTCATACAACCTTACAATAAACTCCCAATCCATACACCCATGAAAAGTCTCATCCAAATAGCCCACTTTATTAAACACAGATTTTTTCCAAAACATACCTTGCTGACACACATTAAAACACCCATTCCTAGCAAACCACTTGTTTTGAAAGATATGTGTTAGCTTTTTTACATATCCTTTTCTGTCAATTTCTATAGATAGCCCATTCAAAAATTCAAGGTCAGCATTTCTATTAAAATAATTAGCAACAATGTTTAAAGCATTCGGCAATAACACATCGTCACTATTTATCCAGCACACAATATCTCCGGTAGCCTTTTTCATACCTTTATTGATTGCATCCGTTTGACCTTTATCCTTTTCACTAACCCAGTAATAAATTTTAGACTCATACTTTTTTATAATTTCTACTGTATCGTCTTTCGATCCTCCATCAATTATTATATACTCATAATTATCATATCCTTGGCCAATCACAGAAAGGATGGTATCTTCAATAAACTCACCTTGATTATAAGATGGTGTTATAATTGATATCTTTAGTTTTTTCATTACTACTTAATATTTTTAATCGATTTTTTCTTTCCCTATTCATAAATATTATTAATCCTACAGGCAACCAAATTAATAAGTTATTATTATTAAATGCAGCAAAATTCTCAATGCCTAAGAGTATAAACTGAATAAATAAAACAATTGTGATTTTGATTGCAATCCTGGATTTATACAAATTGAAAAAACCCTTTTTCAGTACTGACAATAGGGCCATTAAGTACATTAGCAACAACAATACGCCTCCTTTTAACAAAAGGTTTAAAACGCCCACTTCAACTGTAAATCGTATTTTATTATCACCCCCTTCGCCCTGCCAGGTATCAAAATAATAACTATAGTATTTTCCTAAAAATCCTCTTCCCCAAATCCAATCAATTCCTTTCAATTCTTCGAAGATCTCGTTAAACAAAAATGTTCTGGTATCAGTTTGGTCCAAAGAACTAAACAAATTGCTTTTTATTGCCCAATTGAATATTTCTTCGTAATGAAATGAAATGCCATATAAGAATAAAACTCCAATAGCCAATAGTCCAAATTTTAGTACTTTATATTTGGTTATTTTTAATAATTCAATTGTATAAAAGGCAGATAAAATCAGTGCAATTCTAATTGAAACTGTCCTCATGTCCAAACCTGCATTAACAATCATTATTCCAATTAGCAGTATTAATAGATATATCTTCCAAAGAGCACTCTTTTTTGAACTAAATATTAAACAGAAAACTAAGAAAAGGTACATTTCATTTACCAAAATAGGCTTATTAAAGACTATTAAATCCACGATAATAAATACACCAAAATAAATAGCAATTCCATTGCACATTCGAATAATATCGGAAACGTCACTTTTAGTTCTAATGGTCAATGAAATAAAAGCAATAAAAAATGCAAGAAAAGCAAAGGGATGAAAAAATAAAGTACCTAAACTGGCAATATCCCATTTAATCGAAAAGACAAGTATTATTAACAATAAAGCTACAAACAATGAAATAGGTTTATAATCCGAGCTTAAGAGTTTGCGCTTAATTTCCTTTTTCCTTTCTACTAAATACCAAATACTCAATATGTAAAACAATCCCGAAAATACAAAAGCTGCTATTCTCCAAAAAAAATCATGCGTATGTTGGAAACAAGCATACGATACAGATGCTAAACAAATTGCATAGAGAAAATAAATATTTTTCAACTTGATTTTACTAATTCCCATGTCTATTTTTTAAAAAAACTGCGGGATTCCCTGCCCATATTTCATTAGCTGGAATATTCTTGGAAACCACACTGCCTGCTCCAATTATTGATTTATCGCCAATAGTAACCCCTTTTAAAATAATGGAATTGGTACCAATAAAAACGTTATTACCGATTTTGATAGGTGCATTTTTTTTGTTTTTCCAGTCGTATGGAGTTCGCCAATCTTTTGGGTTAAGAGAGTGGTTATCTGTATCTCTTATTTGAGTTCCAACGCCAATCAATACATTATTTCCTATTTCAATTCTTTCATGGCAAGTAATAGTAGCATCGCTCATACCAACACAATCACCAATTATCAATTGTGCATTATCTCTGATTTCAATTCGACATCTGCCATTTGTTCCCAGGTCGGAGTATCTTACCCCGTTATTAAGAACAAAGTCTCTTCCAATGGTACAAGTTGCATTTAGACTTTTATGAATATAGGGAATACCATTACACTTAAAGGATGAGAACCTAACCCCATTACTATAAAAAATCCATAAACTAACTAAATAATCAATTGGTTTTAGTATCTCATACTTTATACGTCGCAGGGCTTTCCCAAATACTATTACAATTCTTTGCATTTATTTTAAAATTATACTCGAATATGCTTCCAACAGTTTAGTTATGATAATATCTCTATTGTGTCGTTTCATAGCAAGAGTTCTTGCATTCATCCCCATTTTCACTCTTTCATCTTCATAATTTGTAAGTTGCATAATGCTATCAACCATTTCATATACACCATTCGATGGCACTAAAATACCACTTACATTGTCCTCTATTAATGAAGATACTCCTCCTACATTACAAGTAATAACAGGCAAACCCAACATCTGAGCCTCACAAACGGAATTAGGACTATTGTCAATATAGGATGGATGAATAAAAATCGTTGCTTCCTTCATTTTAATCACAATCTCGTCGGCAGTCAATTTTCCAAGGCATTTGATATTAACTTCATGATGTACTATTTTTTCAGTTTTTTCAAAATGCTTGAATAGCTTATCATTATTTTCAATTCCTATCAACTCCCATTCAAAATCTAGTCTATTTGTCTCTTTTAAGATTTTGGCAGTCTTTAATACTACATCTATCCCTTTATAAATAGTAGGTGAAATGGTTGACAGAAGTTTCACTTTGGTATGACCGTGAACTTCGTTATTTTTTCCTTGTGTAAGATAAAATATTGGTCGTAAAACTTCATCTACATGAAAATATTCAAGTTTTGGATTGATTATTTTGCTTACTAATTTGTCCCAATTGGTTCTTCCCATCACAAAACGAGATGTCTTAAGCGCTCTGCATTCATTTTTTGCCTGAAATTCAAATCGCTTCATTCCAAATATTGGTGACGTACCAATAAGATTTTTAATTATATAGTTGATGTCCGATATGAAGCTTAGTTTAGACTGATTTACAGGAAAATAAGCATTGAGGTATGGATTAATCAGTCCTTGTAAATGAATTACAACGGGTATCGTAGTTAAATTTTGAACATTAGTAAAAATTCCTTCTGTCCCAAAAACATGAATAATATCTGGCTGAAATTCTAAAATAATTTGTTTAATAGTGCTATCATAATTTATTTCGTCAAATTTTCCCAACCAATTATTCAAAATAGTTTTAATTGGATTCTTTTTCCCTGAAACTTTCTTGATTGGAAAATAGGTAACACCCTCTCTCTCGACTCTTTTGCTATTCGATTTATGAAGAAAACTAATTGCCAACTTAATTTCACTTTGTTTCTTCATTAATTCTTCCAATGAAGCAATCCACCCACCCCCATTGTAACCATGACTATCCTTTTCATATAAAGAGGAAGTGTTTGTAAACCAAAGAATTTTCATAGGATTATTTATTTAACTATCAATGACTCTTTCCACATTCGAATTTCATTAACAGGTAATTGTATATCTGTTATATACTCTTCATCAATAAATGATTCTATTTTTGTGTAATCCTTTTGATCTATTACATTTAAATTAATATCTTTTCCTATTTCTTTCGCTCTATTGTCAACAGCTAAAATCAAGGTTCTGACTTTTTTTTGTAAAGCTCTAGCACCTGCATGAAGGCGTGTTCCAATATAGTCTACTTCACCGGTATCTAGTATCCTATTATAGGCTTCAATTGTAGGTGGAATAAAAAATAGATTAGGTAAATTAGCTCCAAGCTCTTCATAATAATTAATATCTTCAAGCCCTTGAATCCATAAATGCACCTTCGCATATTTTTTTGATAAAATTTCTAACATTCCTTTATCTGCTTTATAATCTCTATGATAAAAAGTCAGCGTGGTTACAACATTACCCTTTCTTCTTCGTGAAATACTTGCACATTTTTCAGAACTCAAATTCCAAAATGTAGGACAACTAGTATTGACAATATTTTCAATACCAATGCTTTTCAATTTATTTAAAGTATATTGATCTCTGACAGAATGTAGTAAATTACCATTATGCAATATTGATTTATAAATTTTACGAGTGTAAGGCGTAATCCCCTCCTGGTATTGCCACCAGCCACATCCTAATAACACAACTTTATTTTTTAGGAAGGATTTTTGACCATCATGAATTTTCCATTGAAACCGGCTTTCCAAATTTGAAGAAAGCAAATTTGTACCTGAAACAAAAAGAAGTTGTTTTTGGCGCACTAAATTCATGGTGTCATAGGACGTAAACAATTGTGTCGGAAAATTGGTAAACATAGCTTCCGGAAAAATTTCTCTCAAATTGTTATAAACACTTTCATAGATTATCAAATCACCCAAGTTGGATGTTCCAATAGAAGGATTCAAAATTCCAAAATCAGCATAAGCCCCTTTTACTTCCAGTTGTGCGGGCTTTAAATATGTATTTAGATATCCTTTATAATATTCCTTTAAAAACTTAATATTTCTCATCTTTAATTTTTATTTATTCCAAATCCCTTTTGCTCGGTTATTAATTATCATAAAATACTGTACAGGTCTTAAAACAACGCCATAGCTCATGCAAAAACATGTAGCTAACATTACCCCTGTAATTCCCCAATTAAAATATTTAGCGAACACAATACTTATTGGAATATTAATTAGCATTGATATTATGGATGTAATTAGTTGAATTTTAATTTTTCCTACTCCATTTATAAAATTCACATATACCATATTGTAGGTAGTCATTGCTACAAATACTGCCATAGTTATCGTTAATAAAATAGGTACCTGAACAGTTCCTCCCACCCAAATTTTGTAGAACCAATTGGCTGAAACAACCATCACAATTAATGCAAGTAGCACCAATAGCCAAATTTTTTGAATATTAGTTACCGTTTTTTTTATCCAATCAAAATCTTTTTTGGCATAAGCTTCTGTAAAGCTGGACCAAAATGGCGTAATGAGGATCGTATATGCCATGGTTGCTATTGAAAAATATTTGAAAGCCACATTATAGGGAACCACTTCCCTGGGGCTAAACAATTGGCTAATGATAAAACTATCTGTAGTAAACATGACCATTGCAGCGGTTTGCACCACAAAAAAACGAGAACCCAGTCCGGTAATATCTTTAAAATAATTGCGGCTTACCGTTTTATATTCAGGTTTAAAAGCCTTAAATCTTCCATTAAATGCAATGAAGTTAAGAGCTACCAACACCAAAACCGGTAAGGCCGAAAATAGCGTTCCAAACAAAAGCAAAGTACTGCCCCCTGTTTTAGTGATCAACCATATAGCCAGTAAAATAGAGGTTTGCGTAAAAAACTGCACCCTATCCTGTATTGAATGGCTTTGGTCTGCCAGATAAACAGAGGTGATGAGTTTGGCTATGAGCTGCAAGGCAAAAAATCCAAAAACCAGGGGCATTAATACCCCCAATTCCTGCCGGAGGCTATCGCTGGTATTAAATACTTTAGTCCAGTCAATAAAAAAATTGGCTAAAAAGAAAAGTAAGAATAAAGCCATGCTCATAACGCCAATGGTAAAATAAGCGGTACTCACCATGCCTTTGGCTTTTTCAACATCATTGACAGCTTTTGCCTCAGCAAATTTGTTTCTGAGGCCATTTCCAAGTCCTATATCAAAAATTGAAAACCAGCCAATGAAGGAAGTAAGCGTGAGCCAAATACCATATTTTTCTGTGGACAGATAGTTAATAGCCAACGGCACCATCATAAAATTGGCCAGGATACTACCGCCTTTAAAGACCAAAGACCAACCAATATGTCGGGCAATATTTTTTGTTCGGCTACTGGCAATGCCTAGTTTATTAAAGGCTTTATTTAAGAGAACATTCATTCAGGGTTTCTTATCTTTTTTTGTAAAATTTATATCTCTACTCGTCCAAGATGAAACCTAGCTTTTCACTACTTCCTCTTTTTTTTCCTTCACCAAAAAATCCTGATATGCTTTTTCAATACCTTCTTTCAGTTCAGTTTTATGCTTCCATCCTAAGGCATGTTGTTTGCTTACGTCCATCAGCTTGCGAGGGGTGCCAT
>ENA-UOUJ01000962-UOUJ01000962.1-activated-sludge-metagenome-genome-assembly--contig:-NODE-962-length-16503-cov-5.495683_pt1 | contig 16503 bp, 9 predicted proteins | sample MGYA00249839_ERZ747224 | MGnify/ENA primary metagenome ERZ747224 (study PRJEB28782, sample SAMN03220277) | activated sludge metagenome | biome: wastewater; feature: sewage sludge; material...
GTAGGGGTGTTGTAAAAGATAATGTCGCTATGTTGGGGGTTGTCTGCCATGTACTCCATTTTTTAAATATTGTCTATTAATTGCTGCAAAGAGGTGCCATCTGCCAAGGTAAAGTTGCTAAAGTTGATTGGGTCAGGTGAACTAATAAAATGAGCAATTCTTTCACGCCTAACAGACATTTTGATTACTAAACTTTTAGCTGCTTGTTGTTCTTCCGCAGTTCTGGCATTGCCGGTATTAGGGTCTAAAAATGGAGTGCCATTCAATGAATAAATTACTAAGCAATGCTTGGGATCTGATAACTTTACAGGGCTATTAGGAATTACAACAGCATACAAGTTATCCTTTAATGTAAATTCTGCTGAATAATTCAATGCCGCATTGATATAAAACAAACTTGCTCTCATCCCAGCTAAAAGATGAATTGTTAGCTTAGGTATTCCATTTAAAATGTTGTATATCTCAAATGCTTTTTCAATTTCTACTTTATACAATGGGCTTTTTAAGTCGAAATGAGAAGAGGGGTTAAATACAATGTCTTTATACTGCAACAATTCATTTCTTAATTGTTCAGAAATAATATCACTGCATCCATTGTCATCATAATATTCAAAAAGCTGCCTCATTTCGTGGTCTAAATCCCTTGCAGTAATTCGTACTGTTTCAGGTAGTAGCTCTTCCAATTTTTTCTCAATGGCTTTACGGATATTATTACCTGCTGAAAAATAATCGTAAGTTGTAAAATAAGCTGTAGCTTTTTCAATAAAGCCTAATTTCTCTTCAATTATTACAGGTTTGTTGGTGCTACCGCAATACATTTCCTTTACCGACCAGTTGCCAATTTTATCCCATTCGGCAATTTTTAGTTGGATAAAATCGAATAAACTTTTGTCGTGTGTTAATATAAATGTTTGGTATTTGGAAAGGTAGTTTTTAAATACATAGTCAATAACCTTAGTTCGGTTATTCATATCTAATGAAATCATCAAATCATCTAACACCAATATTTTTACCTGTGCATCATCCGGCTTTTTCTCCAATACTGCCAAACGAATGGCTAAGCTTACAGCAGTTAATTTGGCTTCGTTAAAAAAAGAATGAATGCGGTGTACCTTGTCGGCTTTACCGTCATAGGTTTTGTTTTTTAAAAGGATTTGTATTTTGGGAGCATTGTAAGTAACTGTACCGATTACCTCTTTTTCTGTTTCAACATATTCTACACGGAAATCAAAATTGGGATAACCCAAATCTTTCAATATTTCATTGCCTTTTGTATTGATGTGTGTTAGCAGTTTTTGCAAAGTGTTTTTTACACTGCTTACACTTTGCTTTACCTCTTTTACCTGTGGTTTGGTTAAGGTGTATTTCTTCTTACTATTTCCCTGCACTTCGTAAAAAGCTCCATGTTCTAAAAATTGTATGATTGGGTTTGCCTCCTGAATGATGGCTTCGTCCCAATTCCCAGTTCCTTCATTCTTTATCCAAATTTTGCAAGGGTCATCAAACTTCACATAAGGGAATACAGTGTATTTAAAATGATGGTATAAATCCATTTCTTCCGAATGGGCATAGTTGAAAGCACTATACAATACCCGGTAGTTAAGAAAATCAGAAGCGAAATTGCTTATCTGTGGTTCTAACTTTGTTCTAATGGCTACATCATCATAAGAAATTAGATAATCATTATTGGCATCGTCTTTCAGACTAATCTTTACATACGCATTTTCAGCCTTCCTTTCGTTGGGTGCTGCCCGTTGAGGTGCATTTATATTTAACAGGCTTTCTTCGCCATCGTACTCAAAATACTTTTCAATTTCTGTCTGGTTAGGTTTATTGGCACATTCTAACAGGGTATATAAAGCCCAGTAAAGGGATGACTTGCCGCTTCCATTCTCACCGTAAATCAACAAATGTTTGCCATCAATTTTAATAGATTTATTATCTGCACCAAGTGCAGGGAAAAACTTGAAGTTGGAGATTTCTACTTCATCAATTAGCCTGCGTTTTGCAACCGCTGGCGATGTTGGGTTAGTGGGTGCTTGCATTGATTCGTTTTATAATGTCGGGGCTTTTGATATTACTTAAAAGAATACGATTGCGAATGGCGTTATCCTGCTCCTGCAGCCATTTGTAGCAATCACCAATGATTTTGGCGTTGACTTCTTTATCGGCTGCTTCGCTGGTATCTATGGGCTTAAAATGTTTCTCTGTATCTATAAACTGCAATACATCTATTTCTAATTCCTGCATGTGCTGTGTAAAGTACATTTCGTACACCATCATATTGGCTATGTCCTCAAATACAGGAGCGATGCTGGCATTGTCAGTGAAATTGTTTATTGATGGTTTAGCCGTATCATTCAGAAACGTAAGATATTCCGCTAAGATGTCAAACTTATTTTCAATGCCATTATTCTCCAATTTTGGAATTGGAAGCTGCTCAATTTTATATTTTTTCCATCTGCTTGTACCCATTCCAGACGTAGTAGTAATTTGATTAAAGAACCAAAGGGCAGCTTTTGAGTTTAATACTACAAGCAGATATTTCAGATTCTCGCCAGTCATTGCAAAAAGGGTAGCCTCTGCATACATGCCTTTAGAATCGAATGCAAATTTTGGCGTATCAGATAGTTCACCCCAGATAATTTTAGGCTTTTCAAATTCTAAATAATATCCACAGTTTCTCAAATTTGTCCAGTGGCTCCCTTTATTTTGTCTTACTTCTAGCTCCGTAATATATTGACTTAAGTACTCGTAAATTTTTGGATAATCCCTTTCCGCATTAATTCGTTCAATACCCAGTTTTTTCACACCATTATGAACATTAATTAGCCAGAGGTCATCCCATTTGTACCCATATTTTTTTACATCCCTACCTCTTAAAATTGGCTTGATTATTTCAGTATTTTTTGCATCAGAATTAATGAGCTCGTTTCTTTTTTTTGTAGGGATTAAATACGCATCGTTAAATCCATTTAAAATACCAATATTTATCTCGATGTTCCATTTTTTTAAGACTACTCCAGCTTCATCAATTTTAGTTTTCAATTTCATTGATTCTCTATCTGAAATCACCCATCCTTCGTCATCAAGATCTGTCACAGGAAATGAGTGTTCGATAAAATATTGCTGAAGTGAAGTCCCAATTTTGTAATCAGCCTTTATAGTAGCAGCTTTTAAAGCGTCATTTCGGGCATCTTTTTTTATCAATAAAATATTAGTTTCAACTACAGCAGTTTGAAAAATTCGCGTATCTTCAAAATTCAATAACTTTAAAGGAGCAGTATAGTTAACAAAATAATTTCTTAAGCTTTTACCGTACTTTGTTTTCATCCACGAATTTGAAGTAATATAGCATAACACTCCTTTTGTATTTAGTAAATCAACAGCCAACTCATAGAATAAACAATAGATATCTCCGGACTTACTAAATGTTTTATAGTTGGCTTTTTCTAAGCGGTCGGCTTCCTCTCCCAGCTTTTGTAATTGTATATATGGCGGATTTCCAATCACTATGTCGAACCCACCCTCCTCAAATACATCAGCAAAGAGCAAGTGCCATAAAAAATAGGGCTTTGCTGATTTGTTTTCCAGCTCATGTAGGCGTTTTCGAGTATTATTCAGGGTTTCTAAATCGGTGTGCAGTTTTTCTATTTTTCGCTTGGTTGCCTGCTTTATGGTTGGGTCTGTGAGTTTTGGTGCATTGGCAATTTGTATGGTCAGGGCATTTTGCCATAGTTCCAAATTATAATCAATATGGTTATGCACTGTTTGGTTTACCTGTTCTTTCTTTTCGGCTTTTTTGATGGGGTCGGTTTCTACAAAAAAATCATCAATCAATTGCTGCAAATCGTTTTCTCTTAAAACTGTATTGTCGGTAATTTTTAATTGAGGATTGCTGATGTTTCCAAACAAATCTTTTTCAGGTTCGTAAAGGGTCGTGGTTTTAGTAATGGTATGTACCTTGCTTAAATCAATATCGTCAAAACGTTCAAGCAAACTATTACCCTGCATAATTTTATAATCGAGATTGGGTAAGGGTTGTGGCACTTCTTCATCTACCACCAGGCTTAGCCAAAAACGCAAACGGGCAATATCTACTGCACCATTTTCCAAATCCACCCCATAAATGTTATTGCGGATAATGTCTTTTTTTACCTGTGCTTTATCAAGGGTTAAATCAAGTGTAGTTTTGGCTTTAAATATTTCCTGCAACATACCCATCGGGAAAGCACCTGAACCAATGGCAGGGTCGCAAATTTTCACCTTATCCAATATAGCTTCAATACGTTTAGCATTGGCTACTAAAAAATTCTTTTTATCGGTACGGTTGCCAATATCATCTTTACGGATAAAGGTTTCAATAGCTTTGGTAGCCTCTGCATCATCTGCTGCACATTCCGGTAAATGCGTACGCAGGTATTGTATCAAGCTTTCCTGGCACATATAATGCACAATCTCCTTCGGGGTATAAAAGGCACCTTTGTCTTTGTTTTCTTCCAACAGGTTTTCAAAAATATGCCCCAACATTTCGGGGTCAATGCCAACTTCCTGCTCTTCCGGGCTGTTTTCATCAATGGTAAAATTGTACTGGCTAAAGAAATCGAACAGGTCTTGAAAATATTCTACAGGAAAATCGAAATTATTTGTATCGGGTTGGTCGTCATCAAACAAACCTCCGTTTAAAAAAGGAATGCGAATATTGTTTGAACTATTATTTGCAACCTTACCTGATTTGTAGGTTAATGCTTTGGGTGCTACATCGTTCTTTTTTCTTCGGTCGGTATTAAGTGTTTGAAAAAAGAGTACAGTAAGGCATTTGCTATAAAAGCTGGCTTGATTGGGATAATTACTGAATAAATTCAGCATAAAATTTTTATCTCCCTCTTTCCATTCTTCAGTATCTGCCGGGCAACCCATCCAGCCTTTTTTCTGTAAGAAGTGCAGGAAGACAATTCTACCCAACATCTTCTTTACAAAATCACGAATGGGCTTTTGTTGTTTTACAATTTCAGATTCTTCTGTATTCAATAAAACTTCACCATACTCTGTTTTATTGGCAATGTATTCCCAAAAGCGTTTGTAGTGAATGTCTTTGTACTTTTTAAAAAACTCATTGTTTAATGCTTCTACAGAGAAAGCATCAGTAATGTCTTTTAAGGAAATACCTTTTTGTGTTTCAAAAGCTCTAAAGGCAGGAACTTTGCGTTTTAGGTCTAATAAGCGAAGTGTGGCTGTGGTGCAGCTTTCATTACTTCCCAGTACAAAGGAATATCGCTTGGCGTGTGTGTTTTGGGTAATGAAATTTCCATGGGCATCAATAGTAGTTAAGCTACTGATAAACGACAAACGATAATCCGGTTGCTTTTCTTCTTCACTATGGTAGAATACCAATAAGCCGTGATATTTGTCCTGGTCAATGAGTTTAAAGGCAATCTCTCTTAATGCAACCCTATTACGTGCAATTTGAATATCAGCTTTTGTTTTAATATCCAAAACGGCAATATTCTTCTCATCACTTAGGGCAATAGATGCAAAGCGTTCTATTGATTTTGCGTTTCCTTTTTGAACAACAATTTTTTCGGCTTGCGTTTCAATGCTAATTTGTTGCCCAAATAATTGTAACAACCATTCCCTCCAATTTTTTTGTTGGTAGGGCTGTTGAAGATTATATCGTAATGAGTTAAAATCCATTGCTATTAATTATTGAAGCTTTCACTGATGATAATTTCGGGTTTAAATTCTTTCAGGTTGAATATGGGTTGAAGGGTTTGCGCTGTATCATCTTCAACCACCTGTAAAGGATACTTATTCAAAATCTTAATTACTTCCTCTAACAGTAAAGCTGGTTTTAAAGGCGAAGCCTTAACCGCTTTAGCTAACTTGTTTATGTCACGCTGCAAATGCTGAAACTTGCCTAAGCGAATGGCTGTTTTTGCATTTTGCAACATTTCCTTTTCGTGAGGGTTGGCTATCTGGATATTGGTTAAGGCGTCTAAGAAAGCTAAAGCCCTTTTTTCGTTTGGACCCTGCGTTGTATCAATTTTACGTTCCTTGCTTTTTTCCTCTTCCAGTTTGTTGGCAAATAACTGTATGGCATTTTTCACCTGTTCGTGGTGATGCTCATTAAGCGGTATTGCTTTCTCCGTAACTTTTGCAAAGTATTCTTTCTCTGCCTGCAAAAAAGTAAGCTCGTCAATATCTCCACTTTCCTTCACCAGTAAAAAAGCATCTCGTTTTTCGTTGCGAATAAATGTAATGGTTGCACCTTTCAGCACAGGGCTTTTACGCCCAACCCTTGCACGGGTAGGCATATTTTTGATTTGTTTGAACAGGTCGGGATTTTCTCTTTTGAATTTTCGCAGTTCTAACAATATTCTTAGCTTCTCGTCTTTCTCTTCGTTTACTGTTTTGTCAAATAAGCCAAAACTTTCTGTTACCTCGTCCTGCGAATAAATCTGGCTGTCTTCGCCCATCGCACTATGAAAAGCCTGTAGTTTCATAATGGCTTTTTTCTCCAATTCTATATCACTGTTTACTTTGGCAGTTGGGAAAAAGTTGAAAATGTGAATGTTGCTTGCCTTTGAGCCAATACGGTTTACCCTGCCAATTCTTTGCATCAACCGTGTACTGTTCCAAGGGGTATCGTAGTTTACAATAATGTTCGCTCGGTGCATGTTTACACCCTCTGCCAACACTTCTGTACTGATTACGATATTGTAATCATCCTTTTGGTCTGTAACAGGAATATTGGCATCAAAATTTGCTTTTACATGAGGAAATTTATCTTTCCTGTTTTTACTATCTACCACCAATATTTTATCAAATCCAGCCTTTTTTAGTTCGTCTGACAGGTATGATGTGGTTTCTTTTGATTCAGAGAATACAACCAGTTTCTCCTCTTTATTGATTGATTTATCAAATAGTTTTTTAGATAAATATTCTTTGAATATATCCAGTTTAGGGTCTTGCGATATGCTTGCCCAATCTTTCACTAACTCGTCCAATAAAACCTTATCATTTTTTAAACCCGTGATGAACCCAGGTTCAAAATCATCAGCAGTACAAATTTCAATTGTAGGGTCTGTGTCGGCTAATTCTGTGAGAATTGCAATCAGCTCTTCTTCTTTTCCTTCATTGATATAATCATTCACATTGTAGTTGGGAGCTATATATACCCTGTCGCTATCAAACATTTTAACCATCGCATTGGTAGCTTCTGAAAAACGACTTAAAGACTGCTTAAAAGCATAAAAGCTACTGTCAATCCGCTTCACCAACATCGTTTTCATTATGAAAGCCAATTGGGTAGAAATCATATCTGCTTTCTGGTATTTTCCTTTTTTATGAGGCTTTAGATATTTTATTGCCTGATAACGGTTATAGGTTAAACCTTTGGTTGGATGGCTGAGGTATAGAATAGTTTTATCGTAGATGGCATCTAAGTGTTCATCTAATTGATAAAATATTTTCTCTGGCTTATTAACCGCAGGAAAAATAACGCCTTGCTCTTTCAGGTCTTTTGCATAGTCGTCATTCTCTGAAAGGTCTGTCCTCGTTCTGCGTACAGTGAGTGGTTCAATAACCTTTACTCTGATTTTTTCATAGATTCCTTTTACACCAGCCGTTACTTTTTGTATATCCGATTCAGCTTTTAGTTTTTTGTACGCATCTATTTGACCACGAAAAAAGTGCTGCAAGTTGCCGACTTCTAAAGTGGAATTTTTAGCATCCTGAAATAAGTAAACAAGGTTGGCAATATCTTCAGGTCTATTATTTAAAGGCGTTGCAGATATAAGCATTACCCTTTTCTGCTCGTAGGTGTCGTTTGTTAGTTTTTTACGAGTATGTGATTTGCAAATATTTTGCAGATGAAAATACATTTCAGCACTGTCGCTTCTGAATTTATGTGCCTCATCCACTATAATCAAATCATAATCGTGGTGCTTGGTAACTTTATGCAAGCTGCCTGATGTAACAATCTTATAGTTGTGCAAGCCAAATTTTGAAAGGGTATCTTCCCAGTTTTCCTTTAATGCCGGTGGGCAAATGATTAAAGTTTTTGAGAGGTAAGAAGGAAAACCATTGGAGTAAAAGAATTTCTTTGCAATTAGTGTAGCAACTATTGTTTTACCAAGCCCCACAACATCTGACAAAAAGAAGCCGTGATGCTTCATCATCTTGCTATATCCGTCTGCAACTGCATCAACCTGGTAGGATAACTTTTTAAAACCGTGTGGTAAATCTTGAATAGAGTTGGGGTCAAAATCAATACTTCTGCCGAAGTATTCGATTAGGAATTTCATGTACACTTCAAAAGGCGTAAACTCATCATTCAGGTATGTTTCCTTTTTGAGCTTATCTACAAATTCTTTTCCCACCTCTACACTCTCATTCCATAGCTTGGTAAAGGTTTCTGTCGCAAAGTCTATATCGGTGTTATCTCTTAACTCTACATTGAACTCAAAATTTCTTTCTAATCCATTATCAGTTAAATTACTTGAGCCTGTAATTACGGAACCATATCCGTGGCTGTGTTTTTCCTGCTCTCTAAATATGTAAATTTTAGCATGTAGGTTTTGCTTAGGGTGTACTTTGATTTTTATTTTTTCTGTAACCAAATCTTCAATCAACTGAAGCATTCCCGCTTCAACTTCTTTATCATACTCAGCTTCCTGAATGTTCTTTTTGAGTTCAACAAAGAAATCATCTCTGCTTTTGGCCGGGTCTTCAATAAATAGTAACCCTTTTTTATTGGCTTCATAAACGAGATTGTCAATGTTGATACCTACCAGTATTCTAATTTCTGCTGCTTTCTCTACAAATGGGCGGATGCGGAAATATCCAGATGCTCGGAAATAACCGACTAAAGCATCAAAGAAATGAATATTTCGATGTTTGAATATGCCTTCTATTTTACTTAGAAGGGTATTATCATTCTCATTTGTAAAAAACTTGCTTGACATCACTTTTTTTTCTTTATTTTTTTTGAAACTGACTTTAAGGCTTCGTCCGCCATCGGTTCGCCTTCAATAACATTATATAATTGGTCGGCAAGCCAAAGGGTTAGCAATTCCTCTTTGTCAGCTTTCAGTATTTCAGCCAAAACAGCAATCTGTTCTTTTTTAATTGGTCTTTCACCTCTTTCTATTTTGCTGATGATAGAGGTATCAACATCTAACTGCGAAGCAACATGACGCAAAAGCATTTTCTGTTTTGTACGAAGCTCTCGTATCCTTTCACCAAATTGTGTTGCCATTATAAATATATTGTCTTGACAAATATTGGCAAATATAGGAAAAGAAAAGAAATAGAATGATAAGAAATTTAGCAAAACTGCAAACCTTGCAAAGTCTGCAAAGTGTGCAAGGCACACCTGCACCCCTACACCTGATAGGTGAGGGGGTTAGGATTTGCGGTACAGACCCGCCTTTAATTTGGTGAGGGAAACTCCGGTAGCCGTTTTCAGGATTTCATCAACTGAACGGGCTGAAAGTTTGAATTGTGAGCCTAACTCTGTTGCCTGTTTCCGGGTGAACTCTTCCGGCAGGGTATCAAAGAATTTGCGTTTGCTGTCGCCTGATTGAAAACTCATTACTTCATTCTGCTTTGGCAGGTTGTTAAACATGAGTAGGCTGTGTTGCAGGTAAGTTTGTGCAATGGCAAGGGCTGTATTAAAATCTTCATCGGTGCAAAATACGGTGTCGGTAACTTCTCCATTCTCAAACTTGCGGAGTGCTGAAAATATCATGCAAAGCCTAAACATGATTAAGCCTAAACGGTACACAATGCCTGAAGCCTCCTCACTGGTGAAAATGGTTACTTCCGAAAGGATGCCTGCAAAGGTTGTGTTTAATACCTGCCATTGCTCGGGCTGCAATTGTACTTCCGTTGGCGAATGTTCTAAAAAACCAATCATGTCTAACACTGATTGAGAAAGTGCATCAAAATGGTCATTGTAAACAATGGTGTGGCTTTGTGGTGAAGGGTCTTGCCAAACAATTTCATTTTTGAAAGCATAGAATAAGAAGCGGCTGAATAAGCCGTCTTCTGCTGATGCAATCAGCTTGGGGGCTTGTGCCGGAGTGCCTGACAAGGCAACGGCTAAACGTGGTTCATTGATTTCAATGTACTCGTTATTGGTCTTACGGGTAAGGGTAATTTTCTCATGGTGAAAGGCAGCCCGCAGGGCTGGCGAATAATCGCCCCAATCTTGCTTTTTTGCTCCGCTCATGGTGTCTGCCTCTGTTTCGCAAATGATGCCTTGCCCATCGTTGTTTTGCAGGTGTTCAATCATCCTGGAATGTGAACTGTCGGCAGGAATGAAAACGATTTTGAAAGGTGGCTCATTTGGCTTTTCGGGTGCAGGTTCTCCTTTCTTCCTGTTGCGTTGAAGTTCCTTGTAATCTACCATTTCAGCATCATGCCTTTTTTGGGCTTCTCTGCTTGCACCTAATACCTGTTGATGGTATTTGTCAGCCAATCGTTTTGCGTTCTTTAAAACGCCTTTGCCGCTTGCGGCAGGGGCAATGATGAAAGTGTATAGGTGCGGATGCACTCTTTCCTGAAAATAAATACCTGTTACTTTAGGAAGGCAACCGCTAATGATTGCAATTGCACCAGTAAAGAATACATCTCTTTTCCGCTTGTCGGAAAACGCTATTGAGCCTTCTTTGAGAATATGAGGCAAAGCCTCATAGACTTCATCAGGAATGGTTGGAGTGGTCTTTAAAAAGTCTTCTAATGGGTCTTCATCTTCTGTCTGTGTATTGGGCTTTGCAGGTTGCAACTTTGCAGACTTTGCAAACTTTGCAAATTCTCCTGCATGGTGAGTGTAGGCACTTTTTACCGCTTCAAGAATTTCTCTTTCAGGTAGGTCAAAATGTTGTGAACATAAAAGTTCAGTATCGGGTTGCGATATACCAACTCTGTTGCAATTAGAAGCAAGCAGATAAATATAATTGTTCCTGTTTCCATCGGTGTATGATGCTTTTTGATTAGTGAATTGAATTTGTTGATTGAAAAGAAATGCAGCGTTCAGGCTTGTATCAGGTAAATCCTGCATAACTGGTGCTGTGGGTTGCTGTTGCTGCTTCACCTCTTGCTTGATGTTAATTTCCGGTACTTGTACTTTGAATTTTTCATTGTAAATGTTCTTGTACAGTCCAGGGTGGTAACTCACAAAACAAAGCCGGGTTATATCCTTGCAGCTTGGGTCAGCCTTCAAGCCTGTTGCATCTTCGTAATACTTCTGCACTTGTAAATAAGCAATGTCGTGCTGTTCAATGTCTGTATCAATTTCAACAAACACTTTCAAACCGTTACCGCTTGGGCTAATAAAGCATAAGAAGGTGTAAGGGATTTCCGAAATGACTTTGAAAGCTGTATTGAGTTGTTCAGGTGTTAGCTTATCAAAATCTAAATGCACAAAGCCGCTATACATTTCAAGAAACTGCATTTGCCTTTTTTCTGTAAATACTGCCGATGGAGTGAATGCCAACAGTTGCTTTTTCTTATTAGCAGCTTCTTCCGTTTTACCGTGCTCCAGTAAAGTCCTGATTTCTTCAACCTCTGCTTTGTATTTGCCGGAAGCAATATCATTACCGATAAGCAGCAATGATTTCTTTTCTACTGGAACGGTAAAGTTTCTAAATATGGTACATGATGCCATTGTTCTGTTCTTTCAGTTAAATAAAAAATTCTACTTGCTGCGTTTGTTGCGGATTACATAGTCAGTTGCCAATTGGTCAATTTCATTGGCTGCTGACTGGCGGTTACGTTGTAACCAGTTATCCAACTCCTCCCGTTTGAAGTAGAGTTTTTTACCCTGCGGACAGAAATGGGGAATGTGCTTTGTACTTGTGAGCTTGTACAAATGCGAAGGGCTTACATCTAAATATTTGCAAGCCTCATTAAAGTTCAGGACTGTTTTTTGTAACAGGTTTTGCTCATCCAGCTTGTTAGCAATCTCGGTGAGCTTGTCTAAGATTAATTCTTCGTGTGCCATCTTTTTTAAATTTTTAGAATGATGGCACAAACCTCCTAATTGCTTGAGGGGCAAAGGTTAAGGGGTTAACCCCTTACTCAGATTACTGAATAATCTTAATGTTTTTTATTGCAGTTGTTTAAAAATCTTGTCAATGTTTGCACTCTCCTTTGGCTCAATTTTATTCTTGGAACTACTTGCCGAAAGGTTATTTGCTTTTATCAGTGTGTCCTTCTTTGAATAGAAGATTTTTGATTTCTCAATGTTTGCCAATGTGAGGCTATTGAAGTAAGGCATAAACTTATCAATGCAGTAACGGAAGTGTTTTGTTTCGCAGCCTAATTGAATTTTAACTGCACCCGGCAAAATACTTTTTGCTGTGAAGGCTTTTATAAGTTCATCTGCACTGGTAACATCTTCATTGAGTAGGTCTATCTGATAGCACAATTGATTTACTACTGTGGTCAGCTTTGCAACATCATCTTTGAAGCCAAAGCAAACAGGATCTTGATTACCGTTGTACGCTGTGTTGCCTTCTGCATCTGCATCAGGCTTTCCGATATACTCAATTTGTTGAACTGCGGATATTGGTAATTCCAAATCCAACAGGTAAAAATCATCCAGTGAAATAGTTTGCTGAAGTTGGGTTTCAAATGCTTTCTGAATGCTGAAATAAAGCAGTATCAATGAATGTTTGAGGTAATGTAAAGCAAAGTGAATATGATTGCTACTTTCATCGGGTGTTGTTGTAAAGCCTTGTTCCTGTAATTCGGCTGCCGTCTGTTTGGCTAAAACTTTTATGTCGTTCAGCACTTTGCCAATCTGATATTGAATGTCAACTAAATCGGTAAGTGTTGCTGCTTGCAGCAATACAGCATTGTAAACACGAAGTGTTTCTGCTGTTATTACGAAGTAATAGAAATTTGTAACAGGGTCTTTGTAGCTCGGCAAATCTGTTTTGTATTGCAAGGGCTGCAACAGTTCTTTAGTATTGGAAGCAACAGGCAAAAGTTTTTGAAGGGTGGGAAAGTCAGTAAGTAGTGCTGTGATTTGCCTATGCAAAGCTGCATTGGTTACTGGTGAAGCTGCTTTTGCAGCTTTCACTAATTCAACAAACCGCCTTGTGTTGGTTGTGTCAAGTTTCCACGGTTTTAAAGCACCGTGCATTATGCTGTCTAATATTTTTACTTCCATTTCTATAAATCAATTTTGATGCGGTTTGCAGCTTCTTTCTTTTTATGGTCAATCACTTTTGCATAAATCTCTGTTGTCTTTAAATGCTTATGCCCTAACATTTTTGATACTGTGTAAATATCACTACCTAAAGTTAATTGTAATGTTGCGTAGGTGTGCCTTGCACAGTGAAAGGTGATTGTTTTGCTTATCCCTGCTCTCATTGCCCACTGCTGCAACCGAAGGTTGTGCCAGGCTGAATATTTCAATCCTATAAAAACTCTTTCTTTTGGTTCGCCTCTTTCACCTAACAAACCGAAAGCCTGTTCAGAAATTGGCAATGTTTCAGAACCTTTAGTTTTCTTTTGGGTGTAGCGGATGTAATGCCCGATTTCATCAGAGTATTGCAACTCCATCCATGTGAGTTTTTGAATATCACTCCAACGTAATCCAGTTAAGGCACTGAACAAGAAAGCTGTTTTCATTTGCGGTATATCGCATTCAGCTTTAGCCATTGCCTGTAATTCTTCTTGTGTCAAAAATTCTCTTTCCGGTTCACCTGCTTTTATTCCTTCAATTGTATCGCATGGGTTACGCTGTATGATTTCATCTTTCAAAGCCTGTTTTAATGCTGCCCTTACTTTATTAAAATATGAGCTTTGCGAATTTTGAGAAAGTGGCTGATTGGCTGGTGTACGAGCTTGCTTCATCAGGTATTCTTTGAAACCTTCTAACCATGCCTTATCTACTTGGGTAAATGTTATATCATGCTTGCAATACTTCTTCATGTGTTTAAGCACACTATCCCAATTGCCATAATTACCCTGACTGTCTTTCCTTTCTTCCATGAGGTATTCAAAGTAGCGAAGGAAACTGCCTTTCATTTTGCCCTGGTTTTGGAAACCATAAATGCCATTCTGCAACTCCAAATGTCTTTTGCTTCTGATGGCTTCTGCAAGTGCTAAGTTCTTACGGTTTTCTTCCTTCTGTTCCTTTGTCAGTTTACCTTTCTCCGGGTCGGGATAAAGCGTAAGCTGCAAGTGTTCATAGTTGCGTTTGCCTTGATGGTAGTAGTCAAGGTATAAAGTGATTTTATCACCTTTGAGCCGTTGGCGAAGTGTTACTTTCATTCTTTCAGTTATTTAAAAAGATTATTGATTTCTGTTCTTGGAATGATAGTACGACTGCCCAACTTGGAAGCCTTCAAACTCCCTGCATCAATCAGCCTGTAAATGGTCCATCTGCTGGCTCCGATTAACTGGCAAGTTTCCTGTACACTCAGGAACTCCTTTTGGGTTACAATGGGGTTGAATGGCTTTAGCTCATTCTCTTTTTGAATGACAGCTTCAACCTTTGCATTTCTTGCCCTCTGTTTGTAGGCTGCACTTGCACAGCGATGGGAACAACATTTCGTTGTTGTCTTCTGTGCAATGAATTTTTTGCCGCAGTGCTGACAGGTTTTTTCTACTTTAATCGTACTACTCATTTTGTTGCTCTTTGTCGCTAACTGTTGCAGGGTGTAGCTGTGTGTAGCGCCATTTCACCACTTACTGAATTTTTGTTGCCGGGAAACACGGGCAACAAATCAGGGCAACAATTAGGCAACGAATATAAGTAAAAAAGTAGAGATTGGCAACAAATAAAAGAAAGAGAAAACAGTTAAAATCTATGAAAAACAAGCACTTAGAAAACAAAGGAAAGATAATTACTTTCCGATACAAAACTTCCCAAATATCGTTCCCAGTATATCTCTGTCCACTTCCACCTGCCCCGTTATCTCACCGAGGTAGTGCAGCGCACGGCGAATGTCAATGGTGAGCAGGTCACCGCTCAAATTGCGACCAAGACCGGTCTTTACAGCTAACAGGCTTTCTTTTATTTTTTGCAGAGCAGCATGATGGCGAGCATTGGTAACGATGGTGGCTTCGGTTTGTACAGTACCGCCAATTGCTTTGTCATATAAAAACTGTTTAAGTTCTTCTATTCCGTAACCGGTTTTGGCATCAATTGCCGGCACTGGCGGAGTGGCAAGAATTTCCAGCTCCTCTCTTTTTTTGTACCAAGGATGATATTTGTTATAAACGGTGATGGTTTTCTCGTCAAACTCATTTAGCCAGTTGAATTTTTCTTCTCCTTCGTCATTAAGCAGGTCCACCACATGCAGAATAATGTCTGCCTTAGCTGCATTGGCTTTGCTACGCTCAATTCCTTTATTTTCAATCACATCTGTACTGTGCTCCCTGATGCCGGCAGTATCAATCAGCCTGAACAGAACTCCATTGATATTCAGTGTCTCCTCAATGGTGTCGCGTGTGGTGCCGGCAATATCGCTCACAATCGCTCTCTCTTCGTTTAGCAGCGCATTCAGCAGGGTTGACTTTCCGGCATTGGGTTTCCCGATGATGGCTACACTCACACCGTTTTTTATCACATTTCCCAACTTGAAGGATGCAATCAGTTCCTCTGTCTTTTTGTAAATCCGGCTTACAAGTTCCCTTAGTTGGGTTCGGTCGGCAAACTCCACATCCTCATCGCTGAAGTCCAGTTCTAATTCTATCAGTGCCGCAAAATTCACCAACTCTTCCCTCAGCACTTTCAGGTCAGCTGAAAAACCACCCCGCAACTGGTTTAGTGCGGTTTGTTGTGCTGCTTTGGTGTTAGCGGCTATTAAGTCGGCCACTGCTTCTGCCTGTGTCAGGTCAAGTTTCCCATTCAGAAAAGCGCGTTGGGTAAATTCGCCCGGTTTTGCCAATCTTGCGCCTGCCTCGATGCACACCTCAATGATTCTGCCCAAAATATAGGGCGACCCATGTCCGCTTATTTCTACTACGTCCTCGCCTGTAAAACTTCTTGGCCCCCTGAAAATGGCGGCTACCACTTCGTCAACAGCTTCTTGTTCGCCTCCTTTTGAGTTACGCGAGATTATAACTCCAAAATGGCAGGTGTGCCCGGGTTGGTCAGAAAGTTTTTTGCCTTTGAAAATGGTATCGGCAATTTTCAGCGCTTTTTCGCCACTCAACCTGATTACGCCAATAGCGCCCACTCCGGGAGGAGTAGCCAAAGCCACAATGGTATCCTGCCAGTCTGATAAATGATTCATAATCAAAGTTACAACCGAAACAGGAGTTTAGAGCTATAAAATTCCTGTTAAAGCCAATGGTAGGACGACCGAAACTCGACAAAGAAATTAACAAAAAATTAAATTTCCTTACCTTTGAGTAAAACTGACAAAAGACTGATTACAAGATTAATGATCTCAATAAAAAAAATAAATCTCGATATTATTATTGCAGGGCAGACGCATTAAAAATATGTAGTAATCCACAGGTGTGGAAATAAAGTTG
>ENA-UOUJ01000963-UOUJ01000963.1-activated-sludge-metagenome-genome-assembly--contig:-NODE-963-length-16499-cov-4.201593_pt1 | contig 16499 bp, 17 predicted proteins | sample MGYA00249839_ERZ747224 | MGnify/ENA primary metagenome ERZ747224 (study PRJEB28782, sample SAMN03220277) | activated sludge metagenome | biome: wastewater; feature: sewage sludge; material...
CGTGAAGAAAACGCGTCAAATCAATATCATGGAGTCTCGCTTCTGATTCAATCAGAAGCGATAATGCTCTGGAGCGAAGCATCCTCGGGCTCGGCCCGGGGATGGAATGCGGTTCACCGCTTTTCGGGATCATGCTGGAGCGCGTGAACCGAAAACATCCGTTCCGGGTCGGTCCACGCCGCTACTGGCGTCCAGCCGGAACCCTTTGCCAGAGCGTTGAAACGCTCGGTGCTGTATTTGTAGCTGCTTTCGGTGTGGATGCTTTCGCCCGCGCGAAAGGAGAAGCTGTGGCCCTGCAAGCGGGCCGTCTGCGGTCTCTTGCTCACGAGATGCATCTCGATCCGGTGGCGCTCCCGGTTGTAGATCGCGCGATGGGCGAAGGCGGCCAGGTCGAAATTACCGCCGAGTTCGCGGTTGACGCGAGCCAGCATGTTCAGGTTGAAGCGTGCGGTAACGCCGGCGGCATCGTTGTAAGCCTCGTACATCCTCCGTTCGTTCTTTTCGAGATCGACACCGATCAGCATGTATGCGCCTTCACCCAGGATATCGCGCGCGCCACGCAGGAAGCGGCTGGCCTCGTGCGGCTCGAAATTGCCCAGTGTCGATCCGGGGAAGAATCCGACCTTCGGCATGGCCGCGACTTGATCGGGTAGACGGAATGGCGCGGTAAAGTCGGCCGTCACCGGATGGATTTCGAGATGCGGAAAGTCCTTTCGCAAGCCGCGGGCCTGAGCGTTGAGAAAGTCGCCCGAAATGTCCACCGGAACATAGGCGGCGAATTCACACGCGGCCAGCAATAGCCGCGCTTTGGTGGGAGCGCCCGCTCCGAACTCCACCAGCGCCGCATGTTGAGGAATGATCGAAGCGATTTCGGCCGACCGGTCGCGCAGAATGCCAAGCTCGATGCGCGTCGGATAATATTCGGGAAGCCGGGTGATCTGTTCAAACAGTTCGGAGCCTGCCGCGTCATAAAAATATTTTGGCGGGAGTTGTTTCGGATGGTGAGTCAATCCCGCGATCGCATCACGCGCGAATGTTCGTGTGCTTTCGCTGGATCCTGTTTCTTTGGATCGTGGCGTTGCGGAAAAAGTGGCCGCATCCGGATTCATCATGGTGCCCCCTGCGTATCGCGACGCGTGTGAGTTGACGGCGATCAGACGCCGTAGTCGGCGAGGCGCAGACCGGTGAATTGCCAGCGCTGATGCGGGTAAAAGAAATTTCGGTAGCTGACGCGGCTGTGCCGCTCCGGTGTCGCCATCGACGAGCCGCGCAGAACGAACTGGTTGACCATGAACTTGCCGTTGTATTCTCCGAGCGTATCGCGACTTGCGCGATATCCCGGATAGGGCGCGTAAGCGCTTCGCGTCCATTGCCAGACCATGCCGAACGCGTTGCCGAGATGTCCGGCTCTCGCCGCGACTTCCCATTCCATCTCGGTCGGCAGATGCTTGCCGCTCCAGCGCGCGAAAGCATCGGCTTCGTAATAGCTGACATGGCAGACGGGAGCGTTCGGATCGAGCGGCCGCAAGCCGCCCAGCGTCATGACCTGCCAGCCATCGTCCGTCCTTCGCCAGTAGTCCGGGGCTTCCCACGCCTCGCGGGTCGCGGCAGCGAAGCCGTCCATCAACCATAACGTGGCGTCGCGATAACCGCCGTCGTCCATGAAAGCGAGCCAGTCCGCGTTGGTGACGAGACCGCGCGCGAGTTTGACCGGACCGACCAGAACGCGATGGGCCGGCTTCTCATTGTCGAAATGAAAGCTGTCGTCCTGATGTCCGATGGTGTGGATGCCCTGATTCAGCGTGATCCATCCGCTATCCGCTCGCGGCGCCGGGAACGGCCACGACGTATCATAGGCGGGAGCAACCGGATTTTGTGCGAATGCGTGCAGGATATCCGTCAGCATCAGTTCCTGATGCTGCTGTTCGTGATTGAGGCCGGCTTCGATCAGCGGCATCAGTTCGGCCAGCGCGTCGTCATCCGCTTCTTTGAGGAATCGGACGACCGCGGCGTCGACGTGCCGGCGATAGGCGGCGATCTCTTCCGCGTTCGGACGGGTCAGGAGGCCCCTCGCGGCGCGCGCGTGACGCGGACCGGCGCTCACGTAATACGAGTTGAACAGGAAGGCGTAATCAGGATGGAACAGAGCATAGCCGGGACTGTGCGGCGCCAGCAGGAACTGTTCCCAGAACCAGGTCGTGTGAGAGCGGTGCCATTTCGCCGGACTGGCGTCCGGCATCGACTGCACCATCTGATCTTCCGGCGTCAGCGGCTTCGCGCGCCGCTCGGTCTCGTTCCTGACCTCCAGAAATGCTTCCATGAGGTCATCGGCCAGCCCCCCTGAAGCGGCAAACGGCGAGACACGGGGAACCGCCCCGGCGGCAGATGCAGGATTCGCCACAGAACTCTCCAGTTTGGAGAGGAACGTTGCTGCGGAGAATGGGTTCCGTGAAATACTCCGTTTGGTTGAAGGCCAGTTGCAGCGCCGTCATTCCATTTCGGGGAGCCACGACGGCAACGCATATGACAGCCCCGGCAATTTACTTTGTTGCACAACGGTTTCGGGCTATATACATGCCAAACGGGACAGGGCCGCTCGCGGCTCGATAAATTCGCGGCCAAAAGGATGTGACGATGAGCATTAAGGAAACCATCGAGAAGGAACTGAAGGCGAACGACGTCGTGCTGTTCATGAAGGGCACGCCGCAGTTTCCCCAGTGCGGTTTTTCGGGGCAGGTGATTCAGATTCTTGACCACGTTGGGGTAGGCTACAAGGGCCTGAACGTTCTTGAGTCTCCGGAACTGCGCGACGGCATCAAGACCTATTCAAGCTGGCCGACCATTCCGCAGCTGTACGTCAAGGGTGAATTCATCGGCGGCTGTGACATCGTTCGCGAGATGTTCCAGGCCGGCGAGCTTCAGAAGCTGCTCTCCGACAAGGGCATCGCCTTCAACACCCCGGCGTCGGCCTGACCACGGTCCGGGCGCGCGCCTGTCCGCGACAGGATGTTATCGTCGTCGCGGACATCGCGGCGCGGGACGTTGAATTCGCGGCATGAGGGAACCCTGACGACAAGTGGCCGTTCTTGTGCGGACCATTTGCGTTGCAGGGAGATCGTCCGATGAGAATACGATATGTTGCCTTGGCGATGGCGGCGACCGTGTCGGTTGCCGGTCTTGCCTATGCCGACCAGCCGGGGACCGACTGGATGCCTGCGGATCAGGTCATTCAGAAACTGACCGCGCAGGGATACACCAACTTCAGCAAGGTCGAGGCGGACGACGGCCATTGGGAATTGGAGGCCGATCTCAAGGGTGTCCGTTACGATCTTGAGGTTGATCCGAAGAGCGGCGAGGTCACCAAGAGCAAGCTTGATAACGACTGATTCAGACGCCCACGTCGCAAAAAAAGCCCCGGTTGCTCCGGGGCTTTTTCTTGAACCAGGATGGCGCGCGGATCAGCGCGAATAGAATTCGACGATCAGATGGGGCTCCATCTGCACTGCGAAAGGAACGTCAGCAAGCTGCGGAATGCGAATGAATTTCGCGCTTTGCTTGTTGTGGTCGGCGTCGATGAAATCAGGCACGTCGCGTTCGGCGAGCTGGTTGGCTTCCAGCACCAGCGCGAGCTGCTTCGATGCCTCCTTCACTTCGACGGTATCGCCGACCTTTAGCTTGTAGCTCGGAATGTTGACCCGGCGGCCGTTCACCTTGACATGGCCGTGGTTGATGAACTGGCGCGCCGCGAAGATGGTCGGCACGAACTTGGCGCGATAAACCACGGTGTCGAGACGGCGCTCCAGCAGGCCGATCAGGTTCTCGCCCGAATCGCCCTTCATGCGGGTCGCTTCGACGTAAATCGCGTAGAACTGCCGTTCGGAAATGTTGCCGTAATAGCCCTTGAGCTTCTGCTTGGCGCGAAGCTGGGTGCCGAAATCGGAGAGCTTGCCCTTGCGGCGCTGACCGTGCTGGCCCGGGCCGTATTCGCGCTTGTTGACGGGGCTCTTAGGGCGGCCCCATATGTTCTGCCCCATGCGGCGATCGATTTTGTACTTCGCCTCGTTGCGCTTAGTCATCGCGTCCTCTTGTCAAAGTTTAAGCCTGTGGATCGAGGAGACGCGCCCTCCTGTGCTGAGGATCTGGACATGGTGAAAACCGGAAGGCCGCTTTTCGTGATCATGACAGATCCGCCGCCGACAGGTCCGGCCCATAAGCTTGACAGGCGGGACCACGGGTCGCGAAACGCAACGCGGGCCGAAACCGGCCCGCGTGCAGGCGTTTTCTTAGGGACAAACCATGGCCCTGTCAAACGAAAGCAGGGAAATCCGGCCGCGGAAATCGCGTGTCCTGGCCCTATCTCAACTGGCGATGCACTGGTTCATGCCGGCACCCGGCCGCCGAAGAACGGCGCCAGCGCGTCGGTCAGCGTGCGTGCGCGGCCGGAGGTGAAAATCATCTCGGGCGGACGATCATGATCGCCGGCGGTTCTCGGCTCGATCGGCCCCAGCAGATCGACGACACGGCGGGCGATCGCCGGCGCGGGATCGATCCATGACACCGGCCATGGCGCGAGCCTGAGCAGCCGGTCGAGCAGCAGCGGGTAGTGCGTGCAGGCGAGCACGACGGCGTCGGTGCGCAGGCCGCCACCGTCGCCAGCCGGAACGAAACATGGCGTGATCTCGCTCAGGATGTCGGCGTCGCTGACGGGCTTGCCGCTCAGGGCGTCCTCCGCCAGGGTGGCCAGGCGCGCGGAGCCAACAAGAGTCACAGTGCAGGCTTGTGCGTGATTCCGGATCAGCGCCTGGGTGTATTCGCGCTGTACGGTCGCGCGGGTGCCGAGCACCGAGACGCGCCTGGTTTTCGATGCGGCGCAAGCCGGCTTGATGGCTGGAACCGTGCCCACGAACGGCACCGGGTAGGCGGCGCGCAACGGGCCCAGCACCGAGACGGACATCGTGTTGCAGGCGATCACCACGATGTCGGGGGCGTGGGCGCCGATCAACTCTCCGACCAGGGGCACCACGCGCGCGATGATGTCCTCCTCGCTGAGGCGGCCATAGGGAAAGAAGGCGTCGTCGGCGACGTAGATATATCGCGCGGCGGGAAGGGCGTTCACGATCTCCCGCAGCACGGTGAGACCGCCGAGGCCGGAATCGAGGACCAGAATGGTAGGGCTGTATGACACGCGGCAATATTAGGGACGGTCGGTTACCGCGGAGTTTTTACGGGTCGGGCTGATTTGTCCATCCCCGGCGGAGGCGCGCTGCGCTCCAACCCGCCGCTTGGATTATTCGGAAAGGCATTTATTCTTGAGAGTCGGATTCTCTCAAGGAGATGCCGCCAAAACCTGACCAGATAGCTGGGGTTAGGTGCCGTCGCGTTTCAAGTTGAAATGTTCGATCCGAACTCTCAAAAAAATCATCTTATATCAATTGTTTGTAGATATTATTTCATCAAAAGCTAAATGCTTCAGCGCAATCCTTCGTAGACCATGAAACCGCGCGCGATCGCGAGCTTTTTAAGGGCGCGCGGGACCAGGCGTTGCGGCGGATGATTGAGGTAGCGCCATGAAGTGAGGGTGAAGTCCGTCACCGGCCGCCCGCTATGCTGCATCGGCGCCAGCAAACCGGTCAGGCTGATGGGTGTATGCGCGCGATGGCTGAAGGGCAGCAGCAGCAGCTCGAAATGGGCGAGCGATCCGTTGCGCTCGGTAGCGGTCAAACCGGCGACAGAAACCAGCAGTTCTTCGGATACGATGCCGAGCATATCGGTGATTTCATCCCGGCTTGCGGCCGCAAACAGGGCTGAAAAGTTCTCGCCCTTGAGATCGCGATCGAGCAGGGCGCAGACCCGGGTTCCGGCGACACGGAACGGATAGCCGCGCTTCGGATCGTAGGACAGTACGAAGATGTCCCCGAGCAGTTGGCGAACCGCGTTCGGTTCGATCACGCGCCGGTCCGGGGCGCGTTCGCCGTCCCGCCTCTCATCCCAGTATGCGAAGAATGCCCGGTTCGATGGATGTTTCATGATGCAACCGTCCTGACCGGGGCTCGAACCGGACAAATCTGTCCTGCTTCAAGGCGACCTCGGCCTCTTGCTGTTGTGCAGGAGTGGTGTTGCAGCGTCCATGCCGGGAGGGCGGCTTCCGCCCCATGCGCTCCCTAATTGTGCCGTTAACGTTAAATTCACCATGTGAATTAAGACTTCGGTAACCTGGAGCGTTTTCAAGCGAAGTGGAGCGTTGAGGGGCAGCCCATGAGCCCAGAGAGGCGGTCTTAAAGGCCCGCCGCGGCCCGGGCCTGCATCGGCGGTCGCCGACATCGACAGCAAGAGCCGGATTGAGGTATTAGTCCGCCTGATCCGGCGCGACCGCCGGTCGAGATCATGGTGGCATGAGACCGGATAGAGCGCTGTTCGCCGACTATCCCGTACTCGATGATGGCAGAGGCAAGCGCTGAATGAGACAGGCGGGAAGAGTCGTGCGGTTTTGGGTGACCGTTTTTGGTGTTGTGGTCGGCCTTCAATCGGCCTGTGTTCCGGTCCAGTCTGACGAAATCCGGGGAAGCGGCGCGGCAATCGATGACAGCCGGTTCCGGCTGGCTTTCCTGATGACGGACGTGGCTGGCCTTCCTCGCGATCGATCTGTCATTCGGGTGAGCGAGGTTTCGGCGGAGGACGCCTCACCGGAAAGGAAAGAGACCTCGGCGGAGGATGCTCCACCGGAAAGTAAAGACGCCTCAGCGGAGGATGCTCCACCGGAAAGTAAAGACGCCTCAGCGGAGGATGCCTCACCGGAAAGTAAAGAAGTCCCAGCGGCAAGCGAGGAGGTCTCAACCGAAAGGGAACGGGATCACAGTGCTCGCAGTCTCCAAGAGATGCTGGCCTGGTTCCTGAAGGGAGCGGGCTTGCTGACCGCCATGGTGCTTTTCTACAAAGGACTGAAATGGTGGGTGTTACGCAATCGGCAGAGCGAGTAACATACTCGCTTTCTGTTCTTTTCACGCGACCTGCGGGCCGGGAAGGGGCCGTCTGGACCACCATTTGACGGGTTTCATCAGCCGGATCGAACCTTGTTTGCACAACCCCTTATGCAGCTTATTGCAGCCTATCGCCTGCTTGAGCCGCCAGGTCGCCGCCCTTGGACTCTCCCCCAGATCTATCGTCAGAACGTCCGCCGGAACCTCCGCGTGAACCGATCCTGACCCTGCCGGGGCCGTTGACCGCCTATATCGGCCTTCTGGCGGTTATTCATGTCCTGTGGTCGTCTGTTCCGCCCGATCTGGAATACTGGATCATCGAGGCGTTCGGCTTCATTCCTAAGCGGTACGATCCGAGTCTTCTGGCGACGGCGTTTCCAGGAGGAAGCGGCGCCAAGGTCTGGACCTTCGTGACCTATTCGCTGCTGCACGCCAATCTCAGTCACATCGGTTTCAATGTTTTGTGGTTGCTGCCGTTCGGCAGCGCGCTGGCGCGCCGTTTCGGCGGCGTCAGGTTTTTTCTCTTCATGGCGGTAGCCGCCGTCGCCGGCGCGGTCGCGCATCTCGTAACCCACGAGCATAGTATTGCGCCGATGATCGGTGCGTCAGGATCGGTGTCGGGCGCCATGGCCGCGGCGATCCGTTTCGCCTTCGCGCAGGGCAGTTTTCTATCCTTCGGCCGCGGGGATGCCGACGCCGCCGCGCGGGTGCCGGCGCTGCCGTTGACGCGCGCATTGCAAAATCCCCGCGTGCTCGCGTTTCTCGCAGTCTGGTTCGGCATCAACATCATCTTCGGCATGGGATCGGTCGCGATCGGCGCCGAGCCTGGCAGTGTTGCGTGGCAGGCTCACATGGGCGGCTTTATGGCAGGCCTTCTATTGTTTTCATTGTTCGATCCGGTGCCTCGTCCGGCGCGCGACGCCGACGATGCGTCTTCCGGCGCGGATCATGTCTGACGACGGCTTGCGATGCAGGCTGATTTCATTCATCATCCACTTGGTCAGGCGAGTTTGAATCCGTTCTCGTGATGGAAACGATGCCCCTGTCGGTGCGTTTCACTCGTGACAAGGTGGACGTTTGACAAGGTGGACGTTTAGAGCATGATCCTGAAAAGTGGAAACCGGTTTTCGGACAAGATCATGCTCAAACAGAAAGATAAGCGACGAGTCTGATTCAACGCTGTTGAATCGGATTCAACGCAGTTGAAACAGACTCGAGCTGTCGCCTGAATGCTAAACGGCAAGGATCGCGCAAAGTGATCCCGCGCGATCCCTGCAAGGGAAGCGATGTCCCTCCAAGGGAGGCCGACCATGACAGTACGTGCCATTCTCAGCGCCAAGGGTCCTCAAGTCGCAAGCGTCGAACCCGACGTGAAGCTTTCGGCGGCGCTCAAGATTTTATCCGAGCGGCAGATCGGGTCCGTTATCGTCGTGAGCGGCACCCGCATCGAGGGCATTCTGTCGGAGCGGGACGTGGTCCGCGCGCTTGAGAAGCGCGGCGCGGCTGCGCTCGATCAACCGGTCAGCGCCGCCATGACCCGCAAGGTCGTCAGTTGCCGCCTGTCGGATACGGTCGCTCACCTCATGGAAGTCATGACGGCGGAAAGGTTCAGGCATCTGCCGGTGGTGGAGGAAGGCAAGTTGGTGGGGCTGGTCTCGATCGGGGACGTCGTCAAACTGCGGGTTCAGCAGTACGAAGCCGAGCAGGAGGCGCTGCGCGACTACATCAACATGGCCTGAGCACGTTTCGTATCACGTCATATCAAGGTTCGGTCCCGTTTTCAGGGGCCGCGGCGTCGGTCGTGTCCGGTACCGACCCAGGCGCGAGAACTTCGATCGCTTCCATAATTGCTTCGATTGCCCGGTCCGCAGCGCGTGTACCGTGCGCGATCAGATCGTTGGCGCGGTGGAAGTCGAACCAGCCGATCTGGCCGACCCGCGGCGAGATCAAAAGGTCCGGCGGGTCGCCGGCGAGCCGCGCCCGCGTGATTCGGTCCTGCATGATGTTGAACGCGTCGGTCATGACCGATACGACGCCCGGACGGTTGCCGCCGCCGAAGAATTCGCGCTTGACCGTTCGTTCGAGCGAAAAGAACCTGCTGAAGCCCAGTCTGCTCGGCGGGGGCTCGACGACTTCCTCCTGCACGCCGTTCTGCGTGCCGTGCGAAAATATCGTGGTGCTGCGGCCGAACACGTCATTGGAGAGGTTGGCTGCAATCACGACCTCGGCGCCCAGCGCGCGGGCGGTGGAGACGGGCACCGGGTTGACAAGCGCGCCATCGACCAGCCAGCGGTCGCCAACCAGCATCGGCGCGAAGATGCCGGGAAGCGCATAGGACGCGCGCATGGCGTCGACCAGCCGCCCGTGCGTAAGCCAGATTTCATGGCCGGTGCGCACTTCCGTCGCGACGCTTGCGAACTTGAGCGGCAGTTCTTCGATCTGGATATCACCGAGCGCATTTTCGAGCCGGGCGGTGAGCTTGGCGCCGCCGATCAGTCCGGAGCCGTTCAACCGGATGTCCAGATAACTGAAGAGACTCCGGGGCTGCAGGCTGCGTGCCCACTCCTCCATGGTATCGAGACGGCCCGCGGCATAGGCGCCCCCGACCACCGCGCCGATCGACGTGCCCACCACGACATCGGGCTGGATGCCGTGCGCGATCAGGGAACGGAGAATGCCGATATGAGCGAAGCCGCGCGCGGCCCCGCCGCCGAGAGCCAGCCCGATCACGGGCCGCCTGACGCTATCCAATCCTACTTTCTGGCCGTTCGACCCGTTCTGGTCGCGACCTTTCATATCCTCCGGCACGATAAAATTCTCCGACTACCGATATCGGTTACCGCGCTTCCGGCGGACAGGGTGAGCGCAGGACAGGATCAAGTCAGGATGGACTTGCCGGATGCTGTTTCGCCCGGCGGAAATTATCATCGGATAGCGGTGTTTCAACCCGACGTGCCGGTTTTTAAGCCTTCCACAGCAGGATGCAATTCTGAACGGGTCCAGAGGCTTGAATTTGCCGTGTTTTCCGGGAAGAACCGGCACCATGATCTTCGGGGGAAATCATCGATATCGTTCGGGTCGGCTCTCGTGGCCCCTGCTCGTGTCGGTTGTCACGCTCCTCGCGACGTATCCTCACATATCCTCGGCGCAATTGTTCAGCGAACGTCCGCCGCCGGTCCCGCCGGAATCCGTTCCGGAAGCGCCGCCGCCGGGAGCTGCGATCAGCCTCGCGCCGTCCGCCGATCCGGCGTCCATGCCAAATCTGCCTGCGCCATTAACCCAGGCGCCGGTTGCCGCGGTGCCGCTGACGTCCTCGCCGCGGGTCGCATCCCCCGCGCAGGCGATGCTGTCATTGACCGCGCGCTACGGCAAGGACCTGCCGGCCATCAACAGCGGGCTGATCTGGCGCGTTTATACCGATCGACCCGACGAGACCGGGGCCTTCAAGCTGGTGCGTGAAGACCGTGAAGCGACGCCCAGCATCGCGCTTCCCCCGGGTGACTATGTCGTGCACGTTTCGCTGGGGCTGGTCAGCGCCGCGCGGCCCGTGACGCTCAGGTCCGACGCCGACCGGGAGTCGTTCGTGCTGCCGGCGGGCGGATTGAAGATCGAGGGGCGAGTCGGCGCATCGATGATCCCGCCCAACCAGATTTCCTTCAGCATCTATAAAGGCAGCCAGTTTGAGGGCACCGAGCGCGCGCCGCTCCTGCCCAATGTCGCCGGGGGCGACGTCATGCTTCTGCCGGAAGGGACCTACTACATCGTTTCCAACTATGGCGACGCGAACTCGGTCGTACGGTCGGACATCCGCGTTCAGGCAGGGAAGCTGACCGATGTGACGATCTCCCATCGCGCCGCGGTCATCACCCTGAAACTCGTCAGCGACAAGGGCGGGGAGGCGCTGGCCAATACGGCGTGGTCGGTCCTGACGCCCGGGGGCGACGTCATCAAGGAGTCGATCGGAGCCTTCCCCCGCGTGGTGTTGGCCGAGGGAGAATATCGCGTCATCGCCAAGAACGAAGGCAAGGTCTTTGAACGAGGCTTCGAGGTCTTCAACGGCGTCGACGGCGAAATCGAAGTTCTCGCGCGTTAAAGCGTTTTCGAGCGAAGTGGGTACCGGTTCGCGTGAAGAAAACGCGTCAGAACAATAATCTAGAGCCTCGCTTCTGATTCAATCAGAAGCGACAATGCTCTAAAGCATGATCCCGAAAAGTGGAAACCGGTTTTCGGACAAGATCATGCTCAAACAAAAGATAAGCGACGAGCCTGATTCAACACGGTTGAATCGGATTCAACGCAGTTGAAACAGACTCTGGAGCATGATCCCGGCCCGAAGGGCCGCGCCAGCGCAAAGTGGAAACCGGTTTTCGAAAACTTCGTCTCTGATCGGAATCCGAAGCGACGCTTCAGAAATTCCTACTTCGCATTCACGCCGCGCCAGCGGCCGTAACGCCAGGGCCGATACCAGGTTGCGCCGGGCGGTTTCGCGACGGGAACATTGTCGATGCCGGACGTTCCCCAGGGATGGCAGCGCAGAATCCGCGCCAGCGTCATCCAGCCGCCGCCCCAAAGCCCAAAACGCGCGATGGCTTCGTCGCCATAGGCTGAGCATGTCGGCAGGTGCCGGCAGTTGAACCCAACCAGCGACGACAATGTGTGACGATAGATCCAGATCAACGCTCGCCCGGCATTGCGCGGCAGCCGCAAAGCGGCGCTCATACACGCCGGGCAGAACCTGGAACCTTGAGATGTCGTTTTCATGAATGCGGGCTTTTTATCGCGAGACACATGCGTCCCGCGCGAGGTTCCTCTCCAGGAACCGGATCAGGCTGCAATTGCGCCACAAGCCGTGGAAATATCGCATGGTTTTGCAGATCATAGCAAAGGTTGTCGTGGACGCTGAAACGTCTCGCGGCTAGTTTCATGATGTTCTGATGACAGGTCTTCATGTTGGAGCTCTAGAAACATCGGCTGCGGGAAGGAACCGAAGTGAGGTTCGGGCAATCATCTGGCTTTTGTGGACGGGCGCTTTTGTACGCAGCAGCTTTGGGGCTCGCCTTTTCAGGCTCCGCAGCCGGGTTGGATAAACACGACTCAACCAAAGCAAACGTCGAAGCACGCAAGGAGCCAATGCGATTCTCCTGGATCGCTTGCGAGCCGCGCTGCGGGAACTGGATCACCGCCGTCGGTCTCGTTACGGGAGAAACCCTGAAAACCTTTAACGACTTCGCCGCCGGGCGCGATCTTGCCGGCGCGACGGTCGTGCTGGACTCGGGTGGCGGGTCGGTCAACGACGCCATCGCGCTCGGGCGGCGATGGCGAGAGCTCGGCTTGCGCACCACGGTCGGAACCGGCGCCGTGGTCACGACGGCGGCAGGCGATCGCGCAGCCGTGCTGCCCGAAGCCTATTGCGAGTCCATGTGCGTGTTCGTGTTGCTGTCGGGAAAAACCCGCTACGTGCCTGAGCGTGCGCATGTCCGTGTCCATCAGATCTGGATGGGGGATCGCGCGGAGAACGCCAGGGCCGCGAGCTACACCGCCGAGGATTTGACGACCGTGGAGCGCGATATCGGCCGGCTCGCCAAGTACACCTTCGAGATGGGCGGGTCGGGTGATCTGCTGCATCTGGCGCTCAACATTCCTCCCTGGGAGGCCCTTTATGAGTTGTCGCCGTCGGAGTTGCGTTCCACCAATCTGGTGACGACGGACCGCATCGCGGACGTGTTGCCGGATGGGGAGGTCGTCGAGTCGCCAGTCGCCGATCTCGTCACCAAGCCGGTACAGGATCGCTTTCCGGGCGCCACGAATGCGCCCGCGGTGGTGACGATGACGGGGCAGCCGACCAAGACCGCCGAAGCGGAGCCCTCCGGCGCCGCGGCGGTGAGCACCGTCCCGGCCCGGCAATAGAGCTTTTCCGCTTCTGATGGAATCAGAAGCGAGGCTCTATGATTTTGTTTTGTCGCGTTTTATTCACGCGAACCGGAGTCCACTTTGCTCGAAAACGCTCTGGCGACGCTGGATTCAGCTTTGGATTCAGCTTTGCGCGGTGGTCAGCGCGGCCGATCTGGCCTCGATCTGACCGATGGCATCGACGACCGCGTCGAACGTCAGCAGGGTGGATGCGTGGCGCGCCTTGTAATCGCGCACCGGCTCGAGCAGCGCGATCTCCGCCCATTTTCCTTTGGGCGGCGCGCCGTTTTCCTTCAGCATGCGGCGGACGGTCTCGCGCAGCTCGCGGAGTTCGCTGGCGGTCGAGCCGACCACATGGCGCGCCATGATCGAGGAGGACGCCTGGCCGAGCGCGCAGGCCTTCACGTCGTGCGCGAAGTCCGTGACCACGGAGCCATCCATCTTGATGTCGATCTTGACGGTGGACCCGCACAGCTTCGAATGGGCGGTGGCGCTGGCGTCTGGCGCGGGCAGACGGCCCAGGCGCGGAATATTACCGGCCAGTTCGATGATGCGGGTGTTGTAAACGTCGTTCAGCATCATAAGGTTTCGATATTGAATCGCTGAAGAGGCGAAGCGGTGCTCTTGGCGACGGGAACCTCGAAGCCTATATATGTATCTATCGCCCGGAAACGCAATCCGGCGATTTTCCGTCGCACCCGGATTGAACTTCAGTTCGGAATTGCAATGTTAATCAAGGGACTCAGGCGTCCGGTGGCGAGAAAGGCCGCCCCGTCTGCCCGGTGACACCTCCGGTCATACGTCAGGCCGGTCGAACGGAGTGAAGATGGACGCTTTGATCAAGCCGCTGCGCAGCGGCAAGCCTTCTGACATCAACAAGGCTTCTGATATCAAATCCAGTAACGCCAAGGCTGCCGGCTTTTCTCCCGCCCAACTGGACCCGTCGGAGTTTATGGCGGCGGTTCAGCCGAACCAGCAGCGCCCGTCGAGGCATGAAGCCGAAGACGCGGTCAGAACGTTGCTGGCCTATATCGGCGAAAATCCCGATCGGGAGGGGCTGCTCGATACCCCGCGCCGGGTGATCGAATCCTATGACGAGATCTATCAAGGCTATCATCAGTGTCCAGCCGAAGTGTTGAACCGGACCTTCGGTGAAACTGCGGGCTATGATGATTTCGTGCTGGTGCGCGACATCCAGTTCACCTCGCAGTGCGAGCATCACATGATGCCGTTCTATGGCAAGGCGCATATCGCCTATACGCCCGTGGAACGGGTGGTCGGGCTGTCCAAGCTGGCGCGCCTGACCGACATCTTCGCCCGAAGGCTCCAGACCCAGGAGCACATGACCGCGCAGATCGCCGCGGCCGTGGACGAGGTGCTCAAGCCGCGTGGCGTCGCCGTGATGATCGAAGCTGAGCATACCTGCATGTCGGTGCGCGGCGTCGCCAAGCATGGCGCGATGACTGTCACCAGCCGGTTCACCGGCTTGTTCCGCGATGATCCGGCGGAGCAGGCGCGCTTCCTGTCCATGGTACGGGGGCAGCGTTAAGCCCTTTCGAGCATGATCTTTTCCGAAAACCGGTTTCACGTTGCGCTGTAGCGTTTTCGAGCGAAGTGGACACCGGTTCGCGTGAAGAAAACGCGTTAAAACAATAATCTAGAGCTTTGCTTCTGATTCAATCAGAAGCAAAGCTGCTCTGGCGCGGCCCTTCGGGTCGGGATCATGATTTAAGCCCTATTTCGCAGGGATTTCCTGTGTCTGGATCAAAATCTTCATCTGAGACCGAGGAGGGGCTGGCGTTCCAGCCCCGCTTTGACGCGTCCGGGCTCGTGACATGCGTCGCGACGGATGCCAGGACCGGCGACGTTCTGATGGTGGCGCACATGAATGAAGAGGCGCTGCGGCTGACTGTCGAAACCGGCGACGCCTGGTATTACAGCCGATCACGCAAGGCGTTATGGCGAAAAGGCGAGAGTTCAGGTCAGGTTCAGCGCGTGCTGGAGATGCGAACGGATTGCGATCAGGACGCTGTCTGGATCAAGGTCGAGCAGCAGGGCGCCGCCTGCCATACCGGGCGGCGTTCGTGCTTCTACCGGGCGGTGACGAAAGGCGAGGGCGCGGGAATCCGTCTTACCTTTGTGGATGCCGACAGGCTCTTCGATCCGGCCGATGTTTATCGCGCGAAGGCCTGACGGGGCTTTCCCGGCTTTGTCTCGCGACCTGCGTTAAGGCGCTGTTAACCATAATCTTCCACCTTGGCTGCTAGAGCGTTTTCAAGCGAAGTGGAATCCGGTTCGCGTGAAGAAAACGCGTCAAAAAGGGTTCTAGCGAGCGGCCGTCCGGAGACGTCGGAATAAACGGCGCAGTTTGCCGACGTCGCGCCGAAAGGCAGGCGGCCGGTTCGCGGAAGCGGAGATCAGGATGAACGTCGATTCCGCCAATGCCGCCTCCGGATTGAGCGGAATTTTCGGCGGAGTAACAACCGCCATCAGGCGAGCCGCCGAAGCCACGGGAGCGAACTTCGAATATCTGCTCGCAACCGCCAAGATGGAATCCAATTTCAATCCTCACGCCGCCGCCGGCACCTCGTCCGCCAAGGGTCTCTATCAGTTCATCGAGCAGACTTGGCTTGGTACGGTCAAGGAGGCGGGGCCCGCGCTCGGCTTTAGCGGCTATGCCGACGCGATCGCCAGATCGCCGTCCGGCACCTATTTGCCCGCAGCGCGAACGCGCCGCCGACGATCGTTCGGGCCTTGTCGGCCGATCAGCCTTCGGTCGCTATTCCGGTTCTCGAACATTCGCCGCTCCTGAACGATGCGGATCTCGTCGACATCGTCGCGACCGGCGGCTGCGAGGTGCAGTGCGCCGTCGCACGCCGCGTCGCGTACCGGTGTCGGTCTATGCCGCCATCGCCGAGGTTGGCTCGGCGACGGCGGCCCTTGAGCTTATCGGGAATCCGGGCGCCGATCTCGCTCGCGTTTCATGGGATCGCATCGTCGAACGTCATGGTCATCTCCCGGCGATCCGGGAAGCGATGCTGGCGCTCGACGGTTTGCCCGCGGTCACGCGGCTCGCGCTGGCTGTAAAACTTTCGGACTCGCTGGCGCGGTTCGTTGTCGCGCGAGACTGGCTCGGCGCCGAGCGGACCGGGCGCGCGGTCAGCGACGCCCGCGATCGCTCGATCGTCGATATTGTGGCGCGTGCGCGAAAGGACGAGATGACGTGTCTGGTCGCGCATCTGCGCGCCTCCGGTCAACTCACCGCCGGATTGATGTTGCGCGCGCTGCTGTCGGGAAATCTTGACCTGTTTCACCATGCGTTGGTGGATCTGTCCGGGCTGCCTTTAAGTCGCGTCACCGCGCTTGTTCACGATCGCGGCGGCGCGAGCCTTCCTGCGTTGCTGACGCGGGCGGGGTTGCCGGAATCCACGTTTTCAGCGTTTTGCGCAGCGCTGAAAGCGCATGACGAGATCGGTTTTGTGGCAACGGTCGGTGGCGCGACGCGGCTGCGTCGCCGCATGGTCGAACGCGTGATGAGAGCTTGTGAAGCGGCGTCCGCCGGCATCTCGCAGCCTCTGCTGATTTTGCTGCGGCGTTTCGCGACGGAATCGG
>ENA-UOUJ01000964-UOUJ01000964.1-activated-sludge-metagenome-genome-assembly--contig:-NODE-964-length-16488-cov-3.701941_pt1 | contig 16488 bp, 16 predicted proteins | sample MGYA00249839_ERZ747224 | MGnify/ENA primary metagenome ERZ747224 (study PRJEB28782, sample SAMN03220277) | activated sludge metagenome | biome: wastewater; feature: sewage sludge; material...
CCATTGCGAGGCCGCGTAGACGGCGAGGAAATCATTGCCGTCGACGCGCAGCGACGCGATCCCGGCGCCGATGCCGCGCGCCGCGAAGGTCGTACGCTCGCCGCCGGCCAGCGCCTGGAAGGTCGAGATCGCCCACTGGTTGTTGACGACGTTCAGCACGACCGGCGCACGGTAGACGTGCGCGAAGGTCAACGCCGTATGGAAGTCGGATTCCGCCGTAGCGCCGTCGCCGATCCAGCCCGAGGCAATCTTCGTGTCGCCGAGGATCGCAGAAGCCATCGCCCAGCCGACCGCCTGGACGAACTGCGTGGCAAGGTTGCCCGACAGCGAGAAGTAGCCGTACTCGCGCATCGAATGCAGGATCGGGAGCTGGCGCCCTTTCAGGGGGTCACGTTCGTTCGACAGCAACTGGCAGATCAGCCGCTCGAGGGATACCTCTCGCGCCATCAGCAGGCTCTGCTGCCGATAGGTCGGGAAGCACATGTCGCCGTCGGACAGCGCCATCGCATGGGCGGTGCCGATCGCCTCCTCTCCCAGGCACTGCATGTAGAACGACAGCTTCTTCTGGCGCTGCGCGATCAGCATCCGCGCATCGAAGATCCGGGTCTTCAGCATCGCGCGAAGACCGCGCCGAAGCTGGTCGGGCGCCAGTTCGGGCGCCCAGGGGCCGACAGCCCGGCCGTCGTCATCGAGCACGCGAATCAGCGTGTAGGCGAGATCGGTGGTTTCCGAGGGCTTGGCCTGCACTGGCGGGCGCCGCACGGCACCGGCGTCGGCAAGGTGCAGGTAGCTGAAATCGGTCTGGTGCCCGGGCCGGCCGGTCGGCTCCGGGACGTGCAGACGAAGAGGCTTCAGACGCTCGCTCATCCGTGTGGCTCCGCTTGCTGTCGGACATCCGAATCCAAGCCTAGCCGATTCGGCAGCGTGCAGGCGAAAAGCCCGACACCGGCAGTGCCGGTGCACTTATTGCACGCCGAGGCCCTTCATGTCCGGCAAGCGGTGCGCGATGCCCTTGTGGCAGTCGATGCAGGTCTTGGCGCCCGAGGCAAGGTCGGTCGAATGAGCATTGGCGGCCCGCTTGCTCTGGCGCGTGAAGTCCATGAAGGCGAAACCGTGGCAGTTCCGGCATTCGAGCGAGTCGTTCGCCTTCATCCGCCGCCACTCGTTCTGGGCGAGCTGAAGGCGCATCGCCTCGAACTTCTCAGGCGTGTCGATCGTGCCGAAGATCTTGCCCCAGACTTCTTTGGAGGCCTGCATCTTGCGCGCGATCTTCGCCGTCCATTCGTGCGGCACATGGCAGTCCGAGCACAGCGCGCGCACGCCACTGCGATTCGTGAAATGGATCGTGCCCTGCAGCTCCTGGTAGACGTTGTCGCGCATCTCGTGGCAACCGGTACAGAATTGCTCGGTGTTGGTCGCCTCCATGGCCGTATTGAAGCCGCCCCAGAAAACGATGCCGGCGATGAAGCCGCCGATGGTCAGGAAGCCGAGGCTGAAATAGCGGCTCGGCCGCCACAGCACGGTCCAGTAGCGGCGCAGAAGCTTCAGCATGTCGAACCCTCGCTCAGCGGCGGCGACGCTGCGCTTCGTCGGGCTGGCCGTACAGCATCTGGTCGACGTCGATGAACTCGTTGTCGACCAGCGGCTCGAGCGGCGCCTGCGGAACGTGGCACTGCAGGCAGAAGTAGCGGCGCGGCGACAGCTCGGCCAGGAAATTGCCGTCGCGCCCCATGAAATGCGTGACGCTGATCATCGGCGCCTGGCTTTCCTGCGTGCGGGTACGCGTATGGCAGAACATGCAGCGGTTCGCGTTCTTGTCGAGCTGGTAGCCGTCGATCTTGTGCGGGATCACCGGCGGCTGCATCGCGTAGTTGCGGGCGCGGCGCACGTCGCTGTTGTCGGCGTTCACCAGCGGCGGCGGCTTCGTTGTTTCGACGATCGGCGCCCCACGCATCGCCTCGGGCGCGTTCTGCGCGAAGGCGGGTGAGGCCAGTCCGACGGCAAGCGCTCCGACGAGCGCCATGGCCGACACGAGTGGTATCCGGCGGATCATGCGACACCTCCCGGTACCTTGCGCAAGGCCACGGCACACTTCTTGAAGTCCGTCTGCAGCGAGATCGGACAGGTCGCATCCAGCGTGACCTTGTTGATGAGCTGGCTTGCGTCGAACCAGGGCACGAAGATCAGGCCCGGCGGCGGCCGGTTGCGGCCGCGCGTCTCGACGCGGCTTTGCATCGAGCCGCGACGCGAAACGATCTCGACGATCTCGCCGCGACGCAGATTCAGCGCGTTGGCGTCCTGCGGGTGCAGGTAGCAGACCGCGTTCGGAAACGCCCGGTACAGTTCCGGTACCCGACGTGTCATCGAACCCGAATGCCAGTGCTCGAGCACCCGGCCCGTGCACAGCCAGTACGGATAGTCCTTGTCCGGTTCCTCGGCGGCCGGTTCGTAGGGCAGCGCGTAGATGACCGCCTTGCCGTCGGCGTGGCCGTAGAAACGAACCCCCTCGCCGGTCTTGACGTAGGGATCGTAGCCCTCGCGGAAGCGCCAGCGCGTTTCGCGGCCGTCGACGACCGGCCAACGCAGCCCGCGCACCTCATGGTAGGTATCGAAGGGCGCGAGATCGTGCCCATGACCTCGGCCGAACTGCGCGTACTCCTCGAACAGCCCCTTCTGCACGTAGAAGCCGCAGGATTTCGCTTCGTGGTTCTCGTAGCCGGGATCCATCTGCGCCAGCGGGAAGGCGTCGACCTGACCGTTGCGAAACAGAACGTCGAACAGCGTCTTGCCCCGGTACTCGGGCTTCCTGTCCAGCAGCTCGGCGGGCCAGATCTCCTCCATCGCGAAGCGCTTGGAGAACTCCATCAGCTGCCAGAGATCCGAGCGCGCCTCGCCGGGTGCGTTCACGAGCTGGTGCCAGAACTGCGTGCGCCGCTCCGCGTTGCCGTAGGCGCCCTCCTTCTCGACCCACATCGCCGCCGGCAGGATCAGGTCGGCCGCCATCGTGGTCACGGTCGGATAGGCGTCGGAGACGACGACGAAATTCTCCGGGTTGCGATAGCCGGGCCAGCCTTCCTTCAGGATGTTCGGCGCGGCCTGCATGTTGTTGTTGACCTGCACCCAGTAGGCGTTCAGCTTGCCGTCGGTCAGCATTCGGTTCTGCAGCACCGCGTGGTAGCCCGGCGTGTCGGGAATCGTGCCGGCGGGCAGCTTCCAGATCTGCTCGGCGATCGCGCGATGCTTCGGATTGGCGACCATCATGTCGGCCGGCAAGCGGTGCGAAAAGGTGCCGACTTCGCGCGCGGTCCCGCAGGCAGAGGGCTGGCCGGTCAGCGAGAACGGGCTGTTGCCGGGCTCCGAGATCTTGCCGGTCAGCAGATGGATGTTGTAGAGCAGGTTGCTGCACCAGGTGCCGCGCGTGTGCTGGTTGAAGCCCATCGTGAAAAAGGACATCACCTTGGTGCCGGGATCCGCGTAGAGCTCGGCCAGCCGTTCGAGCCGCTCCTTCGGCACCTTCGACAGCTTCGCGACCGTCTCGAGGTCGTACTGCGAAACGAACTTCGCGTATTCGTCGAAGCTGGCCTCGCGCCCGCCGCCCACGTTGCCGACGTTCTTCGCCTTCGTCTGCAGCGGGTGCTCAGGGCGCAGCCCGTAGCCGATGTCGGTGTTGCCGATCACGAAGCGCGTATGGCGATCGACGAACTCGCGATTCACCTTCTTGTTGGAGATGATGTAGTGCGCGATGTAGTTCAGGATCGCCAGGTCGGTCTGCGGCTCGAAGGTCAGCGACAGGTCGGACAGGTCGTAGCAGCGATGCTCGAACACCGACAGCACGGCCACCTTGACGTGCGGCGCCGACAGCCGCCGGTCGGTCACCCGCGTCCACAGGATCGGGTGCATCTCGGCCATGTTCGAGCCCCACAACACGAAGGCGTCGGCCGCCTCGATGTCGTCGTAGCAGCCCATCGGCTCGTCGATGCCGAAGGTGCGCATGAAGCCGGCCACGGCCGACGCCATGCAGTGGCGCGCATTCGGGTCGATGTTGTTCGTGCGGAAACCCGCCTTGAACAGCTTCAGCGCGGCGTAGCCCTCCCAGATCGTCCATTGTCCGGAGCCGAACATGCCGACAGAACTCGGTCCCTTTTCGCGCAGAGCCTTCTTGAACTGCGCGGCCATGACGTCGAAGGCCTGCTCCCAGGACACCGGCTCGAACTCGCCGTTCTTGTCGTAGCGCCCGTTCGACATCCGCAGCAGCGGCTGCGTCAGCCGGTCGGCGCCGTACATGATCTTCGACAGGAAGTAGCCCTTGACGCAGTTGATGCCGCGATTGACTTCCGCATTGATGTCGCCGTGCGTGGCCACGACCCGGCCGTCCTTGACCGCGACGTTGACACCGCAGCCGACACCGCAGAAGCGACAGGGCGCCTTCGACCAGGCAAGCTGCGTCTTCGAAGCGTCGGTCTCGATGTTCGCCGCAGCGGCGATCGCCGGCATCCCCGCGGCGAGCGCCGTCGTGCTGCCGGCGGTACGACGGATGAATTCACGTCGGGTCAGGCTCATGGATCGATCTCCTGCTCGAGCGAGGATGCGGGCTCCGCATGCTGATAGACGAGCGAGACGTTCAGCACGTCGGGCAGCTCGCGCATCGCATCGATCGTTTCGATGACGCCGGCCGACGACGAAGCCTCGACGATGACGACGAGCTTGCCGTCGTCGCTGGACTGGAAGAGTTCGGCGCGTTCGAGGCCGGCGACCGAGCGCTGCACCTCGGCCAGTGCGGCCGGACGACAGTGGAGCAGCACACCGGCGATGTGGATATCCGCCGACGGCTCGGTCACGGGCGACGAAGCGGATGTCGGAGGAAGCGTCATCCCGGCAGGTCTCCGGTGATGAGCTGGTACATCCAGACGAGAAAGCCGTAGCCACCGACGATCGCGACCGCGAGCACGGGCGCAGTCACCACGGTCAGGAACAGGAAGGTGCGCCGCTCTTCCTGTCGTGTTGCCGGTTCTTCGGGTTCCCGTGTTTTCACGCCGGTTCTCCTGCTGAGTACCGAGGGCTAGCGCCCCGTCTCGACGACTGACTTCACGACTGACTTCGGTCGACAGCTTAGCATCGATAGTCGCGCTGGACACCCGTTGGAACGCTTCGAACGCGGGCTGTAACGAGCACGGCGATTAGCAGCCCTACAATCCCCGGCTGTCGAAAGCCTCGTCAGCCAGGAACGAAAACATGAAGAACCGCCGCGCCGTATTCCGGATCGCACTGTCGATCGCCGTTGCCGCGATCATGCCGGTCAGCCAGTCGCCGATTGCGGCAGCCGCAGAGGCCGTCGATCACCTCGGCGTGCCCGGTCCCCTCCGGTTCGACGGAAAGTCCTTCGCGTTGGCCTGGAGCGCGAAGCCCGGCGCCGGCTATACGAAGCAGGAGTACGTTCCAACCGGCCAGAAGGTCGAAACCTACGAGCAGATGCTGCTGGTCGAACGCATGGCCGGCAAGTTGAAGGCGATCGACGCGGCGCGCGCGCAGATGCAGATGCTCGAGAAGCGCAAGGCATCCGACCCTCTGGTGAACATGAGCCTGATCCAGAACCCGAAGAACAGCGAAGTCCTGCTCGACTTCATCGTCAGCGCGAAGGACCGTGACGGCAAGGTCATCGTCGAGTGGAACGCGTACCGCTACGCGACGATCGAGGGCGCCGAGCCCGGCGTCATGCTGTTCGGGGTCAGCCACCGCGCCTACGGCAACGAGAATGCCAAGGCCTTCCTGGGGCAACTGAAGACGCTTCGCAGCGCGCAGATCGGCGCGCTGGCCGGGGCCGACATGCCGAAGCTGCGCTGATCCGGCGCCTACTGCCGGCACTCCGGCACGCGGACCATGCTCATCGTGCCGCCGAACAGGTTCGGAACCAGCTTGTTGCGATAGACGATCTCGCGGCAACTGCCGTCTGCGGCGCGCCCCCCGCCGCTCCCCCTGGCCATCGGCGGCGGATCGACGAGCTTGTAACGAAACTGGAAGAGCGTGCCTTCGGGGAATCCGCCGGCAGTCGCAGCAGTCGGGCGGATTTCGACGAGCGCGTCGAGCTTGCGCCCGCTGAACCGGCCTTCGATCGACATCCGGTTGCCGGCGTTCGTGCCGCTGCCGGCGATGCGGCCGTCGGCCGCGATCGTGACCGGCACGCCGGTGCCGCCCTCCCAGCCGTCGCCGACGAAGCGCCCCTCGGCTGCAAAACTCGCGTCGTTGTCGTTGCGCACGTTGCCGATCAGCAGGAGCCTGGCCGTGTCCTTGCCGGTGAGCTGGAGTTCGGCGGTTCCACTGCCATGGTCCGACCGTGCGCGTGCTGCGGAGCCTTTCGGTGGCACCACGCGCGCCGAAACGACCCCGCGGTAGACGCGGTCGGCGTAGGCTCGGGCTCCTTCGGCGTCTTCGGCCAGAGCCGGAGGCGGCGTCGTGAGGACGGACAAGAAGAGCAGCGCCAGGAAGAAGGCCAGTCCGCGGCCCGCCGCGACGCGCCCCGCTGCGACGCGCCCCGCTGCAGCGCGGACCATCGGCGCACCCGCCATTGCGACACCCGGCATATCTTCGTTTTCCTCCCTCGGATCGCCTTCACCGACACCGTTCGACGCGCAGCATTCTAAGCCCGGCGCAAGCTCGCCAGAACCAATCTCTTGCCATCGTCCGGCAGGCTGCTAGGCTCGCGGACATGGAGACAGAGTCCAACGAGAATCCATGTACTACGAACCCGGCAACACTCCGCACGGCCTGCCGCACGATCCGTTCAAGTCCTGCGTGATCCCGCGCCCGATCGGCTGGATCTCGACCGTCGACGCCGACGGCCGGCACAACCTGGCGCCGTTCAGTCAGTTCCAGAACGTGACCTTCGATCCGCCGATCGTGATGTTCTCGGCGAACCAGGACACGACCGGCCGACGCAAGGATTCGGTGCGCAACGCCGAGCAGACCGGCGAGTTCGTCTGGAACATGGCGACCTGGGCGCTGCGCGAAGCAGTCAATATCTCGGCCGAAGAACTGCCGCACGGCGTCGACGAGTTCGAGCGCGCCGGGCTGCGCAAGCTGCCGTCGCGCAAGGTCAGGCCGGCGCGCGTTGCAGGTTCGCCGATCCAGTTCGAGTGCCTGTACCTGAACACGCTGCGCTTTCCGGGCACGCCGCCGATGGGCAGCGCCGACGTCGTGTTCGGTCGCGTCGTCGCGATCCACATCGACGACGAAGTCATCGACGCGAAAGGAATGATCGACGTGCTGAAGATCCAGCCGATCGCGCGCATGGGCTACTTCGACTACACCTGCGTCGACAACAAGTTCCAGATGGTGATCCCGGGCAACAGCCGCGCGCTGCTGGCCGGGCTCGAAGGCTCGCCGGACAAGGCCAGGGCAGCCGGCGAATGACGCCGCAGCTACCCGCAGCGCAAACCCGAAGGAGGTCGGCGTGAAAGCAGTCTTTCTGACCGGACACGGCGGCAACGAAGTGGTCAGCGTCGGCGAACGGCCGGATCCGCAACGTAGCCCCGGCGAGGTGCTCGTACGCATCAAGGCCGCCACGCTGAATCGTGTCGACCTGTACATGCGCGACAGCGGCGCCGGCATCACGCACACGCTGCCGCACATCATGGGTGTCGACGGCGCCGGTGTCGTCGAGGAAGTCGACGACACCGAGCGGATCGTGGCGCCGGGCATGCCGGTGCTGCTCTATCCGGGCATCACTTGCGGGCGCTGCGAGTTCTGCCAACGCGGCGAGCCGGTGCTGTGCAGCTCGATGAAGCTGCTCGGCGAGCACCGCGACGGCACGCTGGCCGAGTATGTGAGCGTACCGGCCGCCAATGTCTTCCCGATCCCCGAGGGCCTGGACTTCGCCGAAGCGTCCGCGCTCGGCGTGAACCACCTGACCGCATGGCGCATGCTGTTCACGAAGGCTCGACTGCGGCCCTGGGAAACCGTGCTCGTCTTCGGTGTCGGCGGCGGTGTGTCGCTGGCGGCCACGCAACTGGCCAAGTCGATCGGAGCGCGTGTGATCGTGACCTCGCGCGACGCCGCCAAGCTGCGCCGGGCGCTCGAACTCGGCGCCGACGAAGCGATCGACAGCAGCACCGACGACGTCGCACGCCGGGCGCTCGAACTTACCGGCGGACGCGGCGTCGACGTCGTCTTCGAGAACGTCGGCGAGGCGGTCTGGGCCAGCGCGCTGAAATCGCTGGTTCGCGGCGGACGCATCGTGACCTGCGGCGCAACCAGCGGCGACCAGCCCGGCGCCGATCTGCGCCGCGTGTTCATTCGTCAGTTGCAGATCTTCGGCTCGACGCTGGGCGACCCATCGGAGCTGCGCGAACTGCTGAACTGGTGCGCCGGCGGCCGGATCCGGCCGGTCATCGACTCGCATTTCACGATGGACCGGATCCACGACGCGTTCGACCGGCTCGAGGCCGGCGCGCAGTTCGGCAAGCTCGCGATCGAGGTGGCGGAAGCTTGAGCAGCGGGATCAGGTCGGGCCGGCCCGCTCGCTGTCGTCGTCTGCGCGCTGCGGCAGCACGCTCCACTCCGGATCCTCGAACTCGCCGATGACCGTGATCTCGCAGTTGGCGGCGTGCCGGTCGAGGATCTCGCGAACCGTCTCGCTGCGGCGATCGTCCTTCGCGTCGCGATGCGCCTTCGACTCCCAGTGCGCGATCGCGATCAGCGTATCGGGCTCGCCGATCTTGCGGTGCAGATACGTGCCGCGAGCACCGGGAGCGCGCTGGATGATCTCGCTTGCGCGAACCCAGGCATCGGCGTATCGCTCGACCGTGTAGCCGGGCTTCATGCGAACTTCGAAGATGAACTTCATCGGGCACCTCGACTGGGCTGTGGCGACAACGGAGGCCTCTGCACGCTGCCTGCCCGCCAACGCGCGAGATCACGGTCCCGCCGCGACTTTCCTGCGGTGCACGATCGCAGCGATCGCGGCAGTGCTTGCCGCCGCGCCCGCGGCGGGCGCCGATACCGTCTACCGATGCGCGGACAACGTCTACCAGTCGGAGCCTTGCCCCGGCGGCCAGGCGCTGGACATCGACCCGCAGCGCAATGTCGTCGCGCCGGAGCGGCGGCGACCCGCGCCGGTGCCTGCGGCCGAAGCGCGCGAACGCCCGGAGGTGATCGTCATGGAACGCGAGGCGCCGCCTGCGCCCCCGGTCGTCGTCAGGGAGCCGCTTTACGTCTGGCCGCATCGGGCGCCACCCAGAGTGCACGCACCGGTGCCCTATCCTCACCAGCGCCACCCGCAAGCTCATCGTCAACCGCAAGTCGAGCGACCTGGCTCCCGCGCTCCGCGGGATGTCGGACGCCCGGCTTACGGGTTCAAGCCCTGAGCGGCTACCAGCGGATCGGCTGCGGCCGCGTGAGCTCCTCGGGCTTCAGTACCGCCTCGAGCTGCTGGCGCGACATCAGCCCCATCTCGAGCACGATGTCGTAGACGCTGCGGCCGCTGGCGTGCGCCTCCGAAGCGACGCGCGTGGCGTTCTTGTAGCCGATGTACGGGTTCAGCCCGGTCACGATGCCGATCGAGTCGTGCACCATCGCGCGCAGACGATCGGAATTCGCGGTGATCCCGTCGACGCAGCGCTCGGCGAGCGTCAGGCAGCCGTTGCGCAGATGCTGGATGCTCTTGAACAGGCTGTGCGCGATGATCGGCTCGAAGGCGTTGAGCTGGAGCTGACCCGCCTCTGCGGCGAACGTCACCGTGACGTCGTTGCCGATGACCTCGTAGGCGATCTGGTTCACGACCTCCGGAATCACCGGATTGACCTTGCCGGGCATGATCGACGAGCCGGCCTGCACCGCCGGCAGGTTGATCTCGTTGAAGCCGGCACGCGGGCCCGAAGACAACAGCCGCAGGTCGCTGCAAGACTTCGACAGCTTGACCGCGACGCGCTTGAGCACGCCCGAGATCTGCACGAAGCCGCCGCAGTCCTGCGTTGCCTCGACGAGGTTCGGCGAGGTCACGAGCGCGATGCCGGTGATCTCGGACAGCTGCTCGCAGACGATGCGCGCGTAGTTCGGATGCGCGGTGATTCCGGTGCCGATCGCCGTCGCGCCCATGTTGATCTCGCAGACGAGGTTGGCGGCCTCGCGCAGACGCTTCTCGTCTTCCTCCAGCATCGTCGCGTAGGTCGAAAACTCCTGGCCCAGCGTCATCGGCACGGCGTCCTGCAACTGCGTGCGCCCCATCTTCAGCACGTCGGCGAACTCGACCGCCTTGCGCTCGAAAGCGTGACGCAACACCTGCAGCGCTTCGATCAGCCCATGCACGCCCCGGTAGGTGGCGATCTTCAGCGCAGTCGGATAGACATCGTTCGTGCTCTGGCTGACATTGACGTGATCGTTCGGGCTCAGCTGCTCGTAGTCGCCCTTGGCGTGGCCGAGAATCTCGAGTGCGCGGTTGGCAATCACCTCGTTGGCGTTCATGTTCGTCGAGGTGCCGGCGCCGCCCTGGATCACGTCGACGATGAACTGGTCGTGCAACCGCCCCTCGCGCAGCTCGGCACAGGCACGCGCGATCGCGTCGGCCCTGCCACTATCGAGCAGCCCGAGCGACTCGTTGGCACGCGCCGCCGCCTCCTTGATGCTCGCAAGCGCATGGATCAGCTCGGGATAGATCGAGATCGGCGTCCCGCTGATCGGGAAGTTCTCGACGGCACGCAGCGTGTGCACGCCGTAGTAGGCGTCGGCAGGAACCGCACGCGCGCCGAGCAGGTCGTGCTCGATACGGGTCGCGCCGGAGTCGACGTCGGGGTCGGTAGTCACATGGATCTCCAGTTCACAGGCCGACGGGGGCCAAACCCTACAGTTTGTACCAGATTTCGTCGGGTCGACTTGCTACAGGCGCGAACGAGCCTTCGGCGCCGGCTGGCCGGCACTGCGAAAGGATGTCCGGGTGCTGGAACGGAGTGCGGGACGATCGACCGCATTAGTGCCTGGTGCCGACGGCCATTGGACCGACGGGGCTGCTGATCAGTACGCGCGGCGTCGCAGGACGCGAAATCGGCGATATCGCCGTGGTATCGCTCAGCCGGACGTTCCGGAGTTCAACAGAGGTGCATCGCGCAGAGCTTGACGCCCGTGGCGGCAAACAAGGCATCTACGTTCATCATACCGACCAGCGTCGTTTCACGTGGACCCCATGCGCTCGAGCCCTTCCGATTCCGCCCGACCCAACACCTTCGTCATGGTAGCCTCCGCGACGCTGACGGCAATGGTCGTGATCGTGTTCGCGCGTCTGGCCTACGGCCTGATCCTGCCGTCGATGCGTGCCGAACTCGGGCTCAGCTACCACGCGGCCGGCAACCTGGGCACGATCACGGCGCTGGGCTATTTGCTGTTCATCCTGCCGGGCGGCGTCGCGGCCACGCGCTGGGGCGCACGCAATACGGTCGTCGGCGGGCTCCTTCTCGTGACGCTGGGCTTCGTCGGGCTGGCCCTCGCCGACGCTCACCTGCTGATCGCGGGACTGATGTTCGCGCTCGGCGTCGGCACCGCCTACTGCTTCGCGCCGATGTTGTCGCTGCTGGTCACCTGGTACCCCGAGCGCCGGGGGCTGATGATCGGCGGCATGACCTCGGGCATCGGCGCAGGGCTGTTCCTGATCGGCCTGGTGGTGCCAAGGCTGATCGAAATGTTCGGCGCCGTCGGCTGGCGCGTGAGCTGGGGTCTTTTCGGCGCGATCGCCGCCGCGGTGACCGTACTGGTGGCGCTGGGCGCGAGCGATCCGCCCGGGGCCGCGCACACCCGACAGCAGACGCTGCCGGCTGCCGAGCGCCGGCGCATCTACGGCAATCCACGCCTGCTCACGATCGCGATCGTGTACGGCATCATCGGCATGAGCTACATCGTGCAAGCGATCTTCATGATCAGCTTCGCCGAATCATCCGGCGTCGCCAGCACCACGGCCGGCTCGCTGCTGTCGATGTCCGGCCTGCTGTCGGTGATCTGCGCCCCGCTGTGGGGCTCGCTGTCCGACCGATGGGGACGCGGCAATACACTGCTGCTGACGATGTCGCTGGTCACCGCCGCGATGTCGCTGCCGCTGTTCTCGCAGACGCTGCCTGCGTTCTCCGTACATTTCCTGGTCTTCGGCTGCACCGTCAACGGCGCCTTCACGATGGTCCAGGCCGCCAGTACCGAGCAGGTCGAGTCGCGCTACATCCCCATCGCCTTCAGCTACGCCACGCTGTTCTTCGCCGGCGGCCAGTTCGTCGGGCCGGCGATCGCCGGCTGGTTCATCGAGATCGGCGGATTCAAGGCAGCGCTCGGCTTCTCGTGCGTCTGCCTGCTGCTGGGGACCTATCTGAGCCAGAGGGTCCGGACGTTTCCGAGGGAGCTGGCCGTATCGTGAACGATCGCAGCGCCTTGGCTCGCATCACAAGCCGAGGTACGCCTTGCGAATCATCGGATGCCCCTGGAGTTCGGCGGAGGGGCCGTCGAGCACCTGGCGGCCGTTTTCGAGAACGTAGGCACGGTGACTGACCTGCAGCACCTGCTTGATGTTTTGCTCGACCAGCAGGACCGGCAAGCCGGTGTCGGCAACGCTGCGAATCGCACGCATCACGTCTTTCACGTAGCGCGGCGACAGCCCGAGGCTGGGCTCGTCCATGATCAGCATCACCGGGCTCAGCATCAGCGCGCGTCCGATCGCCAGCATCTGCTGCTGGCCGCCGGAAAGCGCGCCAGCCATCCGATCGCCGATCTGCTCGAGATCCGGGAAGAGCTCGTGGACGCTGGCGAGCACCTCGCTGCGACCGGCGCGCAGCCTCGGCAGGAAGGCGCCGAGGAGCAGGTTCTCGCGAACCGAGAGATCCGGAAAGAGCTGACGCCCCATCGGGACATGAGCCAGTCCCTTCTGCGCCATCCGGTGCGGGGCGAGCGCAGCCACAGGCTCGCCGTTGAACACGATCCGGCCGGCCGTCGGCCGGATCATGCCCGAGATCGCGCGAAGGATCGTCGATTTGCCGCTGCCGTTGCCCCCGACCAGCCCGACGAGTTCGCCGCGACGCACCGTCAGGCTCACGCCGAAGACCACTTGCAGCTTGCCGTAGCCGAGGTCGACGTTCTCGACACTCAGCACGACCTCGCGATCCTCGGGCGCAGCCATCAGTCGGTGCCCAGATACGCCTCGACGACGCGCTCGTCGGCGATGACGTCCCGGGGCGCGCCCTCGGCGATCAGCGCGCCGTTGGCCAGCACCAGCGTGTGGTCGGAGAGCTGGATGATCGCCTCCATGATGTGCTCGACCATCAGGATCGCCATGCCCTCGGCGGTCAGACCGCGCACGAATCCGATCATTTCGGCAAGCGCCGGCGGGTTGAGCCCCGCCATGATCTCGTCGAGGAAGAGGACTCGCGGCCTGGTGGCCAGCGCCTTGGCAAGCTCCAGGCGCCGCAGCCGCGCCAGATTCAGGTCGGCGGCGGGTTGCTGCGCACGATCGTCCAGCCCGACCTGTACCAGGGCCTGCATCGCTGCGGCTTCGGCGGCCGAACGCTTCGGGTTGTGCAGGAAGGCGGCCACCAGGACGTTCTCCAGAACGGTGAGCTCCTCGAACGGCCGCTCGGTCTGGAACGTCCGGCCCATGCCCATGCGGGTACGGACGTAGGGCGGCATCGTCGTGACATCCTTTCCATCGAAGATCACGCGGCCCTGGACAGGCCGTGTGAAACCGGTCACGGCATTGAACAAGGTCGTCTTGCCTGCGCCGTTCGGTCCGATCAGACCAAGCACGCGACCCTTCGGCAGCTCGAGCGAGACCTTGTCGACGGCGACGACACCGCCGAAGCGCACCGTGATGTTCTCAGCCCTGAGCGCGACGGGCATACACCCTCCTCACCTGCTTGCGAATCAGCTCGGCGATGATGCCGCGCGGAAAGAACAGCACGACCGCCAGGATCAGCAGCCCGTACACCAGCATGTTGGCCTGCGCAAAGACCGTTCGGAACATCTCGCCGGCCCCGATCAGCACGACCGCACCGAGCGCCGGACCCCAGACCGTTCCCCGCCCGCCGATGATCGCTGTCAGGGCGATCTGTATCGACAGCAGCAGGTTGAACATGACGTGCGGCTCCATGAATGACAAGTACATGCCATAAATCCCGCCGCCGAGGGCAGTCAGCGCACCAGAGAGCATGAAGGCCCGGAGTTTCACGCGGGCGGGATCGATGCCCGCGGCCATCGCCGATTGCTCATCCTCGCGTACCGCTCGAAGCTGATAGCCGAAGCGCACCCTCGAGATGATGATCACGGCCAGCAGCACCGAGGCGGCGAACACGAGTGCGAGGTAGAACTGCAGTTGCCTGTCGAAGAGATCCAGGCTGAAGGGCTCCGGCAGCGTCGAGATGAAGACCCCGGTGGCACCGCCGCTCAGCCAGGTTTCGTTGATCGCCACCAGCCTGAGCATCTCGGCGATCGCGATCGTCGACAACGCGAAGTACGGGCCTTGCAGCCGGAACGTTAGGCCACCCCAGAGCATTGCGAGAATCGCCGAGAAGCCCATCGCGGCAAGCAGCGACCACCAGGGCGCCACGTCGAAGCGTTCGATCCCGATGGCGACGAAGTAGGCCCCGAGACCGACGAACGCGGCATGGCCGAGGCTCACCTGACCCGCCCAGCCGCCGATCAGGTCCCAGGACGTCGCCCACCCGATGAACAGCAGGATCGTGATGGGGATCGCGAGGTAGTCAGGGAACATCTGCGGATAAACGGCGCCGAGAGCCGTCAGCCCGAGCAGGATCGCCAGGTTGCGGCTCATACGCGCTTGACGGTCCGGCCGAACAGGCCCTCGGGCCGGAACAACAGCACGAGCAGGAACACGAACAGGCCGTAGGCGTCCCGATACTCGGACGACAGGTACGAGGCCCCCATGATCTCGACCATTCCCAGCGTCAGGCCGCCGGCGATGGCAGCGCCCACGCTGCCCAGCCCGCCGAGCACGGTCACGACGAAGGCCTTCAGCGTGAACAGCGGGCCGGTCACGATCGGTGAAGCGAACAACAGCGGAATCAGTGACACGCCCGCGGTCACCGCGAGCAGGACGCCGAGCCCGAACACGATCGCCTGGATGCGCCGGGTATCGACGCCGACGATCTCCGCACCGAGCCGGTTCTGGGCCGTCGCCCGGATCGCACGGCCCACCTCGGTGTACCGGAGCAACAGGTGCAGCCCGAGCGTCACCACAAGCGTCGCCAGTCCGGCGAGCAGCAACACGACCGAGATCCGGACCGAGCCCAGGCCGAGGGTGTCCGAGGCGTAGCCGACATGAACCGACTTCGGCTCGCCACCGAATGTGAGCAGCAACAGATTGGCGATGATGAGCGACAGGCCGAGCGTCGCGAGCATGCCGGTTTCGGGAGGTGCATCGACCACCCTGGCGAGCACGAATCGCTGGATCGCCATGCCGAGCAGGAAGCCCCCGGGCATCGCGATGACGAGCGTCAGATAGGGATCCCAGCCAAGAAGGCCGCTCAGCAGGATGGCGCTGTACATGCCAAGGACGACGAAATCGCCATGGGCGAAGTTGATCGTGCCCATGACGCCGAAGATCAGCGTCAGGCCGATACCGACCAGGGCGTAGACGGCGCCTATCAACAACCCGTTCGACAGGTTCTGCAGCAGAACGACCCAATCGATCATCGGTACACTCGCAGCGCCGATCAGGGCGTCGTCCCGTCACAGCCTTCACAAGCCATCGGCGCGCCCGGGGCGGTGAGCGCCGCCGGGCGGGCTACCCGCACCGCAAGCCGTGTATTACGCGCCTATCGCTTGTCCCAGGGAGGCGTCGGATAGCGCGGCGGCTGGGCCGAGATTTCCTCCGGAAAGACCGTCACGTGCTTGCCGTCCTGGATCTGGATGATCAGGCTGCGGATCGGGTTTTGCCCCTGGAAACCGTTCTTCTCCTCGAAGACCACGGTCGTCACCGGCGTCTCGAGTTTCGTCGCCGCGAGGGCCTCGCGCACATCTTCCGGGCTGGTCGACCTGGCGCGCGTCAACGCATCGGCGGCCACACGCAGCGCGAGGTAGCCCTCGGCCTCATAGAAGGACACCTCTCCGCCGGCCCGGGCACGCAGGCGCTCCTCGAGCTCCTGCGCCCCGGCGTACTGGACGTCCTTGCTCCAGCTCACCGCTGAGACGACGTATTCGGACAGATTTCCGACCTGCTCGATGTAGCTCGGCAGCGAAGACGAGGTATCGAGCGCGATCACCTTGGCATCGAGCCCGACCTCGCGCAGCTGCCGGGTGATCGCCACGCCGTCGTCCGCATAGGAAGTAATGTACAGGATGTCCGGGTTCGCCGTGCGGAACCGGTTGAGGATCGGCCGGAAATCGGTGGTGCCCTGGTCGTAGGCCTGGCTGCCGGCGAGCTCGTAGCCGCGCTTCTCGATCTGGCGCTTGCCCTCTTCGGCGAGCGAGGTCGGCCAGGCCCCGTTGCCATGGAGCACCGCAATCTTCCGCAGG
>ENA-UOUJ01000965-UOUJ01000965.1-activated-sludge-metagenome-genome-assembly--contig:-NODE-965-length-16475-cov-8.989586_pt1 | contig 16475 bp, 12 predicted proteins | sample MGYA00249839_ERZ747224 | MGnify/ENA primary metagenome ERZ747224 (study PRJEB28782, sample SAMN03220277) | activated sludge metagenome | biome: wastewater; feature: sewage sludge; material...
CTAGCGTTTTCCTTCTCCTCTCCTGGCGGCGACAGCAATGTCGCCGCCTTTTTTTGTCGCAGAAGCGGATCTCTGTTTTTAAGCGTTCGAAACATGCTTGTGTTGCAGGACAAAATCTGCAACATTCGAAACGAAAGGTCAGCATTGCTGTCCTTTATGCGTGAATCCGTCCCGGACACTCACCGTGGGGACGGCGCCTTTTATGCGAGCGAAGCGTTGCACGGAAAGCAGCTTCGCATGTGTTTTCGGAGATGGACTTCGGTGGTCGGAAAGCTGTCACGTCTCGTGAGCGGTTGCCCCCCGGACGGCGCCAAAGCCTGATCAAATCAGGCTTTCGTCCCGTGCCGCCCAGTCGGCCGTGACGTCAAGACAGCACCAATTCGAAGACCACGAGCGCACCCACTCCGACCGACGGATCGATGGGATGCCCGCAGGCCCGACGCCGCTGTCGGCCTGCCTCGACCACCCGAGGACGACATTCATGACCCGCGCCACGCCTTCTCTCGGCATCTACGAGCGTCCCCAAGCGGAGGGTCTGTTCGACCCCGCGCTGGAGCGCGACGCATGCGGCGTCGGGTTCATCGCGAATCTCAAGGGCGTCAAATCGCATCGTGTGATCGCAGATGCGCTCGCCATGCTCTGCAACCTCGAGCACCGGGGCGCCGTGGGTGCCGATCCGCTGGCCGGCGACGGCGCGGGCATGCTGATCCAGATCCCGCACGCCTTCTTCAAGGACGAATGCGCAAAGCTCGGCTTCACTCTGCCCGAGGCGCTGCACTACGCCGTGGGGCAGATCTTCATGCCGCGCGATGCGCGCCTTGTCGCGCATTGCCAGGTCGCGTGGGAGCGGATCTGCCACGAGCAGGGGCTCGACGTTCTCGGCTGGCGCGACGTGCCGGTCGACAATTCCTGCCTCTCCGACCTCGTCAAGGCGACGGAGCCGGTGCACCGGCAGATCTTCATCGCCCGGCCTGCAGGCGCGAGCGAGACCGAGTTCGAGCGGCGTCTCTACCTTACGCGCAAGGTCGTCTCGAACGCGCTGCACAACTCCTATCGCGGGCGCGACATCGGGCATTACCCGGTGAGCCTCTCCTCGCGCACCGTGGTCTACAAGGGGATGTTCCTCTCCTATCAGGTGGGCGCCTACTACAAGGACCTCTCGGACCCGCGCGTGGTCTCGGCGATGGCGCTCGTGCACCAGCGCTTCTCGACCAACACGTTCCCGTCGTGGAAGCTCGCGCATCCCTACCGCATGGTCGCGCACAACGGCGAGATCAACACGCTGCGCGGCAACGTGAACTGGATGGCGGCGCGGCAGGCGTCCGTCTCCTCGCCGCTCTACGGCGACGACATCGCGAAGCTGTGGCCGATCTCATACGAAGGCCAGTCAGACACCGCCTGCTTCGACAACGCGCTCGAATTCCTGGTGATGGGCGGCTACAGCCTGGCGCATGCCGCCATGATGCTGATCCCCGAAGCGTGGGCGGGCAATCCGACGATGGATGCCAGGCGGCGCGCGTTCTACGAATATCATGCCGCGCTGATGGAGCCGTGGGACGGCCCGGCCGCGATGGCCTTCACTGACGGCCGGCAGATCGGCGCGACGCTCGACCGCAACGGCCTGCGTCCGGCACGCTACATCGTGACGGACGACGACATGGTGATCATGGCGTCGGAAGCGGGCGTGATCGTGGTCCCTGAGGAGAAGATCGTCAGGAAGTGGCGGCTTCAGCCCGGCAAGATGCTGCTCATCGACCTCGAAAAGGGCGCGATCGTCTCCGACGAGGAGCTCAAGGCCGAGCTCGCGGCGAATCTCCCTTACGAAAGCTGGGTGAAGCAAACCCAGATCCTGGTTTCCGATTTGCCGCTGGCCAAGGGCACGGCCGCGCCGAAGTCGCGCAATATCGCGCTGCTCGATCTGCAGCAGACGTTCGGCTACACGCAGGAAAGCCTCAAGTTCCTGATGTCGCCAATGGGCGCGACGGGACAGGAGGCCATCGGGTCGATGGGCAACGACTCGCCGATCTCGGCGATGAGCTCGAAGTCGAAGCTCCTGCACACCTACTTCAAGCAGAACTTCGCGCAGGTGACGAACCCGCCCATCGACAGCATTCGCGAAGAGCTCGTCATGAGCCTCGTCTCGTTCATCGGGCCCAGGCCGAACATTCTCGATCTCGAAGGGACGTCGAAGACCAAGCGGCTCGAAGTCGCGCAGCCGATCCTCACCAACGAGGATCTCGAGCGCATCCGCCAGATCGGCGAAGTGCGCGACAACCACTTCGCCTCGATCACCATCGACATCACCTATCCGGAGGCCAGCGGCCCCGACGGCATGGGACCGGCGGTTGACGTGATCTGCGCGGAGGCCGAGGAGGCCGTGCGCTCGAAGCGCTACAACATCATCATTCTCTCGGACCGGCTGACGGGCCCGGACCGCGTGCCGATCCCCTCGCTGCTCGCGACATCGGCCGTGCATCATCACCTGATCCGGCAGGGCCTGCGTACGTCGGTGGGTCTCGTCGTGGAGACGGGCGAGGCGCACGAGGTGCATCAGTTCTGCACGCTCGCGGGCTATGGCGCCGAGGCGATCAACCCCTACCTCGCGTTCGACACGCTGGCGGACATAGCGCCGAGCCTCGGCACCGACCTTTCCCCGGACGAGATCACGAAGAAGTACATCAAGGCCGTCGGCAAGGCTCTGCTCAAGGTCATGGCCAAGATGGGCATCTCGACCTATCAGTCCTACTGCGGCGCGCAGATCTTCGACGCGGTGGGCCTGAGGACGTCGTTCGTCCGCAAATATTTCACGGGCACGCATACGCAGATCGAAGGCGTGGGACTGCGCGAGATCTCACGCGAGACGTTCGACCGCCACGCGGCGGCCTTCGGCAACGCGCCGGTACTGGCAAACGCGCTCGACGTCGGCGGCGACTATGCGTTCCGCGTGCGGGGCGAGGCGCACGTATGGCGGCCGAACGTCGTCGCGGATCTGCAGCACGCTGTGCGCTCCACCGATCCCGCCGACGCGCAGGCCGGGCGCATTCCGGAAAAGTACCGCAGCTTCGCGAAGGCCATCGATACGCAGTCCGAGCAGCTTCTCACGATCCGCGGGCTGTTCCGCATCCGCTCGGCGGAGAGCATGGGACGGACGCCTGTGCCCATCGAAGAGGTTGAGCCTGCCTCCGAGATCGTGAAGCGCTTTGCAACGGGCGCGATGAGTTTCGGCTCCATCAGCCGCGAAGCCCACACGACGCTCGCGATCGCCATGAACCGGATCGGCGGCAAGTCGAACACCGGCGAAGGCGGCGAGGAGGCTGACCGCTTCAAGCCGATGCCGAACGGCGATTCCATGCGCTCTGCGATCAAGCAGATCGCATCGGGCCGGTTCGGCGTCACGACCGAATACCTCGTCAACTCGGACATGATGCAGATCAAGATGGCGCAGGGCGCGAAGCCCGGCGAGGGCGGGCAGTTGCCGGGCCACAAGGTGGACGCGACCATCGCCAAGGTGCGCCACTCGACGCCGGGCGTCGGCCTCATCTCGCCGCCGCCGCATCACGACATCTATTCCATCGAGGACCTCGCGCAGCTCATCTTCGACCTCAAGAACACCAACCCCGAAGGCGCGGTGTCGGTGAAGCTCGTCTCGGAAGTGGGCGTCGGCACGGTTGCCGCGGGCGTCGCCAAGGCGCGCGCCGATCACGTGACGATCTCGGGCTACGAGGGCGGCACGGGGGCCTCTCCGCTCACGTCCCTCAAGCACGCAGGCGCGCCGTGGGAGATGGGGCTTGCGGAAACGCATCAGACGCTGGTCGCGAACCGCCTGCGCGGGCGCATCGCGGTGCAGGTCGACGGCGGCCTGCGCACGGGACGCGACGTCGTCGTCGGCGCGCTGCTCGGCGCGGACGAGTTCGGCTTCGCGACGGCTCCGTTGATCGCGGCCGGCTGCATCATGATGCGCAAGTGCCATCTCAACACCTGCCCCGTCGGCGTCGCGACGCAGGACCCGGTCTTGCGCGCGCGCTTCACCGGCCAGCCCGAGCACGTCATCAACTACTTCTTCTTCATCGCGGAAGAGGTGCGCGAGTTGATGGCCGCCATGGGCTATCGCACGCTCAGCGACATGGTCGGACAGAGCGACTGGCTCGACAAGGAGCGCGCCATCAGTCACTGGAAGGCCCGCGGGCTCGACTTCTCGAAGATGTTTCATAAGCCGCGCCCGGCCGAGGGCGTCGCGATCCACCATTGCGAAACGCAGGATCACGGCCTCGATAAAGTGCTCGACAATGCGCTGATCGAGGTGGCGAAGCCCGCGCTCGAAGCGAAGAAGCCGGTCAAGGCCGAGTTCGGCATCAAGAACACGGACCGCACGGCCGGCACCATGCTCTCGGGGCGGATCGCGAAGCTCTACGGTCACGCGGGCCTGCCCGAAGACACGATCTGGCTCACTTTCAAGGGGACCGCCGGGCAGAGCTTCGGTGCGTGGGCGGCGCATGGCCTCACGCTCGATCTCGTGGGTGAAGGCAACGACTATGTCGGCAAGGGGCTTTCGGGCGGCAAGATCATCGTGCGGCCCGACCCGAAGTCTTCCATTGTGCCGGAGGAGAGCATCATCGTCGGCAACACGGTGATGTACGGCGCCATCACGGGCGAGTGCTACTTCCGCGGCGTCGCCGGCGAGCGGTTCGCCGTGCGCAACTCGGGCGCGTATGCGGTGGTCGAAGGAACCGGCGACCACGGCTGCGAGTACATGACGGGCGGCGTCGTCGTGGTGCTCGGCCCGACGGGACGGAACTTCGCGGCCGGCATGTCGGGTGGCGTTGCGTACGTGCTCGACGAAGCGGGCGATTTCGATACGCGCCTCAACAAGGAGATGGTGCAGCTCGAAGCCCTCGCGGAGGACGCGGCGCTGATCGCGCAGCTCGCGAAGGGCAACGGTGCAAGCGCCAGCCGCGCGCTCGGCGAGGTGATGGGCGACATGCGCGGGCAGGACCTCGAACGGCTCCACGCGCTGATCGTGCGGCACGCGCACTACACCAACTCGGTCAAGGCGCAGACGATCCTGGCCAACTGGGCCGCGTATGTGCCGAAGTTCCGCAAGGTGATGCCGACGGAGTATGCGCGTGCACTGGCTGAGCTCGCCAAGGCGCGCGTGGCGGCGAGCGACGTGCAGGCGCAGATCTAGGGCACGGATCGCAGAGATACGGGCGAAGCGAAGCAGGAAAAACCCTCTCCGAAATGGAACGAGGGACGACGGAAAGAAGAGCTGGGTATGGGAAAGCCAACGGGGTTTCTGGAGTTCGAGCGCGCCGACCGCATGTATGAGCCGGTCGCGAAGCGCATCAAGACCTGGCGCGAATTCGTCGTTCCGCTCGGGGAAGCGAACGTCAAAACGCAGGCCTCGCGCTGCATGGATTGCGGCATCCCGTTCTGTCATACGGGCTGCCCGGTCAACAACCAGATCCCGGACTGGAACGACCTCGTCTACCAGGGCGACTGGAAGACGGCCGCGCTGAACCTGCACTCGACCAACAACTTTCCCGAGGTGACGGGCCGCATCTGCCCGGCGCCGTGCGAGGCCGCGTGCACGCTCAACATCGACGACGTGCCGGTGACCATCAAGACCATCGAATGCACGATCGCGGACAAAGCGCTCGAAGCGGGGTGGATCACGGCGCTGCCGGCCGAGAGGAAGACGGGCAACAGCGTGGCCATCGTGGGCTCGGGCCCGGCAGGCCTCGCGGCTGCCCAGCAGCTCGCACGTGCGGGCCATGACGTGCACGTCTACGAAAAGAATGCGCGGCCGGGCGGGCTTCTCACCTACGGCATTCCCGACTTCAAGATGGAAAAGCAGATCATCGCGCGCCGGCAGGCGCAGATGGAGGCCGAGGGCGTCGTCTTCCATCTCAACGTCGCGGTCGGCCGCGATATTTCTGCGCGCGATCTCGAAGCCAAGCACGACGCCGTGCTGCTTGCCATGGGATCGGAGACGCCGTTCGACTTCTTCGCGAAGGCGCCGGGACGAGAACTCGGCGGCATTCACTACGCGATGGACTTCCTCACGCAGCAGAACCGGCGCGTGGCGGGCGAAGCGCAGCTTCCCGGCACGAAAGAGATTTCGGCCAAGGGCAAGCACGTCGTCGTGATCGGCGGCGGCGACACGGGCTCGGACTGCATCGGCACATCGATCCGCCAAGGCGCGAAATCGGTCACGCAGTTCGAGATCATGCCGAAGCCGCCCGTGCGCGAGAACAAGGCGCTGTCGTGGCCCAACTGGCCGCTCAAGCTCAGGATCTCGTCCTCGCAGGCGGAGGGCGCGGATGTCGAATACTCCGTGTCGACGACGAGGTTCTCCGGAGAGAACGGCGAGGTGAAGAAGCTCCACTACGTGCACGTGGATCAGAAGCTGCAGCCGGTGCCGGGCTCGGACGCAACGCTCGATGCGGACCTCGTGCTGTTCGCCATGGGCTTCTCGGGTCCAACGGACGGCGGCGTGCTTTCCGCGCTCGGTCTCGAGCCGGTTGCGCGCGGCCGCTTCAAGGGGCTTGATGCCAACGAGCAGGACTATAAGCTGCCAGGCGGCGGCAAGCTGTTCGCAGCCGGCGACGTGCGGCGCGGACAGTCGCTCGTCGTGTGGGCGATCCGCGAGGGCCGGCAGGCGGCCAGCGCAATCGACAAGTTCCTGATGGGGACGACCACGCTGCCGCGGTGAGGCGCGTTCCCAGGCGATGAGGTCTGGCGATGACGATGCGCAGCACTGTGGGAGCCGTTCTGGTTGCACTCGCCCTTATGGGCGGCGCAGCCGGGCAGGACGGGACCAACCCGGAAGCCTCAGAATGCAAGAGCGATGAAGTCCCTGTCCCGGACGAGCGGGACGGGGCGAATTCTTTGTGCCTGAGCAAAAGCGAGTGGGACCGGGCAAAAGAGATTTGCGACGCGCTCGAACCCGGCAGCGATCCACTCGAGTGCACATGCCAGGACGGCGACCACGTCGGCGCCTGCGGCGACTGATTTCGCGGCGCGCGCAGCCCCGCCGTGGCGCAGACCCATTGACCGTGATCAGATCATGATCCAGCCTCGTCTCCTACCCTTGACCCGAGCCGGGCCCATACCCAGCTCAATAGGTGGAGCTTTGTGGACCAACCATCACGGGGAAGATATGAACACTCCGCTCGAAATCTCGTTCAAAGGCCTGGATAAGAGTCCTGTCATCGAAGCTAAAATCACGGAGCGCGCGGCTAAACTCGAAAAGCATTTCGACCGCATGACGCATTGCCGGGTCGTGGTGGCGGCCCCGAACAAGCATCACCACAAAGGCAAAACCTACGAGATCAAGATCGATATCGGCATTCCCGGCGGCGCGCCGCTGATCGTGACGCACGAGTCGGCTGTCGGGCAGGCGCAGGAAGATCTCAAGATTGCGCTCCGGGACGCTTTCGACGCGGCCGACCGCAGGCTCAACGAGATCGTCGACAAGAAGAACAGCGCATCTCGCGCCGAGCGCAGCCGGCGGCGGCCGCAGAAAGTCTCCGAGCTGGAGTGATCTCGCACCATCGCAACGCGTGCAGGGTCGACATCCCTGCACGCAGCTATGCGTTTGCGGCCCTGGCGTTTCGGCCTTAGACCATGATCGCTTCAGGCCCTATCAGCCTGAAGCGTGAATCATCGGTCTCACCAAAGAGAGAGAGCGTGATCCCCATTCAATCGAAAATGATCACGCTCTAGAGCCGTTCCGATTTTGGTGGAATCGCGGAACGGCTCTAAGCTTTTGTTTGATCGTGCTTCTTATCGGACTTCGTGAGGGCACGGCTTCGCCATGACCCGGTTCCCACTTTTCCGGAAGCGCTCTAGGCGTTTGCGACTGCCTCAACGGCGTTTGGTCGATTTGGCGGGCGGCTGGGCCACCTCGGCCGCAGCCGTCGTGCCCGTCTCCACGGGATCCTCGTTGAGATAGGCTGCGGCGGGCGGCGGCTCGGGGCGCGGCCAAGCCGTGTCGTCGGCGCGGCCCGGTTGCGGCGTCAGGCGCTCGCCCTTGAACAGCACGCGGAAGTAGGGCGCCTGGGATGGCGCGAGACGTCGGCGGGCGGCACCCGGCGTGCCGGGCGACGTCGCAAGAGCAACCGTGCTCATCACCGTGAGACCGCCCGGGATCTGGTCGAGCACGGCCTCGCCAATCTGGGACAGGCGGTCGGCGCTTTCACGCCGCGTCACGAGGGCGATCACGGATGCCGGAATGGCGGGGCGCACCAGCTCGACGGTGACCACCTCCTCGGTGCCTTTCTCCTCGCTCACGATGCGCAGATTGATCCGGCTCGTATCCGCCTTCTGCTCCGCAGCTCCGTCCGTCACCTGCGTCTGGCGCGCCTTGGCCGCGCCCGCGGCCGGGCTACCTTCCGTGCCGGACTTCGGATCCTGGAATTTCACGGCATCGGGATTAATCTTGGCCTGCTCGGCCTCGCTGCCGTCGAGCGGAATGGCGCGGTCTGCCTGCGCCTGAGCGAGATCGCGGCGCACCTCGCGGTCGACGAAATAGGCGAGCTTGCGATTGCCCTCCCACGTGAAATAGACGCCGTCTCCCGAACGCAGGAGACGGTTCTTGCCGGTGACGTCGGGACCATAGGCGCTGTATCCGCCGCCCTCGGTGGCGAAGGCGGCGTAGACATCGATGTACTTCGCGCCGTTGAGATAGGCCCGCTCGCGCAGGATGTTGTTCATCATCTGCACGTCCTCGTTGAAGTCGTAGCGGCGCGCGGGAGGAAGTCCGGCCCAGTAGACCGCCACGTTGTACCGGCGGAGCAGCTTCAGCAGGCGGTCGACGCGCGCCGTGTATTCGGCGCGCCAGCCGTCGGACCCGACGCGGTGGCGCCTCCCCGACGCATCGCGGACGGACACGCGATCCCACGAGCCCATCATCAGCACGGCGATCTGGGGGGACGCTGCCTTCAGATCCTCTTCGACCTGGACGATGAGGTTGTGATAGCTCGGCCGCATGAGGCCGTTCATGGGCAGCGGCGTCTGGCGGACGACGACACGCGCATCGCGCTGGAACACCTCGCGCGCACCGCCCAGCAGACCGTCGGCAAGATCGTCGCCGACGATCACCAGGTTGTAGACGTCGCCCGGCGGGAAGGGATTGATGAAGCTCGTGCCCGAGGGCTCGTCCTGGGCGGCGACCGGCGCGGCCACGGCAAGGACCGCAGCGAGAAGAGCGACGAGCGCTGGCCTTAAGCGAACTGGCCTCGAACGAGAGAGCATGGCCTTTTCCGGCAATCGTTGTGCTTCGGGCGCGCGGGCGCGGCCTCAGCGCGAAGCAGACGAACGCATATGCTTAAGAACGGCATCGGACGGCCAACAGTCAACCTTCAGATTGTTGGCGCGCTCGTAGAGCCCCACATTCTTGCGGGTATTGGAGCCGATCTTGCCGTCGACGATCGAGATCTCGTAACCCGCCGCCTTGAGACGGGTCTGGATTTCCTCGATATGCGATGTCTTCTGGGCGGCGATCCCGCCCCAGGGTGTCACGAAATCGCCGCCGCCCGCGATGCGGTCTGCGAGGTGGCCGACGAAGACGGCGTAGAGGTCCGACATGTTGTAGCGGCGGATCACCTGGAAATTTTCGAGCGCCAGGAAGGTCGGGCCGTAGCCGCCGGCCGGGCTCATCACATAGGCCTGCAGCGCGAGCTGCTTTTCGGTCCACGGCTTGCCGTTGGCCCGCTTGAAGCCGAGCTGGTTCCATTCTGCGATGGAGCGCGCCTGCGTCGGGCCTTCGTAGGCGCAATCCGCTCCGCCCGTGAGCTTGACCTCATAGCCCCATGTCTGGCCCGGCACCCACCCTTTGCCCTTGAGCTGCATGGCGGCGGACGCGAGCGCGTCCGGCACCGAGTGCCAGATGTCGGTCTTGCCGTCGCCGTCGAGGTCGTAGGCGTGAGTGAAATACTCCGTCGGCATGAACTGCGTGAGCCCGACGGCGCCGGCCCATGACGAGCGCATGAGGGAACGCGGCACGCCCGATTCGAGCATGCGGAGCGCGGCGATCAGCTCGTCGCGGAACATCTCCTTACGGCGGCCGAGATAGGCCTGCGTGGCAAGCGCGGTGATGGCGTCGTGGCCGAGCGTGTGGCGGCCGAACGAAGTTTCGCGGCCCCAGATGGCGAGCACGGAATAACGGTCGACGCCGATGTCGCGCTCGATCTTTTCCAGCGTTTTCTCGTGCTGACGGAGCAGCTCCTGGCCCTGCTTGGCGAGGCGCATGAGATAGGCGCGATCGAGATACTCCGACGGCGCGCGCGTGAACTCGGCCTGCCCGCGCGCGTCGTTCTTCGGGCGGCCCGGCAGAACGAGATCGGGGAGCTTGAGATCGGGCTTGAAGCCTTTCATCGCGGCATCGAACGTGGCGCGCGAGACGCCCGCGGCCTCCGCATCCGTTCTCAGCGCTGCAAGCCAGGCGTCGAGATTGGCGTCTGCCTTGGCGGCTCTCGGCACGGCGAGCGCGACGACGAGCATCAGCGCGCAAACCATGCTCCGTACGACGACAGAGGAAACCGATGGAGCGCGTGCGTCAGGCGTCGGGATCATGCCGCGGAATGGCCTTTCAGATGAGCGTCGCCCGCTTTCGATGACGGGCGCTGTTGCGACTGCCGAAATCCATTTTCCCCGTCGCGTGGATTCGGGGCTTTTTTACGACCCCATTCATTATGGAAAAGGCTTTACGGGATTGGCGCGCGGCATGGAACCCTTTCCCACGTCCCGGGTTTTGCCCCCGGCCGTGAAAGCGGGAGCCGGCCGTGTCTGCGCGCCCATCCTCCAGCGTCGAAATCGCCGTCGTTCACCCATTTCGTCTGAACTCTGCCAAATTCTCCGTATCTCAACCCTTCGCTGCTCTCCTCTCCTTCCCGCGGCGCATCCAGCATTGTAAACGTCTCTCTCAAACGTTCCTGGGGTCTCCATGTCCAAGCCGAAGCGCATCCGCAAAGCCGTGTTTCCCGTCGCCGGGCTCGGGACCCGGTTCCTGCCCGCAACCAAGGCGGTGCCGAAGGAGATGCTGACGGTCGTCGACCGGCCCGTCATCCAGCATGTCGTCAACGAAGCGCGTGCGGCCGGCATCGAGCACTTCGTGTTCGTCACGGGCCGGGGAAAGAGCGCCATCGAGGATCATTTCGACCACCAGTTCGAGCTCGAGCGCACGCTCGCCGACAAGAAGAAAACGGAGGTGCTCGAAGAGCTGCTCGCGGAGCTTCCGGACGCCGGACAGACGAGCTTCACGCGCCAGCAGGCGCCGCGCGGACTCGGCCACGCCGTCTGGTGCGCGCGCGAGATCGTGGGAGACGAGCCGTTCGCGGTGCTCTTGCCGGATATGCTGCATCACGGAGCGGTGCCCTGCCTCAAGGAGATGATCGAGGCCTACGAGGAGACGGGCGGGAATCTCGTCGCCGTCTCGCCCGTGCCGGAGGACCAGACGCATCTCTACGGCATCGTCGGCGTGGAAAACCGCGACGCGAAGGTGAGCCCGATCACGGAGATGGTGGAGAAGCCCGCTAAAGGCACCGCGCCCTCGAACCTGCACGTCACGGGGCGCTATGTGCTCGAACCTGAGATCTTCTCGCTGCTTGCCCGCCAGGAAGCCGGCGCGGGGGGAGAAATTCAGCTCACCGATGCCATGATTGCCCTTCAACGCGAGAAGCCGGGCGCATTCCGCGCGGTGCGCTTCGACGGCGCGATCTACGACTGCGGCTCAAAGATCGGCTTCCTGCTCGCGAACGTGGCCTATGCACTCGAACGCGAGGATCTTGCGCCCGAGTTGCGCGCCGCACTCGGCCGTCTCGTCTGAACCCTGACAAATTCCGGAGCAGCGCCGCACGCGCCGCAAATCCGCCCCATTCCAGAAAAGCCGAGCACGATGTTGCCGGTTTCCGCTGGCATGGGGTTCGGGTATGTTCGTGCGCCCGGCCGCTCCTCGCGCATTCGAAGACGCTCTCGCACGAGGGCGCGGCCTCATCGACCGCCCGGCCGGAGACCTGGAATGGCACGTAAGAGACCCGATCCCACGTTGGCCCCCATGCACAAGAAGCTGACGCCGCCGGGCATCTTCTTAATCCGCATGCTCGTCTTCCTGACGCTCGTCGCGTTCCTCGCCGCCATCCTGCACGAGATGCTCATCGTCGCCGCGATGACCAACCCCGGTCTCAATGGCCTTATCCTCGGCGTGCTGTTTCTCGGCATCATCTATTCTTTCCGGCAAGTGATCCGCCTCTACCCGGAAATCCGCTTCATCAACGCGTTCCGCATTTCCGATCCGGGCATCTCGAGCGACTATCAGCCGGTGCTGCTGGCCCCGATGGCCACCATGCTGCGCGACCGGACGGGCGCGCTTTCGCTCTCCACGGTCTCGATGCGGACCATCATGGACAGCCTCGGCTCGCGCCTCGACGAAGCGCGCGACACGGGCCGCTACATGGTGGGCCTGCTCGTGTTCCTCGGCCTGCTCGGCACGTTCTGGGGCCTTCTCGACACCATCCAGTCGGTGGGACGCGTCATCGGCTCGCTCGATACGTCGACGGAGACAGTGGCGGTGTTCGACGAGCTCAAGGCCGGGCTCGCCGCGCCGCTCCGCGGCATGGGCACGGCGTTCTCGTCCTCCCTGCTCGGCCTCGCGGGCTCGCTCATTCTCGGCTTCCTGCAGCTTCAGGCCGGGCACGCCAACAACCGTTTCTACAATGAGCTCGAAGAATGGCTCTCCGGCATGACGGAGCTGACACCCGGCTCGTCGAGCGCAACGGAGAAAGCGAGCCAGCAGCTCATCTCCGCCGTCTACGAGATGCAGCGCGCGGTGGAGGATCTTTCTACGCAGCTCAAAGGCGGGGCGGGCCTTTCTTCAGGTTCGTACTCCCCGGAAGGCGACGCGCCGGTGCGCGATCTCGCCCGCGGCGTGAACCAGCTCGTCACGCAGATGCGCGCCGAGCAGAAGGTCGTGCGCGAGTGGGTGGACGAGCAAGCCTCTCAGCAGGCGGAAGTGACGAGCGTGCTGCGCGAGCTTGCGCAGAACATGCTGAAGAGAGGCAATTAGAATGGCGGGCGGGCGTTCGCGGCGCAACAGCGAGTACGGCGAGTTCTGGCCGGCCTACGTGGACGTGCTTTCCACGCTGCTGCTCGTCGTCATGTTCCTGATGTCGATCTTCATGCTGTCGCAGTATTTCGCCATGCAGGAGGCGAGCGGAAAAGACACCGCCCTTCAGCGCCTGAACCGGCAGATCGCGGAACTCACCAACCTGCTCTCGCTCGAGAAAGGCAAATCCAGCTCGGCCGAGGACGAGCTTGCCGCGCTGCAGGCGACCCTCGCGGATCTCAAGGACGAGCATCAGAAACTTTCGGGCTTCGCGCTCTCGGGCGACGAGAAAGCCAAGACCGCCGAGGGACGCATACAGTCGCTCACGGTGGAACTCGACCAGCAGAAAGAGATCAGCAACGAGGCGCTCGCCAAAGTCGATCTCCTCAACCAGCAGATGCTGGCGCTGAGACGGCAGATCGCAGCGCTCAACGATGCGCTCGAAGCCTCCGAGAAGAAAGATCAGGACAGCCAGGACCGGATCAAGGATCTCGGCGCGCGCCTCAACGCGGCGCTTGCGCGGCAGGTGCAGGAGTTGCAGCGCTATCGATCCGACTTCTTCGGCCGGCTGCGCGAACTCTTGCGCGACCGGAAGGACATCCGCGTCGTGGGCGACCGCTTCGTCTTCGAATCCGAGGTGCTGTTTCCTTCAGGCCAGGCGATGCTGACGCCCGAAGGCTTCGGCGCCATGGATCAGCTCGCGGCCGCCATCCGCGATCTCGCCAAGACCATTCCGCCTGAAATCAAATGGGCCCTGCAGGTGGACGGACACACCGACATCCGGCCCATCGCAAGCGCGCAGTTCCCGTCCAACTGGGAGCTTTCGACCGCGCGCGCCGTCTCCGTCGTGAAGTATCTCGTGCAGCGGGGCGTGCCCGCGGAAAACCTCGTTGCGGCCGGCCACGGCGAATTCCAGCCGCTCGAATCCGGGGTGGATGAAGACAGCCTGCGCCGCAACCGGCGCATCGAGCTGAAGCTCACCAACAGGTAACGGGCGTCTTTCACGCGATCAGTTCGTGAAGAGCGCTTCGGGCAGGTTGAGCTGCTGGCGCCACCAGTCCCACGCGACATCGGTGGGGCCGAGCGCGTATTCGACGAGCATCCACTCGCCGGCGTCGCTCCGGCGCAGAAGGAAAAGGTGTCCTGCGGGGTCGAACATGCCCTGAGCGTCGTCCTCGGCGAACTTGGTGCGCCGCCAGTCGATCGCTCCGCCGCCGGGCCGTTGCAGGCGGACATTGCCATAGGCCCAGTTGTCGAACACGTTCAGCGTGGTGATCACGAATTCCACCGGGCCGCCCGTTTCGCGCTCGAAGACGGGGCGGGCCGCGTCCAGGATCTCGGCGCGAAGCGCGCTTCCGCGCTCCGGCTTGACGATCTGCTGGCTCGCGGCAGGCTCCGTCATTGCGACAGCGCCCAGCAGGCACAGGGTAAGGCAAAGGATGGCCCGCATAGCAGCCTCCGGACACGGGGATCGAAGGCGGCACTGTAGATCCGTTCGCACAAGGATCAAAGCCCGGGCAGGCGATCCGGAGGCGTCCGCGGCGGCCGGGCCTTTTGGCGGACGTTTAATTTCTACTCTACGAAAATAGAAAATCTCGGCGCGTTTTCTTCAGCGCGCATCCGATGCCGCAAAGCGCCGGCGCTCCAAAAAAGACAGTGCGCCGACACACGTGCCGCGCACACCGTCTTTTCAAGCGGATCGCGTCAGATGTTCGCAAAACGGCCCGCGGGACGGCATGTCCATTTTTTCGCGTACCATTTGGGATTGGCCTCGTTCCATTTCGCGATCTCGACGGGGCTCGCCATCATGCACTGGCGCGGGCTCGCGCCTTCAGCCAAGTAGGTGAGCGCGACGTCTTTGCAGCGATTGGGATCGTCCAGCAGGCAAACAGAGATGACCAGCTCCAGCATCGTGAACCCCTTGCAATCAAGCGCGCCGCTTGCGCGGCTGGTGAACCTACGGAGGCCCTCGGGGGTCGCGTCATCCCTTTTTTATTTTTGCTCTTAAGTCCAAACTATGTGCCGAATCACGGCTTCGCAAGCCGCGATGTTGAGCATGAAACGCCAATATTTTAGCCCTGCGGCGTTTCGGCATCAAACTTTCGAGAAAACGAACTCGCCAAAACCGAGAAAAAACAATGACGACCAAAACCCGCAGATAAAAATGCCACCTGCGCGTTTTTCAATCATGGGGCGACTTGCCTCACGGTCTTCACGCCGACGTGATCCGGATTTTCGCTGGAGAGTGCGCGGAGAAACGCAACGAGGGCAGCTTTCTCATCGTCCGTCAGCACGAGATCGCGCACAACGGTTGGGGCGAGCGACGGGCGATCAATCCGGCCGCCTGTGTAATGCTCCACGACCTCCTCCAGCGTCGCAATCGAACCGTCGTGCATGTAGGGGGCGGTGTGGACCACCTCTCTCAGCGAGGGCGTTTTGAACTGCCGGCGACCGTCGCGGCCGAGGTCATCTTCGCCTGGAAGGCCGATGTCGTGGAAGCCGTCGTCGGTGAGGCGCCAGCCGCCGTGACACGACACGCAGCCACCCTTGCCCACGAACAGGTCGAAGCCGCGGCGCTCTCGATCATCGAGCGCGTGCTCGTCGCCCTCGATCCAGCGGTCGAAGCGGGTTTCGGGCGATGCGAGCGAGCCGACGTATGCGGCAAGCGCCGCGAGGATCGCGTCCTCCGTCACGCCGCCCGAGCCCGGGAAGGACGCGGCGATGCGCGATGCCATGTCGGCGTCCGCGCCGAGGCGCCGGACGATGGTCGGAAAGTCGCCGGCCATTTCCTCCTTGGCGAGGATCGGAAAGCGCGCCTGCGCCTCAAGGGTCGGCGCCCGGCCGTCCCACAAGAACGACGCGCCCCAGGCAAGATCGTAGAGTCCCGGCACGTTGCGGGCGAGCGTGGTGCCGTCGAGGCCTTGGCCCTTCGGGCGTCCGTCGGTGAAGGCGCGCTCGGGCTCGTGGCAGGTCGCGCACGAGACGGCGCCGCTTCCCGACAGCCGGACGTCGTGGAACAGCGCGTCGCCGAGGGCGATCCGCGCGGCGGTGTCCGCCGCCGGCTCCGGCGCGGTTGCGGGACGCGCGAAGATCGCCCGCCAGACGGCATTACGGGCCGGGCTCGCGATGGGGTCGGCCTCGAGAGTTGCATCACCCGGGGCCGGCCCGCCGGCTGCCAAGGCCGTGGCCAGCGCCAGGACAAGAGCGGCGGCCAGAAGGCTGAGACGCCCCGCTGCAGGCGGCCGACAGATCGTGTTGCTCATGCGCGCCACTATACGGGGAAGCCGCCGACCCCGCCCAGAGGCACGTCAACGCGGGTTTCTTCGTCGGACCGAGGATCACGCTTCGGACTGATGGGGTCCGAAGCGATCAT
>ENA-UOUJ01000967-UOUJ01000967.1-activated-sludge-metagenome-genome-assembly--contig:-NODE-967-length-16462-cov-119.401170_pt1 | contig 16462 bp, 12 predicted proteins | sample MGYA00249839_ERZ747224 | MGnify/ENA primary metagenome ERZ747224 (study PRJEB28782, sample SAMN03220277) | activated sludge metagenome | biome: wastewater; feature: sewage sludge; material...
ACTTAGTTTATCTAAATTCAACATCCCGTTTCAGCTCCAACAAATATCCATTTTCATCCACATAAAAGCACACCGACAATTCGGCCCTATCCTTATCCAGCTTCTGCAGCAAAGCATCTTTGCAGTCGGGCAGGTAATAGAGTATTTTCCAGTGGAATACCTGATTACCGAGGCCGGACATGAAGATGGGCAGTTTATCCCGTACTGTAAAACGTATTCTGATCATCACAGTCATCCTTCTCGCTGCGGGGAGCGCTGTATTTTCATGGGTACTGCATACGGAGCAGGATGAAAGCCTGCTATATCTGTACGGGAACGTCGATATCCGGGAAGTACAGTTAGCCTTCCGTCAGCCGGGGCGAGTGGCGCAGATGATGTTCGATGAGGGAGATGCCGTGGTAGCCGGTACACGCATGGCAACGCTCGATGCTCAGCCGTATCAGGAGGCGTTTGCGACAGCAGAAGCATCCGTGCGGGTGGCACAGGCGGAGCTGGCCAAGATGCGCCGCGGTTTGCGCCCGCAGGAAATCATTCAGGCACAGGAAGCACTCAACCAGGCACAGGCGGTGGCGCGCCGGGCCGAGCGTGACTACGTGCGTCTGAGTAGATTGCTTCCTTCGAAAGCAAGCAGTCAGCAGGATGTGGACAATGCACGTGCTGCACGGGATCAGGCCATTGCCGGTGTCAAGGCGGCCAAAGCGGCTTTATCCCAGGCCAGGGAGGGATTCCGCAAAGAAGATATCGCTGCGGCTGAAGCACAGCTGGCGGCTGCAATGGCCACGCGGGATCAGGCGGCTACCGCGCTGGCCGATACCGAACTGTTTGCACCGAGCGATGGTACCGTCATCACCCGGATCCGTGAACCGGGCAGCATGGTCGTCAGTCAGAGTGCCGTCTACAATCTGAGCCTTGACAAGCCGGTGTACGTGCGCGCTTACATCGGTGAAACGGCTTTGGGTCGCATTGCCCCCGGAACGCCGGTACAGGTGCGCAGTGATTCCTCAAAAAAGATCTACCATGGCCAGATCGGCTTCATCTCGCCACGCGCCGAATTTACGCCTAAAACAGTAGAAACCACCGATCTGCGCACCGACCTGGTTTATCGCCTGCGGATCGTAGTGAGTGATGCCGACGCCGCATTGCGACAGGGCATGCCGATAACGATCGAAGTCGATACCCGGCCGGCTGCCGACCTGTCCGCCAAGGATTTGTGATATGTATCCCGTGGCTGCTTTGCCGCCCTCTTCAGCTGCTGAGCATGACGATACCGCCATTATCATCGACCATGTCGACAAGCATTTCGGCAATGTGCATGCCCTGCGCGACCTCAGCGCAGAGATTCATTACGGCCGCCTGACCGGTCTGGTCGGCCCGGACGGTGCCGGCAAGACTACCCTGATGCGTATCCTGACCGGCCTGCTGGTGCCGGATGCCGGCCACGCCACCCTAGCCGGATTCGATGTGGTAGCAGATAACGATGCCATTCACGTGGTAAGTGGCTATATGCCTCAGCGCTTCGGTTTATATGAAGATCTGACCGTGATGGAAAATATGCGTCTGTATGCGCAACTGCGCGGCATGGATGCCGGCCGGCATACTGATCTGTTTACCAAACTACTCGATTTCACCCGCCTTGCACCCTTCACCGGACGCCTGGCCGGAAAACTCTCCGGCGGCATGAAACAGAAACTGGGCCTGGCCTGCGCCCTGATGGCGCGACCCAGGGTGCTGCTGCTGGATGAGCCGAGTGTTGGCGTCGATCCGGTCAGCCGTCAGGATCTGTGGCGCATGGTGCAGGCATTGACGGGCGAAGGCATGGCTGTCGTCTGGTCTACTGCTTATCTCGATGAAGCCGAACGTTGCAACAGCGTACTGTTGCTCAACGAAGGCCGGCTCGCTTTTGCCGGTCCACCTGATGAACTGACCGGGCGCCTCAAGGGCCGCAGCTTCCGCCTGGAAGCTGTCGGTGCCCAGCGCCGGGCGGTACTGGCTGAAGCACTGGATCTGGATACGATCGGTGATGGCGTGATTCAGGGTGCCGGGGTACGTGTCATATTGCGTGCCGGTGCGGGGCCGGAGCAGATTCAGGCACTCGCCAGTCGGGTTGGCGCGCGTCTAACACCGGTCCCGGCCCGTTTCGAAGATGCCTTCATCGATCTGCTGGGCGGTGGCCCGGGTGGTACATCGGCACTGGCTGAGCGTCTGTCGCCCGTTGAACTGACTTCGGATATCGCGGTTTCCTGCCACAACCTGACCAAACGTTTCGGTGATTTCATTGCGACCGATAATGTCAGTTTCAAGGTGCATAAAGGTGAAATTTTCGGATTGCTCGGCCCTAATGGCGCCGGCAAATCGACCACTTTCAAAATGTTGTGCGGGTTGCTCAAGCCTACCGGCGGTGAAGCGCACGTAGTCGGCCTGGATTTGCGCCGGGCACCCGGTATCGCGAAAGCACAACTGGGTTACATGGCACAGAAATTCTCTCTCTACGGCCTGCTCTCGGTACGTCAGAACCTGGAATTCTCAGCCGGTGTCTACGGGCTGGACAGCACCACGCAGCGCGAACGCATCGAAGAAATGATCAGAATTTTTGATCTGCATGACTGGCTGTCCGCCGCACCCGATTCTCTGCCGCTGGGGCATAAACAGCGTCTGGCACTGGCTTGTGCGCTGATGCACCATCCCCCGGTGCTGTTTCTGGATGAGCCGACCTCGGGCGTCGATCCGATCACGCGGCGCGAATTCTGGACACATATCAACGGCCTGGCGCGCAAAGGGGTGACGATCATGGTCACGACCCACTTCATGGATGAAGCCGAGTATTGTGACCGCGTGGCGATGCTTTACCGTGCCCGTCTGATTGCCCTGGATACCCCCGACGTACTCAAGCGTGATGCAGCCAGCGCTGATCGACCGGATCCGACCATGGAAGATGCCTTCATTCATCTGGTGGAAACTTCGGCGCTCACCGATGAAGTAAAAATATGAAAAGCGCATCCGGCCAGGAAAAAAGCATCGTCGTGCGCCGCTTTGATCCGGCACGCTTCGTCGCACTGGTACGCAAGGAAAGCCTGCAGGCAATGCGGGATCCGTCCACACTGCTGATTGCTCTGGTTCTGCCGCTGATTCTGCTGTTCCTGTTTGCCTACGCCGTATCGCTGGATGTACGCCACGTGCGCATCGGTGTCGTTCTGGAATCCCCCGGAGCAACAGCCCGAACACTGGCGGATGCTTTTTCCGGCACGCACTATCTGGACGTAACTTTTGCCTACGATCGTCGCGAAGTCGTCGGGAAACTCATTGCCGGCGAACTGCGCGGTTATGTAGTGATCCCGCAGAATTTTGAACGCCACTTCGCAGATACGGGCAGTCCGCTGGTACAGATCATCACCGATGGTTCGCAACCCAACACGGCCAATTTCGTAGCCAACTATGCCCAAGGTGTCGTGCAGACCTGGATGGCCAATCTCACTGGAACCATACCGATGCCGGCTGTCCAGCTGGAACCGCGTTACTGGTTCAACCCCGAGCTGGCCAGTCGGCGTGCACTGGTACCAGGCGCCATTGCCATCATTATGACCATTATCGGCACCTTGCTGACTGCACTGGTCGTAGCGCGTGAATGGGAACGCGGCACTATGGAAGCGATTCTGTCCACGCCGGCATCGGTACTGGAGATTCTGGTTGGCAAGCTGCTGCCGTATTTCGTGCTGGGGATGCTGTCCACCCTGATCGCAGCAGCGCTGGCCGCGTTCCTGTTCGATGTGCCGTTACGCGGTTCACTGTTCGCACTGCTGGTGCTTTCCGCGGTATTCATGATGCCAGCACTGGGCCAGGGGCTGCTGATTTCATCACTGGCACGCAACCAGTTCCTCGCCTCACAGCTGGCTTTGTTTTCCGGCTATCTGCCCGCGTTCATGCTATCGGGCTTCCTGTTCGAAATCGATGCCATGCCCGCGCCCATCCGGGCGATCACCTGGCTGATTCCGGCGCGTTATTTCGTCTCTTCGCTGAAAACGATATTCCTGGCGGGAGATGTCTGGAGCGTTTTCCTGCCCGATCTGCTGGGTATGGCAACGATCGGCCTGATATTTTTTCTGATTGCGCAGCGTTATACACGCAAAAGTCTGGAGTGATGAACGATGTCTTATCATGATTTCCGGACCATGCTCATCCGCCTGCGCGCTCAGTTCATCAAAGAGCTGCTCTGTATTCTGCGTGATCCGCGCAACCGGGTCGTGGTGTTCGTTCCCCCGCTGATGCAGCTCCTGATATTCTCCTACGCTGCCACCATGGAGGTACGCAATCTCGATATTGCCGTATACAACCAGGATACCGGGCGTGCAGCGCAGGAACTCGTATGGCATCTGGAAGCCGCCCGCTTCATTGCGCAGGTACACCATGTCCACAGCAATACCGCATTGCGCGAACAACTGGCAGAGGGCAAGGTAATTGCCGCGATTGCCATTCCTGCTGATTTTTCCCGCACCGTTGCGGTCAGCGGGAGCGGCCACGCACAGGTACTGGTCGATGGTCGGCGCAGTAATTCCGGCCAGATCGTCGTGGGTTATCTGTCCTCCATCGCCAGAGACATCCGCTTTACGGCAGATACCGCGCCGATACCGGAAACATCAGTAACCGTGCGCCACTGGTTCAATCCCAATCTGGTTTATCTCTGGTTCATGGTCCCCGGCCTGACCGGCACACTCGCCTTTTTCAGCGCACTCATGATCACCGCGCTGTCCATTGCCCGGGAACGTGAATTGGGTACTTTCGATCAGCTGCTGGTATCACCTGCTTCGACGCTCGAGATCATCCTGTCCAAATCATTGCCGGCACTGACGATCAGTACACTGCTCGCTTTACTGATGATTACCCTGGCAATCTGGTTTTTCCGGATCCCGTTCACAGGCTCATTCGGATTGCTGCTGATCGGGCTTGTGTTATTCATTCTATCGGCAGTGGGTATCGGCCTGGTGATTTCCGCCATCAGCATGACTCAGCAGCAGGCCATCCTGGGCGGATTTGTCATCGGTGTACCGACTGTGCTGATATCAGGCTTTGCCACCCCAGTGGAAAATATGCCGCTGCTGCTGCAATGGCTGGCCCAGGCCATTCCGCTCACCCATTTTCTGATCATTATCGAAGGCTGTTTTCTCAAAGCACTTCCACCCCGGGATGTTCTTGCCAATCTCTGGCCTCTGGCAGTCATTGCTTTTACCATGCTGCCGATCGCCATGATCTTTGCCCGCAGCCGATTGCAGTGAAATAAAAACAGCATGCCGGCCATGTGAAATCATCAGTTTTACCTTCTTCCCGGAAGTGCACTTTTTCTGACAGTTCTTTGCACATATCCGCCATCCATGCCAGAATAAAAAAACACCCGGCCGGAAATGCAATTTCCGGCGCTTGTTTTCTGCCCGTTTTCTGCAACCGCCCGGGTCCTTCTTCATACGGACGGCTACCATGATACTCCATGCAATGAATAGCAATGACCGGCAGGAACCTCTGTAACCATGTCTACCGATTCTTACAGTACGCTCACAAAACGAAATGTAATTCTGTTCGGCGAAGCACTGGCCGATATTTTCCCTGATGGCCCGGTAATGGGGGGCGCTCCCCTGAATGTAAGCTGCCATCTTCAGGCATTCGGTCTGCACCCCATGCTGATTACACGTACCGGTACCGATGAGCTCCACCGGAAACTGATCAGACTGATGCGTAATGCCGGTATGACTATCTCCGGCATTCAAAGTGATCCACACTATCCAACTGGCCAGGTATTGATCAAACCCGGTGAAAACGGGTATGGACACCAGTTTGAAATTCTTGAAAACCAGGCCTACGACTTCATCGATCCGGTGACGGCCGCTACCGCTGCTTCGTCCATAGAACCTGATCTGGTGTATTTCGGAACACTGGCACAACGCAGCCGTTTGTCCGGCAGCGCCCTGGAAACGATATTCCGGTATACACCACAGACCCCGCGCCTGCTGGACATCAATCTGAGAAAACCCTGGTACACACGGGACACCGTACGCTATTCACTTACCCGGGCTGATCACGTAAAAGTCAATGAGGATGAATTGATCGAGTTACCCGGTTTACTGAATTTACACACCCGTGACCCTCGTGATACCGCATCGCGCCTGATAGAAGAATTTCAACTGCACACCCTGCTGGTGACCTGTGGCGCCGAGGGTGCATGGCTACTCGACCAGTCCGGCAATGAAGCCGAAACACCCGGTATCACCGATATCACCGTCATCGATACCGTTGGTGCCGGAGATGGATTTTCCGCCGTATTCATTCTCGGCATGCTGCTGGGCTGGCCGGAGATATTGACACTGGAGCGCGCCAACCGGTTTGCCGCAGCACTGTGCGGTATTCGTGGCGCCATTCCCAAATCCTCTGAATTTTATTCTCCCTTCCTCAAAGACTGGGGGATGATCAATTGACTGCCGAACGATGACAGATCAGAAACTTTATATTTTGATGATGAGTGTACATGGCCTGGTCCGCGGGCATGACATGGAACTGGGACGTGATGCGGATACGGGCGGACAGATCACCTATGTCGTTGAACTGGCACGTGCGCTGGGCCGCAACAGTCATATCGCCCAGATCGATCTGCTGACCCGCCAGATCGAGGATCCCAACATCTCACCCGATTATGCAGCTGAAATCGAAGAACTCGGGCCGAATGCCCGTATCGTCCGGTTACCCTGCGGCCCTCGTAAATATCTGCGCAAGGAGCTGTTGTGGCCACATCTGGATCAGATGGTGGATCGCTGTTTGCACTATCTGCGCCAGCAGGGGCGCCTGCCCGATCTGATCCATACCCACTACGCCGATGCCGGTTACGTCGGCCAGCATCTGTCCAACCTGCTGGGTATTCCGCAGATACATACCGGCCACTCGCTCGGCCGCCCCAAACGGTCGCGCCTGCTTGCTTCCGGCCGCAAGGAACAGACTATCGAACGACAGTTCAACCTGTCCCGGCGAATCGCTGCAGAAGAAGAGGTACTGGTGCATGCCTCACTGATCATCACCAGTACCTCGCAGGAAATCGAAGATCAGTACGGTATGTATAAAAATACCGATCCGCGCCACTGTCAGGTCATTCCGCCAGGGACCGATACCTCGCGCTTCTCACCCCCTGGACGTAAACCTCTCGATCCGGCGATACAGGCCGGCATCGACCGGTTCCTGAATACGCCGGAGAAACCGGTGATTCTCACCATCTGCCGGCCCGACACACGCAAAAATCTTCATGGACTGATTCAGGCATACGGCTCGGACCCGTCACTGCAGGATATGGCCAACCTGGTGATCATCGCCGGCTCACGCGAAGATATCCGCGCGATGGAAGAATCGCAGCGCAAGGTCATGAACGATGTCCTGCTCGATATCGACCGCTATGATTTGTGGGGAAAAATAGCGATTCCCAAACATTTCATGGTGGAAGATGTACCGGAAGTGTACCGCCTGGCGGTACGCAGGCGCGGCATATTCGTCAATTCAGCCCTGACAGAGCCCTTCGGGCTCACCCTGATCGAAGCCGCCGCCAGTGGCCTGCCGATCATTGCACCGGAAGATGGCGGTCCACGCGACATCATCACCAATTGCCGCAATGGATTGCTTGTCAATACGCTGAACCCTTCCGATATCGCCAGCGCTCTGAAGGATGCTTTGTCCGACAGAAAACGCTGGCGTAACTGGTCCAGAAACGGAATTGCCAGCGTCAGGCGCCATTACACCTGGGATGCACATGTCAGCAAATACCTCAGGGAAGCCGACAAGCTGCTCTACCGGGAACGCAAACGTCTGCGCCGTCAGCTCGCAGCCACTCTGCATGCAGGCCGGTCACCCATGCCGCTGGCACGTAAAGTGATCATCAGCGACATCGACAATACTCTGCTTGGAGATGAACAGGGACTGGCTGAATTTCTGCAATGGTTGCGAATGCATGCCGGAAATATCTCATTCGGTATTGCCACCGGAAGAACCGTCGAAAGTGCAGTCAGAATCCTTAAAAAATGGCGCGTACCGATGCCCGATATCCTGATCACCTCGGTCGGCAGCGAAATCAACTACTGGCCATCACTGCGACCGGATAAAGGCTGGAGTAATCACATCCGCCACCGGTGGCGACGGGAAGCGCTGGCTGAAGCACTGAAAGAAATACCCGGACTGGCACTCCAGGCCCCGGAAAATCAACGTGAATTCAAGCTGAGTTATCTGGTCACACCTGAACGAATGCCCCCACTCAAACAGCTTTATCAGCATCTGCACAAACAGAATCTGCATGCAAAACTGATCTACTCACATGAAGCATTTCTGGATGTGCTGCCGGTGCGCGCTTCCAAAGGGCTGGCAGTACGTTATCTCGCTTATAAATGGGGGCTGCCGCTGCAAAGTTTTCTGATCGCCGGGGATTCGGGTAATGATGAAGAAATGCTGGTAGGCGACACTCTGGGAGTGGTAGTAGGAAATCACAGCCCTGAGCTGGAATCACTGCGCGACCGGGAACAGATCTATTTTGCAAAAAACACCTATGCACTGGGCATACTCGAAGGGATGAAACACTACCACTTCGACCAATGATCATATCTGCTGCACCCTGTGAAGCAGTACTGCAACCGCTATACCGGAGGTATTCATGACCACGATCGATACGCTCGCCACCTGTACCCTGCAAAACAGAGATGCCGTCTATACTCTGTTACGACGTTATTTCACAGCAAATCGCACCCTGCTCCTGCAATCCGATCTGCGGGAGGGATTGCTGCAGACGGAACAGGACTGCGGCCAGTCCGACCTGCTCCGCGCATTCGTATTCCGTCTGCAGGAAGGCGTTTTTAGTTCTCCCTGGGCTTATCTGGCACTGCGGCCCGAAATTGCCAAATGGGAGTTCATGCGGATTCATCAGGAACACCTCATTCCGGAAAAAGTAACCATCAGTGAATTTCTGAAATTCAAGGAAACCGTGGTCAAGGGCGAAGCAACCGAATCGGTGCTCGAAGTCGATTTCGGGCCGTTCAACCGTGGATTTCCCAGATTGAAGGAATCCCGCTCGATCGGGCAGGGTGTCATTTTCCTCAATCGCAAGCTGTCCAGTGAAATGTTTTCCCGCATCGAGACAGGCCATACCAGTTTGCTGCATTTCCTGGGAGTACACGCCATCGAGGGTCAGCAACTGATGTTCAGCAACAATTCTCACGATATTCATGCCGTGCGCAACCAGTTGCGACAAGCGCTGGAAATGCTGGAAACACTGGACGGAACGACACCATGGATCGAGCTGGCCCCGAAAATGAATCAGCTCGGTTTCGCGCCCGGCTGGGGACATAACGCCAACCGGGTGGCTGAAACCATGAATATGCTGATGGACATCCTCGAGGCCCCCTCTCCTTCCGCACTGGAAGAATTCCTGGCACGTATTCCCATGATCTCCCGCTTGCTGATTCTTTCTCCTCACGGCTATTTCGGTCAGGATAATGTGCTCGGGCTGCCTGATACCGGCGGCCAGGTCGTTTATATTCTCGATCAGGTGCGCGCGCTGGAAAAGGAAATGCACGACCGACTGCAATTACAGGGAGTGCAGGTCGAGCCGAAAATACTGATCGTCACCCGCCTGATACCCGATGCCGGCGATACCACCTGTAACCAGCGGCTGGAAAAAGTCAACGGCTGTACCAATGCCTGGATTCTGCGCGTCCCGTTTCGCAAGCACAACGGAGAGATCATTCCTCACTGGATTTCGCGCTTTGAAATATGGCCTCATCTCGAAATTTTTGCCGGTGATGTCGAACGGGAAGCACTGGCGGAACTGGGCGGACATCCTGACCTGATCATCGGCAACTATTCGGATGGTAATCTGGTAGCGACCCTGCTCAGCAGAAGATTGGGCGTCACCCAATGCAATATCGCGCATGCACTCGAAAAAACCAAATACCTGCATTCGGATATCTACTGGCAGGAAAACGAGGACAAATATCATTTCTCCTGCCAGTACACGGCAGATCTGCTGGCAATGAATTCCGCCGATTTCATCGTCACCAGCACGTATCAGGAAATTGCCGGAACCCGGGAAGCGGAAGGCCAGTATGAGAGCTACCAGGCTTTTTCCATGCCCGACCTTTACCGGGTAATCCATGGCATCGACTTGTTCGATCCGAAATTCAATATCGTTTCTCCAGGAGCAAATGCGGATATCTATTTCCCCTACTCCGACCCGAACAGGCGTCTGCACAGCTTGATACCGGAAATCGAATCCCTGATCTTCGATGACGCAACCAGCCTCCCGGCCCGCGGACATCTTCAGGATCCGGACAAACCCCTGATTTTTACCATGGCGCGCCTGGATCGGATCAAAAACATTACCGGCCTGGTGGAACTGTATGCCGCTTCACCACGTTTGCGTTCGCTCGCCAATCTGGTCATCGTCGGCGGCAAAATCGATCCGCAACATTCCAGTGACCATGAAGAACAGGAACAGATTCATCGAATGCATCAACTGATGGATGAACACGAGCTCGATCAGCAGGTGCGCTGGCTGGGCATGCGCCTCGACAAAAACCTGGCAGGAGAACTCTACCGCTACATTGCCGATAAACGCGGCATATTCGTACAACCGGCCCTGTTCGAAGCATTCGGCCTGACCATCATCGAGGCCATGGCATCCGGTCTGCCCACTTTCGCCACCCGCTACGGTGGCCCGCTGGAAATCATCCAGAACAACCGTTCCGGCTTCCATATCGATCCCAATCAGGGGGCTGCCACAGCTGATCTGATCGCTGATTTTTTTGAAAAGAATCTGGAAAACCCGCAGGAATGGGAACGTATTTCACAAGGTGCACTCGACCGTGTCGCCAGCCGCTACACCTGGAAGCTGTATGCTGAACGTATGATGACGCTATCGCGCATCTACGGCTTCTGGAAATTTGTCAGCGGGCTCGAACGGGAAGAAACGGATCGCTACCTCAACATGTTCTATCATCTGCAATTCCGGCCGCTGGCAAACAGGCTGGCCCATGAGATATGACCCGGCTGCCTGGCCGCCCAGACTGCACGGGTGAAATTGAACTTCAATCGACTACATAGAGCAGAACAATGAAAAAATCCATATTGATTACCGGCTGTTCCAGCGGTATCGGCTATTACACTGCCCATGGTCTGCATGCACGCGGTTACCGTGTCTTTGCCACCGCCCGCCGACAGGAAAGTGTAGAAATGCTGCTCGCGGAAGGACTGGAGAGTTTTCGGCTCGATCTGAATGATTCCGATTCGATTCGGTGGGCTGTCGAAGAAACCCTGCGACGCAGCGGTGGTGAGTTGTACGCCCTGTTCAACAACGGCGGCTACGGCCAGCCCGGTGCAGTTGAAGATCTCAGCCGGGAAGCATTACGCGCGCAGTTCGAAACCAATCTCTTTGGCTGGGTGGAGCTGACCAATCTGATTCTGCCCGCCATGCGCAGGCAGGGATACGGACGCATCATTCAGAACAGCTCGGTATTGGGCTTTACCGCCATGCCGTTTCGCGGCGCCTACAATGCCTCCAAATATGCGATCGAAGGCTGGAGCGATACTTTGCGGCTGGAGCTGAGAGGAAGCAGAATTTTTGTCAGCCTGATCGAGCCGGGGCCGATCATCACCCAATTCCGCGCCAATGCAATGAAAGCATTCGAACGTTATATCGATGTCGAACGAAGCGTTCATCGCGAAAAATATCTCGCCATTCACAATCGGCTCAATAAACCGGGACCGGCTGTCCCCTTCACCTTACCCCCAGAAGCCGTGCTGAAAAAAGTGATCTACGCGCTGGAAGCCGATACTCCCAAGGCACGCTACTACGTCACCTTCCCGACACACCTGTTCGGTTTTCTCAAACGCATCCTCCCGGTTTCCGTACTGGATAAAATCCTGGCCAAGGCCGGGAATGATCATCAATGAATCTGCCACGAGCCCTTACAAGCTACTGTTCCGCAACCGAAGCGCATTGCCAACCACCGATGCCGAACTCAGACTCATGGCCAGGGCGGCAATCATCGGCGATAGCAGCCACCCCGTGAAGGGGTACAGGATGCCTGCGGCGACCGGAATGCCCATGACGTTGTAAAGAAAAGCAAATGCCAGATTTTGCTTCATGTTGCGCACTGTGCTCACCGACAATGTGCGTGCGGTAGCGATTCCGCGCAAATCACCCTTGATGAGGGTGACCTGAGCGCTATTCATCGCAACATCGGTTCCTGTACCCATTGCGATACCGACATCTGCCTTGGCAAGAGCTGGAGCATCGTTGATGCCGTCACCCGCCATGGCAACGATACGGCCTTCTTTTTGCAAACACTCGATCAGTGAAAGCTTGTCTGCAGGTTTGACCTCACCGTAAACCTCGTCGATGCCCAGTTTCGTACCAACTGCCCTGGCAGTCGTCTGGCCATCACCCGTGGCCATGATCACGTTCAGGCCCGCCTCTTTTAGCGCGGCCAGGGCCTCGGGTGTACTGGCCTTCACCGGATCGGATACCGCGAGCAATCCGGCAAGCTGGCCATCCACGGCCAGATACATGACGCTGGCCCCTTCGCCGCGCAACGATTCAGCTTGCGACATCAACGAAGTGACCGATACGCCGGTTTGTTCCATCAGTACTGTGTTGCCGAGCGCAAGCTGCTGGTGCTCCACATTACCACGCACGCCAATACCGGATCCCGATTCGAAGGTCTGGGGTTTGACAAGTACAAGTCCCTGGGCACGGGCGGCCTGAACGATGACCTCAGCCAGCGGGTGCTCGCTGCCCTGGTCGAGGCTGGCCGCAAGACGCAGCACTTCCTCGGCAGTGAAACCATCGGCTGGCACTACGCGATCAAAGGCGGGCCGCCCTTCGGTCAAGGTGCCAGTCTTATCGATGACCAGCGTATCGACCTTACGCAGATTCTCGATCGCCGCCGCATCGCGGAACAACACGCCCTGCGTGGCACCACGCCCCGTAGCAACCATGATCGACATCGGTGTGGCCAGCCCCAGCGCGCACGGGCATGCGATGATCAGCACCGCGACGGCATTGATCAGCCCGTATACCCAGGAAGGTTGCGGCCCGAACATTCCCCAAACAAAGAAAGTGGTAATGGCAATGACGACGACGGCTATTACGAAGTAGCCGGCCACTACGTCTGCCATACGCTGCATCGGCGCTCTGGAACGTTGCGCCTGAGCGACCATTTGCACGATTTGCGAGAGTACGGTGTCCGAGCCAATCCGTTCCGAGCGCATGACGAGCGAACCACTGGTATTCAGCGTGGCCCCGATGACCTTGTCACCCTGGCGTTTGCTGACAGGCAACGGCTCGCCGGTCAGCATTGATTCATCCACCGAACTACTGCCTTCGAACACCACACCATCGACGGGCACTTTTTCACCAGGCCGGATGCGCAGCAAGTCGCCGACATGCACGTGGCTCAGCGGCACATCTTCCTCACTGCCGTCTACGCGGATGCGGCGTGCAGTCTTGGGGGCCAGACCCAACAGGGATTTGATTGCTGCTGATGTCTGCGAGCGGGCCTTCAGCTCCAGTACCTGACCCAGCAGCGTGAGTGAAATGATGACTACAGCAGCCTCGAAGTACACCCCGACACGCCCCATTGACATGAATGATGCGGGAAACACCTGGGGTGCAACAGTCGCAACCACACTATAGATAAAGGCTGCTCCTGTGCCCAGGCTGATGAGTGTCCACATGTTCGGGCTGTGGTTATACACGGACTGCCACCCGCGCAGGAAGAAAGGCCAACCGGCCCATAGAACGACTGGCAGCGACAGAATTAGCTCAACCCAGCTTTGCTGCGTCATATCCATCAACTGCAGATGCTCGCCAAACATTGCCAGAATCAGTACAACCAGCGTCAGAGGCAGTGTCCACCAGAAGCGCCGCGAGAAATCGCGCAACTCAGGATTGTCGTCATCATCCAGATCAGGTAGCAGTAGCTCCAAAGCCATACCGCATTTTGGGCAAGTACCCGGATGATCCTGGCGAATCTCGGGGTGCATCGGACAGGTATAGATCGTCCCAGATACATCGGCAGGTGGCTGTGCCGTGGCTGGATCATGACTATTGGGCTGATGATGTTCATGTCTCATAGCATACCTCTCAGAGTTAGGAATAGGACAACTTCGCAGACTATGATCATCAGTACGTCGCAGGCGCCCTTACTCCACCATACACCAGACCATCCACTCCTGGCGAGCTATCGGCATACCATGGAGCTAAACAACAGATGATGGATATGCATTATCGTCAACAGCAGCCGATCAAAGCTCGATTGCAAGATTCATATTGCACCTTGTAGAATGTGAATCGTTCTCATTTCTTGGACTTTCTGCATATGTGCTCAACCGATTCCTCCAAGGATATCGTACCGACTGCCGATTCTGCGATGCAGCAGGTTTATTTCCTGTACAGCGATCATCATGACTGGCTGTACAGCTGGTTACGCCACCGGTTGGGTAACGCTGCTGACGCAGCCGATCTGGCACATGATGCTTTTCTGCGCCTCATTATCAAACCGGCTCCTCGCGGTTTTGCCAATTTTGGTGAAGCACGCGCCTACCTGCGTACCATGGCTCAGGGCATGTGCATCAACCTGTGGCACCGGCGTGAGATCGAACAAGCCTGGCTGGATACCCTGGCCGCCTGGCCGGAAACATATGCTCCCTCTCCTGAACGGCAAGCGATAGTACTGGAAGCACTGCATGAAATCGGCACCATGCTGCTCGATCTTCCACTCAAAGCCGCCCGAGCTTTCCTTATGGCTACTGCCTGCCAGATGACAGACAAAGAAGTAGCTGAAGCACTTGGTGTTTCCGCTCGCATGGTGCGTAAGTATGTTGCTCAGGCCATGTTGCGCTGTATGCAATTACAGGCCAGACAAACCGTGGTCGAAGTCCCTTGATCCCGGCATGACCTGATTCACATGTCCACTACGACTCCACCGCCCGATTCTATGTCCGGTTCTACCCGGACCGAACCCTCGCATCGGGCAATGGAGCAGGCTGCCGAGTGGTATGCGCTACTTCGCTCCGGCGAAGCTACTGATGATGATCATGCCCGTTGGCAGTCCTGGTTGGAGCACAATGCTGACCATCGTCTCGCCTGGCAATATGTCGAAACCATCAGCCGCAGTTTCGAGCCTATCCGTGCTACCCCTGATCCCCGACAAACTGCTGATGATTTGTGGGCTGTCAATAAACGGGTGATACAGCGCCGCAAAATACTGACTGGTATCGTCGTTCTGACCGGGACCGGGCTATCCAGCTGGGCAGCCTGGCGTCATACACCACTGCCCGGTATCGTTCTGGCGCAGATGGCCGACTATCGCACCGCTACCGGTGAACTGCGCGAAGTCGTCATGCCGGATGGCACGCATGTCTGGCTCAATACTGCTACCGCGCTCAACGAAGCGTATCACGCCAGTCTCCGCCGCCTATGCCTGATCACAGGTGAAATTCTGATCGATACTGCTACTGACCCACAGCGGCCTTTTGTAGTCGATACACCGCAGGGACGGTTGAGAGCATTGGGCACCCGTTTTACTGTGCGATTGGAGAGTGACAAAACCTTCCTGGGAGTCTATCAGGGTAGCGTCGAAATAACCTTTGCGGCGGGTACATCCTCCCTCATCCAGGCAGGACAGCAAACCCATTTCGCTACCGATGCCCTGGCAGCTATCGAGCCAGCCGATATTGCGCGTGAAGCCTGGAGCCGTGGCGTGCTGGTAGCCTGGGATATGTCACTGGGCGAAGTCGTAAAGGAACTGCGCCGTTATCGCAACGGGTATTTAGGGATAGCCCCTGAAGTGGCTCACTTGCGCGTGTTTGGCAGTTTCCCGCTACGGAATACCGACAATACCCTATCCATGCTGGCATCTGCCCTCCCGATTCGGATCCAGCGCACACTGCCCTGGTGGGTCAGCATCGAGGCACGAGCCAACGCTGATCAAAGTCATTGAGTCGGTGACACCTGCCGGAATTCTCCCTACTACCGCATCATATGGCATGATAACAGTATTTTATGCTATCGCTGATCTGATTTAGCAACAATACTATATATTGTATTGATATTACTCAAATATGATAAAGAAGGACTATGACAATGGCCAGAACAACCAAACCAGTAAGTTTTACACTTGGTGAACGTGATATTGAATTTCTTGCAAATATGGTAGAGAAAGGCCGCTTTGGAAATCGAACAGAAGTTGTGCGGGCCGGCTTACGCCTTTTAGAAGACTATGAGAACAATGAAAAAATTAAACGCTTGCGAGCATTGATTGCCGAAGGAGACGCAGATATAGAAGCCGGACGCATTACAGAATATGATAATGCACAAGAGTTTGAAAACAGTATTACCCGCTAAGAACCTGTTTACGATCTTTTTGTTATCCCTGATAATGCATGGATGAAAAGA
>ENA-UOUJ01000968-UOUJ01000968.1-activated-sludge-metagenome-genome-assembly--contig:-NODE-968-length-16429-cov-4.965861_pt1 | contig 16429 bp, 17 predicted proteins | sample MGYA00249839_ERZ747224 | MGnify/ENA primary metagenome ERZ747224 (study PRJEB28782, sample SAMN03220277) | activated sludge metagenome | biome: wastewater; feature: sewage sludge; material...
GAAAGCTGCACCACGCGATGATGGGCACGGCCTCGGTGGCCATCGCTGCGGCTGCGGCCGTGCCGGGCACGCTGGTCAACCAGGCGGCCGGGGGTGGCGAGCGTCAGGCGGTGCGGTTCGGGCACCCGTCGGGAGTGCTGCGCGTGGGGGCCGAGGCCGAGGTCGTCGATGGGCGCTGGCAGGTCACGAAGGCGGTCATGAGCCGCAGCGCGCGCATCCTGATGGAAGGCTGGGTGCGGGTGCCGGGTGACAGCTTCTGAATCATCGTCGCGCGGCGCGATCGAAAAGGCTCGCCGAACAGACCTTCGGCGATTCCGAAACGCGGTTGCATGGCTGCGCGCCGACAACACCAGTTTGGGAAACGTCGCTCCACTGACGCTGCTTGATACCGAGATCGGCTGCCGGGAGGTCGCGCGGCTCCTCAATGCCATCGCCTATGGCGGCACTGCCTGGAAGACTAGCGGACCATGATCTTCCAGATGCGGGCCTGGCGAATCGGACGCGAACGATTCGCACTCGACCGGAGTGTGCGAAAGCCTGACCAGCGGCTCGCAGCGCGGCGAGATTTCGGCAGCAAGGAACCGGAAGCGACTGTTGGATCAATGGATATGCGCGCCGCCATTCACGTCGAGCGTCGCGCCCGTCATGAAGCTTGACAGTTCGCTGGCGAGGAACAGGCAGACGCCCGCGATGTCGATCGGCTGGCCGATGCGTCGCAGCGGGAAGCTCTTCGCCAACTCGAACTTGGCAGACTCCGGATTGGCGCCGCGCGAGAAGTCGGTGTCGATCAAGCCCGGCGTGATCGAGTTGACGCGGATGTTGTCGGGCCCGAGTTCCTTGGCCATGGCCTTTGCAAGGCCGAGAACGCCTGCCTTGGCGGCGCAATAGTGCGTGCCGCCGAACACGCCGCCACCCTGCTGCGCCGACATCGACGACACGCAGACGATGGACCCGCCGCCGTGTTCCTTCATGCTCGGGATCACGGCCTGCGACATGTACAGCGCGCCGCGCAGCACGACGTTCGTGACGAGTTCGAAGTCCTCCGGGCTGACCTCCATGACCCTGCGCCGCTGCGTGAGCCCTGCGTTGTTGATGAGCACGTCGATACGTCCGAAGCGACGAATGACCTCGGTTACGGCGGCCTGGCAGGCGGCGGGATCGGTCACGTCGCAGCGAACGGCAAGATGATCGCTGCCCAGAGTTTTCCCGGCCGTGCGCAGGTCCTCTTCGTCGAGATCGAGCACTGCGACCCTTGCGCCATGGGCGACGAGCAGCTTCGCGGTTGCCAGGCCGATCCCCCGTTCGCGGGCTGCTCCCGTGAGCATCGCGACCTTGCCGTTCATCAATGCTGTCAACTTTCTCTCCTTTGGATGCGACGTCTCAGCTCGTTGCGCGTGATCCGGGCTGAACCTGGCCATTGGCGACTCCCCGGCGCACCGGTGCGCATGACTCTCGCAAAATGAGCTGTGTCGTCACGACGATGCGTTCAGGCTCCGGAGCCTCGGCCGGCGCAATCCGCTTGAGGATCAGCTCGGCGATCGCCTCGCCGACCGCCTGAAAGTCCCAGGTCAATGCGGTGATCGAGGGCGAGAAAAGCCGTGACAGATCGGTGTCGCCAACGCTGATCACACTGGCGTCCTCCGGAACGCTGCGGCCCGAGTGGCGCAAGCCCTGCAGAACGCCGGCCAGGATTCGCGTTCCGAGGCAGATGAACGCAGTCGGCGGTTCGGCCAGAGACAGCAGCGCGAGCGCTTCGCTGAACGCGAACTCCATCGACGATCGTTCGGCTCGGATCAAGGCCGGGTCCGGCTTCAGACCACGCTCGGCGTGAGCCGACTTGAAGCCTTCGATCCGCTCGCGCCCCGGACGCAGCGCGGGTGTCGAAGTCAAGAGCGCAATCCGCGTATGACCCAGGTTCAGCAGATAGCGGGTCGCCTGCACCGCGCCATTGAAGTGGTCGACATGCAGGCCGCTGTCCCGCGCTCCGAAATCGCGGTCCATCGCAGCGACCGGAAAATAGTCGCCGCGGACGCGCTCGACAAGGTCCGGGTCTTCGCTTTCGCAGGGACCGAGCACCAAGCCGTCGATGCGACGACGACGAAACAGATCGAGCAACTGCTTCTCGCGGCGCTTGTCGTTATGGGTGTTCGCGAGCAGTAGTGCGTAACCGGCTCTTTGCAGGCGAGCCTCGGTCGCAGTGATCGTGCTGGCATAAAGCGGGTTCGAAAAATCCGAAACCATGACGCCGATCACGCCGGTTGCGCGCCGGCGCATGCTTTGCGCGATCGCATCGGGCTCGAAGCCCAGGCGCGCAGCAGCCGCCGTCACCTTGGTGATCGCGGCCTCACTGACCAGACCGCTGCGGTTGAGTGCTCGCGATGCGGTTCCGACGGAGACGCCGGCGGCCTTCGCGACATCGCGAATCGTCGGTCGGCGCGGTTTCATCGCGCCGTCTCGGCGCGCGGCGCTCCGTCCGTAGGGACTTCGGCTTGAGCAAGTCCTCCGGGAAAGCGCTCCGAGCCTTCCTCGAGCGGCACTGCGGCACTGTTCAGGAAGAAAGCGGCCATATGGTAGAAACTCGACGCGAAGATCAGTTCAATGACCTGCTCGCGCGGCCATGCGGCATTCAACTGTTCCCACGTTTCGTCGCTGAGCGTCGAGTGATGATGCAGTTCGTCGACCATGCGTACGACCAGTCGCTCGTTCGGCGTCCAGATCGATTCGTCCAGATCCATCCACGTGCTGCTCATCGTGAGATCCCGAATGGCGGCGGCGCCGAGCCCGCATTTGGCGGCATAGATGCTTACGTGCATCCCCCATTCGTATTCCGATCTCGTCAGCGCTCCCGTGCGAATGATCGCGATTTCCCGGTCCCGTTCGGAGACTTCGCACTTGAACAGCACCACGTGCGCCATCGCCTGAAAAGCTCCGGCGAGGCGCGGATGGTGAGCGAGCGCCAGCCGCAGGTTCTGTGGCGACAATCCCTTGAACGCCGTGTTCTCGATGTTTCGCGCGACTTCGGGATCGTAGGGCGGCTCGCGAAGGGGCAGCCGCTTTGACACGGCCAGGGCGTCGGTCGATGCCTGCGCAGTACTCGGGGAGATCGTTGTCATTTTCGATGCCTAGCAGTCTCGGGGACTAGTACGTGGACGGCTTCTGATACGTATGGGGTTTCCGACTCGTCGCTTTCCTCAGCAGCTCAAAGCGCCATCCACGGGCAGGAGCGCACCGCTGATGTAGCTGGCCTCGTCCGAGGCGAGAAACACCGCAGCGTTCGCAATTTCCTGGCTGCTGCCTTGGCGGCCCATCGGGCAGCGGGCATTGCGCTCTGCGAGGATCTCCGCGAGCTCTCCGGGTGTTTTGTCCCGGTACAGCGTCCGGATGTGCGGAGTGTCGATCATTCCCGGCACGATCACGTTGCACCGGATGTTCTTCGGCGCGTATTGACGGGCCATCACGCGCGACATGTGGTTGAGACCGGCCTTGGAAGAGTTGTAGGCGATGTACTCGACCGGCCCCCAACGCAAGCTGGCGGTCGACGACACGTTCAGAATGACGCCGCCGCCCTGCTTTTCCATCAGCGGAACGACCTCCTTGCAAGCCAGGAACACGCCCTTGAGGTTGACGTCATGCACGCGGTCCCATTCCGCTTCGGGAGTATCGACGACGCCGCCCCGATACTCGATCCCGACATTGTTGTAGAGAATGTCGATCCGCCCGTATCTGTTCAGCGTTTCCTGCACTACGGCGCGCACGTCATCATGATTGCTCACGTCGGCGCGAACTGCGATTGCGCTTCCGCCATCGGCCTCGATTCTCGCAACGGTGTCCTGCGCTGACTCGAGCCGCATGTCGACGATGGCGAGCCTTGCGCCTTCGCGCGCGAAGGCGTATGCGACGGCCTGGCCATTGCTCGCACCCGCACCTTCTGCCGAAGTGCCTCCGCCCATCAGCAGGCACACCTTTCCCTTCAGCCTTCCCGTCACTTTGGCTCTCTCGATGGTTGTTGTTGCTTCGAGTCGGCACCAGGCCGCCGTCGGATCGGATCCCGGCCATCCCAGTTCCCGGCGGCCTTTCGGATCTCCGTGAAGTACTCGGCCTTGCCGCCGGTGGACTCGGAGATCTCGATCATCGCGCTCGGCAGATCCGGATGGATGAAGTACGCGAAGCGCCCTCGATTCAAGCCCATGCGGCCGGCGTGGCCTTCGACATATCCGTATTCGATCAACTGCCTGCAGAACTCGTCGAATCGTTCCGCCGTCCAGTAGGCGACGTGCTGCGCGCCTTCGCCGTTGCTTGCCAGTGAATCCAGGTACAGCGACGGCGCAGCATCACGCTGCTGGATCAACTCGATCTGCAGGTCGCCCGAGTTCGCCAGCGCGATCGACAGCTTCGGCAGCCGCGACGGCTTGCCGTAATAGCGAAACTCGGTGGAGTCGACCTCCTCCTTGTAGAACCACGGTCCGACACCGAGCCTCACCCAGTGTCCCATCGCCTTCTCGATGTCCTTGACCACGTACCCGACCTGTCGGACGGCGCCGAAGAAAAGACTCATCGAAGCGCTCCTTTCGAGGTCATCGATCACTCCCATATCAGTTCAGCCGAGCGGCCCGCGCCGAAGCTTTGGATGTGCCCCGCGCCGGCCGTTGGCAAGGTACTCGGATCTCCCCGTCAGTCGATGCGGATGTCACCCTGGGTGCCGATCTTGCGCCAGGCAGCGATGCCGGCGACCAGGGCCTCGCGCATGTCTTCTGTACCCAGGAAATCCGCGTCGATGCCCAGTTCGAGAAGTCGCGTCTGTACAGCGGGGTCCGAAACGACCTTCTGCAGCGCTTCGGACAGCTTCTCCAGCCTGTCCTTCGGCGTGCCTTTCGGCGCATAGATCGCCCACATCGGCGGCGTTCCGCGCTCATCGCCGAAGTCGATCCCGGCATCTTCGTAGCTGCCGACCTGCGGCAGACTCGGAGAGCGGCTGGTGCAGGAACCGAGCGCCTTGACACGGCCGCTCTTGACGAACGGCGAACCCGATGCCATGTCAACGAAGCCGAGCTTGACGTGCCCGCCGAGCATGTCCGTCTGGATCTGCGCGACCGATTTGTACGGCACATGCTGCATTTGCAGGTTCATCTTCTGCCTCAGAAGCTCGCCGCAGAAGTGACCGGTGGACGCAGTGCCCCAGCTTGCGTACTGCACGTTCGGGTTGGCGCGTGCGTAGTCAACGAACTCTTTCAGATTCGAAGCTGGAAAGTCGTTCACGGCCACCATCAGGATCGACGCCGTGCCGATCCGGCCGATCGGATCGAAGTCGGTCACCGGGTCGTAGGCAAGCTTGGGATTCACCGCTCTCAACAGGACGTGAGACGTGAAGCCTCCCAGGAGGATCGTGTATCCGTCGGGTGCGGCGCGCGCGGCCAGTTCGGTGGCAATGCCCCCGCTTGCCCCAGGCCGGTTCTCGACGACGAAGGCAGCGTTGTTCAGGTGCGGTGCCATCTTCTCGGCCATCAATCGCGTCAGCACATCGCCACCGCTGCCGGCCGACGAGATGGAGATGAAACGAATCGGCCGCTCCGGATAATTGTCCTGCGCCGTGGCGCTGAGACACGTGAGCGCGGCTGCGATGCTTGCCAGGAACTTCAGCGATTTCATGGAGTCTCCTCGAGCTGTCTATTGCCTATGGTTGAAAAACCACGCGCCTGGTCCGAGAGCACGGACGAGCCGCTGTGGGAGTGCTTGCGGACTTCTGCGTGGCCTCGTATGACGGATGTCGAGTCGGCGACGTTCTTTGCTGTTGGTATGGAAACGATTCCATATTATTCCCGGTGACGCCACTCGTCAACCCAGCCGGGGCTGCTAGACGGCATCTCGTAAACACGGCACCCCGTAGTCTCACGTTGAACTTGATATTCTTTTCTGTTCCGTTATGGTATGGAACCGATTCCATACCATCGAAGTCAATGAACAAACCGATGAACTCAGTGCACGTCGGCCTGGTCGGGTTGGGGCTGATGGGTCGCGGGATCGGGCTTTCGCTGCTTCGCGCCGGCCATCCGCTGCACATCCTGCCGCACAAGCGGCGTGAAACGGCTGAAGAACTGATCGCCGCGGGCGCGCAGGAGGCCGCCACGCCGGCCGAACTCGGCCGCCGCTCCGATGTCGTCGTCAGCTGCCTCCCCTCGGGCGAAGCAGTCGAACACGTTCTGCTCGGACCCTCAGGTATCGCCCGCTCGGACCTCGCCGCGAGGCCGAGAAGCGAAAGCTTGCTCGTCATCGAATGTTCGACGTTGACCCCCGAGATGGGCCTTGCCCTCGAATCGGCGGTCTCCGAAGCCGGCCTTGCTTTCGTCGACGCGCCGCTCACGCGCGGCCCGCGCGAGGCGGTCGAGGGCAAGCTGAACGCCTTCGTTGGCGGAGAGCCGCATGCCGTCGAACGTGCGACGCCGGTGCTGCGCGCCTTCTGCGAGCGCGTGTTCTCCTTCGGCACTGCAGGCAGCGGCTACGCCGCCAAACTGGTCAACAACTTCCTGGCCTTCAGTGCCCTCGTCTCGGTGGCCGAGGCGATCGCAACCGCAGACAGCGCAGGACTGGACCAGGCGACGCTGATGGAGGCGATCTCGGTCAGCGGCGGCCAAAGCCGGGTGCTCGACGGGCTTGCGCCCGTAATCGCGGGGAGCGGGTCTTCGCGCTCCATCGTCACGCTCGCGACAGCAAACAAGGACGTTGCCTACTACCTCGACCTGGCCCGCTCGCTCGGGACCGATGGCCCGGTCGCGCATGGCGTGGTCGAACGACTTTCGACGGCCATCGACGCGGGCCTTGGAGATCGACTGACGCCGGATTACCTCGGATTCATTCGCGATAGGAAAGCGTCGCGTTCATGACCGGCACCGAGCGCGACAGCATGCACTCGGACGACGACGTCTTCGGGGCTGCAACTCGGTCGAGCACTTCGGCGAAGGCGAGGCCATGATGGTTACGGATGGCGGCTTCCATGGCCGGCAGGAGATCGGCTCTCGGATCGACGTGATCGATGAAGCTGGGGTCGGATCGATCGCCGAAATCGTCCGTGACACCTGCCGCATCCGCATCGCGATGCGGGAGGCGCGGGTGGGCATTCCGGGCGGCTTCACCTGATCCTCCGAGCGGCCCCGGCTGTCCCACATCGGAACCAGAGGTAACACACTTCTCGTATCTATAGTAGCTATAATAGCTAAATCGACCGGAATGTGAGGACAAAACCAAATGAAAGTCATCTCGGCACGTGACGCCAAGAATCGTTTCGGCGAATTCCTGGATGCCGTCAGGCGGGAACCCGTCGTCGTCACAAAGAATGACCGCCCGGTCGGGATCATGATTTCCATCGAAGATGCCGCGGACACGCTGCTTCCGGAGTTCCTCCTCGACAAGGATCCGGGTTACGACGAATGGCTGTTCGGAAAGGTCTCGGCCACGCTCGCGCGGGTCGATGCGGGGAAAAGCACCGTGCATAGCCACGACGAAGCAATGACGCGGTTGCGAGAGCGGATGGAGAAAAAGCGGGCCGACAAGACGGCCTGAGAATGGAAGTCTTCTGGACCGACGAGGCGCTCGACGATCTCGAGAAAATCCTCGCGTACTACTCTCAGGAGGCCGGCCCGAAGACCGCAGAAGCCGTGGAGAAGCGGATAGTTGCCGAGATCGAGGCACTCCGGACGTTCCCCAAGCGGATCCGAGCGAGTTCGCGCATAGCGGGGACTCGGAAACTCGTCGTGAGGCGGCTTCCCTACATCGCTTTCGTGAAGCTCGTCGCGGAAGGCATCGTCGTACTCGACATCGTCCACGCGGCTCGTAGATTCCCCGAATAGCCACGGGCGATGGCTTGGCTACGGATTCGACGGCGAGTCGTTTACGCAGGGCTGGCTTTCTCGCCTCACACCCCCTCTGTACATCGACAAGAGATCAAACGTCGATATTCCGCGCCACCAATGCGTTCTGCTCGATGAACGCCCGCCTCGGCTCAACCTCGTCGCCCATCAGCGTCGTGAAGATCTGGTCGGCCGCGATCGCGTCCTCGATCTGCACCTTCAGCAGCCGCCGCGCCGCGGGATCCATCGTCGTCTCCCAAAGCTGCTCGGCATTCATCTCGCCCAGCCCCTTGTAGCGCTGACGCTGCACGCCGCGCTCGGCTTCCGCGGCCAGCCAGCGGATCACTTCGCGGAAGTGCCGCACCGGCTGCGTCTTGCGGCGTTCGCCTTCGCCGCGGCTGACTTCGGCGCCCTCGCCCAGCAAGCTGGCGACGGTGTTCGCGCAGTCGACCAGCGTGCGGTAGTCGGCCGAGACGACGAAGTCGGCGTCGATCGCGCTGACCTTGATGTTGCCGTGGTGCTTGCGTTCGACCGCCAGCAGCCACTTCTCCTGTTTCTCGTCGTAGCGCGGACGCACGGTCGGCACTTCGGTCGAGGTCGGCGGCATGTAGGGCTGCATCGCCGCGGCCAGCCGCTCGGCCGACGCACGTGCGGCTGCTTCGCCCGACAGGTCGATCTCGCAGCCGTCGAGGATCGCGCGCAGCGCATCCCCGTCGATGATCCGCGACAGCCGCTCGATGACGGCTTCGGCGATCAGGTACTTGCGCGACAGCTCCCACAGCGCGTCGCCGACGATCGGCTCGGCGCCGGCAGACGGTACGAGCTGCGCGCCGTCGAGCGCGTGGCGCAGCATGTACTGGTTCAGCTCGAGGTCGTCCTTCAGGTAACGCTCGTCGCGCCCGTGCTTGACCTTGTACAGCGGCGGCTGCGCGATGTAGATGTAGCCGCGCTCGACCAGTTCCGGCATCTGCCGGTAGAACAGCGTGAGCAGCAGCGTGCGGATGTGGCTGCCGTCGACGTCGGCATCGGTCATGATGATGATCCTGTGGTAGCGGATCTTGTCGGCGTCGAACTCGGGGCCGATGCCGGTGCCCAGCGCCGTGATCAGCGTGGCGATCTGTTCCGACGAGATCAGCTTGTCGAAACGCGCCTTCTCCACGTTGAGCACCTTGCCGCGCAGCGGCAGGATCGCCTGGAACTTGCGGTCGCGGCCCTGCTTGGCCGAGCCGCCGGCGGAGTCGCCCTCGACGATGAAGATCTCGGACTTCGCCGGATCCTTTTCCTGGCAGTCGGCCAGCTTGCCGGGCAAGCCGACGCCGTCGAGCAGGCCCTTGCGGCGCGTCATGTCGCGCGCCTTGCGGGCGGCCTCGCGCGCGCGCGCGGCGTCGACGATCTTGCCGCAGATCGTCTTCGCATCGATCGGCTTTTCCTGCAGGTACTCCTCGAGCGCCTTGGCGACGATCTCCTCGACCGGCCCGCGCACCTCGGAGGACACCAGCTTGTCCTTGGTCTGCGAGCTGAACTTGGGCTCGGGCACCTTGACCGACAGCACGCAGGTCAGGCCTTCGCGCATGTCGTCGCCGCTGGTCTCGACCTTTGCTTTCTTGGCGAGTTCGTTCTCTTCGATGTACTTGTTGATGACGCGGGTCATCGCAGCGCGCAGTCCGGTGAGATGCGTGCCGCCGTCGCGCTGCCCGATGTTGTTCGTGTAGCAGAGCACCTGCTCGGCGTAGCTGTCGTTCCACTGCATCGCGACCTCGACGCCGATCGTCAGCCCGTTGTCGAGCAGCCGCTCGCCCGTGGCGTGAAAGACGTTCGGGTGCAGCACGGTCTTCGTGCGGTTGATGTAGTCGACGAAACCGCGCACGCCGCCGGAAAACGCGAAATCTTCTTCCTTGTTGTTGCGCTGATCGACGAGCTTGATCTTGACGCCGTTGTTCAGGAAAGAAAGTTCGCGCAGCCGCTTCGACAGGATCTCGTAGTGGAAATCGATGTTGGAGAAGATCTGTTCGTCGGCCAGGAAGTGGACTTCGGTACCACGCAGTTGCGAATCGCCCAGCACATTCATCGGCGAAACCAGCACGCCGTCGCGTTCCTCGACGATCCGGTCCTTGACTGCACCGCGCTCGAACTCGATGAAGTGTGCCTTGCCGTCGCGACGCACGGTCAGGCGCAGCCACTGCGACAGCGCGTTCACGCAGGACACGCCGACGCCGTGCAGGCCGCCCGAGACCTTGTAGCTGTTCTGGTTGAACTTGCCGCCGGCGTGCAGCTCGGTCATCGCAATCTCGGCAGCCGTGCGCTTGGGCTCGTGCTTGTCGTCGAGCTTGATGCCGGTCGGGATGCCGCGGCCGTTGTCGACGACCGAAATCGAATTGTCGGTATGGATCGTGACGACGATCTCGTCGCAGTAACCTGCCAGCGCTTCGTCGATCGAGTTGTCCAGGACCTCGAACACCAGGTGGTGCAGTCCGGTGCCGTCGGACGTGTCGCCGATGTACATGCCCGGGCGCTTGCGTACCGCCTCGAGCCCTTCGAGGATCTGGATCGACGACGAGTCGTAGGTCCTTGCGGCTTCGATCTTTTCGGTTTCGGTCATTGAGTCTCTCAGATGCGCATCGGCATGACGACGTAACGGAAGTCCTCGTTGCCGGGAACCGTCAGCAAGGCACTGGTGTTCGCGTCGCCGAACCCGATCTGCACCTGCTCGGTCTTCAGATTGGCCAGCACGTCCTGCAGGTAGCCGACGTTGAAGCCGATCTCCATCGGTTCGTTCGCGTAATCGACCTCGAGTTCCTCGACGGCTTCTTCCTGCTCGGCGTTGCTGGTCTGGATGCGCAGCGAACCGGGCGCCAGTCCGAGACGTACGCCCTTGAACTTGTCGGAAGTCAGGATCGATGCGCGCGCCAGCGAAGAACCCAGCGCCTCGCGGCTGCAGGCGAGCTGCCGCGTGTAGCCGCTGGGGATGACGCGCTGGTAGTCGGGGAACTTGCCTTCGACCAGCTTGGAGATCATCTGCACTTCGCCGAAGGTGAAGCGGACCTGGTTCGAGGCGACCTCGATGCGTACCGGGTCGTCGCTGTCGGCCAGCAGGCGCTGCAGTTCGAGCACGGTCTTGCGCGGCACGATCACTTCGTGGCGCGACAGCGCTGCGCCCTCGATCTGCGCGTGGCAGTAGGCGAGCCGGTGGCCATCGGTGGCCACGACGCGCACGTGCTCGCCGTCGGTGACCAGCAGCAGGCCGTTCAGGTAGTAGCGGATGTCCTGCTGCGCCATCGCGAAGTGCACCATGTGGAACAGGTGCTTCAACTGCTTCTGCGGCAGCTCGAAGGTGGCGTTGAACTGCTCGCTGACGTTGACCGTCGGAAAATCGTCGGCGCCCAGCGTCTGCAACGCGAAGCGGCTGCGGCCGGCCTGCAGCGTCGCACGCTTGTCGTCCAGCTTCAGCGAGACCTCGACGCCTTCGGGCAGCGCGCGCAACAGGTCGATCAGCTTGCGTGCCGAGACGGTCGTGGCCGCGTCTTCGTCGCCTGCGCCCAACTCGGCCGAGGTCTGCACCTGGATCTCGACGTCGCTCGCCAGGAAGGACACCGTCGGACCCTGCTTGCGCAGCAACACGTTGGCCAGGATCGGAAGCGTATGTCGACGTTCGACGATGCCGGCCACCGTGCTCAGCGGCTTCAGGATCGCGTCGCGGTCGGCTTTCATGAAAAGCATTGCTTTAGATTCCTGTTGCTGTTGTTGTATGTAGCGCGAACTACTCTGTGGACAATCGGGTGGATGCCGCGCCTGTGCTGGCTTGCCGGCCGGATTCGAGGTCGGGAGAACGCGCGCCCAGGGTTGGGGACGAATGTGGACAAGTTCCGCTTGCCCGGAAAACAGGCAGCTTGTCCACAATCGATACCGCGGTTGTTCGACCGCTGTTCAGGCAGCTGTGCACCGGTTCAGCCCTTCAGCGTCTGCTCGAGCACGTGCAGCTGCCGGTTCCATTCCTGGTCGTGCTGGCGCAGTTCGGCGATCCGCTTGACCGCGTGCATGACCGTGGTGTGGTCGCGCCCGCCGAAGGCTTCGCCGATTTCCGGAAAGCTCTTTTGCGTGAGTTCCTTCGAGAAGTACATCGCAACCTGACGGGCGCGCGCGATGTGCGCCGGACGGCGTTTGCTGTACATGTCGGCGACCTTGATCTTGAAGAAGTCGGCGACGGTGCGCTGGATCGAATCGATCGAGATCGGCGGGCGTGCAAGCTCGAGCAGATCCTTCAGCGCCTCGCGAGCCAGGTCGACGGTGACCGGACGGTTGCGGAAGCGAGCGAACGCGATCACGCGCAGCAGTGCACCCTCGAGTTCCCGGACGTTGGAGCGCAGGTTCTTGGCGATGAAGAAGGCCACCTCTTCGGGCAGCTTTTCGCTCGACTGCTCGGCTTTCTTCAACAGGATCGCGACGCGCATCTCGAGCTCGGGCGCCTCGATCTCGACGATGAGGCCCGAGCCGAAGCGCGAGACGAGCCGGTCTTCGAAGGCCGACAGCTCGCGCGGGTAGGTGTCGCTGGTGATGATCAGCTGCTTGCGTGCCGAAAGCAGCGCCTCGAAGGTATAGAAGAATTCCTCCTGCGTGCGTTCCTTGCCCCCGAGGAACTGGATGTCGTCGACCAGCAGCAGATCGAGCGACTGGTACTTGCGCTTGAAATCCTGCAGCGACTTGCGCTGGATGCCGCGCACCATCTCGTCGAAGTAGTCCTGCGCGTGGATGTAGCGCACGCGCGCAGCGCCCAGCCGCTCGAGGATCGCGTTGCCGACCGCATGCAGCAGGTGGGTCTTGCCCAGGCCCACGCCGCCGTACAGGAACAGCGGGTTATAGGCCGTGCCCGGGCGCTCGACGATCTGCAGCGCAGCCGACCAGGCCATCTGGTTGGCCTTGCCGTGCACGAAGGAGTCGAAGGTCAGTTCCGGACGCAGCTTGGTCTGCGAATCGGGGCGGGCCGCGTCGCCCGAAAACGGCTGTTCGGGCTGGGGCGCGTATTCGGCGCCGTTGCTCGGCGGGAGCCAGTCGCCTGCGACGCCGTCGAGCACGGGCTCGAGCCGCGCGTCGACGCCGTTCGCCTCAGGCTGGCCGACAGGCAGGACCTGGCGGGTGGGGGCCGCCGGACGGGCCGGCGCGGCTGCGTCGACGCGATGGATCTCGAAACGCACGCTCAGTTGCTCGTCGATCGACGAGCGGGCGATCGCCTCGATCCGCGACTCGAATTGCGACTTGACCCAGTTCAGCTTGAAGTGGTTCGGCACGCCGAGCCGAAGCACGCGCTCGCCCTGGTCGTATCCGAGATAGACCAGCGGCTTGATCCAGGGTTTGAACTGCTGCGCAGGGATCTCGTCTTCGAGCTGCGCCACGCAGGCGAGCCAGCGTTCGAGCATGAGCGGGGATGGGGTCCTGATGGCGGTCGGCAGGAACATCGACGATGTCGCGGAAACCGCTCATTTTACCCCGCCTGTGGATATCTTCGCCACTTCAAAATTGACATCCACCAGCTAATGCGTTGTAATCAAAGGCTTTTCGCAATTTCCCAAGACCGGCCCTGGCCGGCTGCCGAGTTCCGAGGCCACCACCATGAAACGAACCTTCCAGCCCTCCGTCGTGCGACGCAAGCGCACCCACGGCTTTCGCGCCCGCATGAAGACCCGCGGCGGCCGCGACGTGCTGAACGCGCGCCGCGCGAAGGGCCGCAAGCGCCTGGCCGTCTGAGCCGGGTTCCGGGACACCGAGGTGGCACCGCGTGCGCGTCGGCGCTGTGTTGCCGGCAGAGCCCCGACGGCTGAGTGACGGCACTCCAAGTCGCGGCACCCCGGATCGCGCCGGACATCGTATCGCGCCTGCTGCGCAGCCGCCCTGCGGCGACCGGCGAGCATTTTGCGATGCACTGGAAAGCGCTGCCGGCAACGACGGCCGGCGTACTCTTCCTTTCCGTTCCGAAGCGGCAACTCGCACGGGCGGTCGATCGCAATCTGGTTCGCCGGATTGCGCGCGAGGCCTGGCGCGGCGCCGGCGTGGCGCACCGGCCGATCGCCGTGATGGTCAAGATGCGCAGGCGCCCCGACTGGTTCGCCGCGGCCGGGGTGCGGCAGAAGCGGCGCCAACTGCGCGTCGAACTGGACATGCTGTTCCAGCACCGCTCGCTGGGAGGGGCCGGGCAGTGAAATCGGTGCTGATGTGGCTGGTTCGCGCCTACCGGCTCGCGATCAGTCCCCTGTTTCCGCCCCGATGCAGGTTCCTGCCGAGCTGTTCCGATTACGCGCTGCAGGCGCTCGAACGTCATGGCGCGATTGCCGGCGGGTGGCTCGCACTTCGGCGTTTCGTTCGCTGCAATCCTCTGAATCCGGGGGGCATCGACGAAGTCCCCGATAATGCTGGCGGCTGGTTCGCCGGTACGGGCCCTTCGGGAGTCGGGGGCGGCCGGCGCTGGCACGGCATCGGCTGCCTGTGCGCCGGCAAGGGCGAGGCGCCCGTCAGCGACTCATCGCACGCTTCGGAATCGGTCGACCCGACGGCAGGGAACCGTTCCGTCATCCATCGCTAGTTAAATCTCAGGTCCTTCGACCCGTACCAAGACATCGAACCATGCAGATGCAGACCCAGCGAATGATCCTCTGGATCGTCTTCTCGATGTCCTTGCTGTTCCTGTGGGACGCCTGGCAACGTCACAACGGTCAGCCCACGCTGTTCGGCGGCGCACCGGCCACGACGCAGACGACCGGTGCCGATGGCGAATCGGCGGCCGGCCCTGCCGCCGATGCAAGCGTCCCGCCGGCGTCGGCCCTGCCGGTGCCCACGGCCGAGGTGCCGACGGCCGGGCCGGCCACGGCCACCGCCCAGTCGATCCGGCTGGCGAACGACGTACTGTCGCTCGACATCGACACGATGGGCGGCCAGGTGCGCCGCGCCGAACTGCTGCAGCACCGCGACCTGAGCGGCAACGGCGAGCATGGCTTCGTGTTGCTGCAGGACGCGCCGGGCGCCGTCTATCTGGCGCAAAGCGGCTTCATCGGTGCACCGAACGGCGCTTCGTTCCCGACACATCGCACGCCGCTGACGCCGGTCGATGGCGCGCAACCGCATGTGCTCGGCGACGGTGCCGACGCGGTGACGCTGACCCTGACCGGCGAAAGCGGCGGGCTGAAGGTCACGCGGACCTACACGCTGAAACGCGGCGCCTACGTCATCGACGTCAAGGACGAGCTCGTCAACGAGTCGGGCGTTCCGGTGCAGCCCACGCTGTACATGCAGCTGACCCGCGACGGCAATTCGCCTCCGGGGGGATCGAAGTTCTACAGCACCTTCACCGGCCCGGTCATCTTCACCGATGCCGACAAGTTCCAGAAGATCGACTTCGACGACATCGCCAAGGGCAAGGCCTCGCATTCGGGCGCCGCAAGCGACGGCTGGGCCGGGATCATCCAGCATTATTTCGTGTCTGCCTGGGTTCCCGAGCAGGGCGCGCAGCGCGAGTACTACAAGCGCCAGGTTGGCGAGAATCTCTATTCGGTCGGCGCGCGCCAGCCGCTCGGAACGATCGCTGCGGGAGCGAGCGCAACGGTCGAGTCACGGCTGCTGGTCGGCCCGCAGGACCAGCGGATGCTCGAGCACGTCGCGCCCGGCCTGGACCTGACCGTCGACTATGGCTGGCTGACCGCGATCGCCCAGCCGATCTACTGGCTGCTCGAGAAGCTGCACGGACTGGTCGGCAACTGGGGCTGGGCGATCGTGCTGCTGACGATCGTGATCAAGACGATCTTCTTCCCGCTGCAGGCGGCCAGCTACCGGTCGATGGCGCGGATGAAGGCGGTCACGCCGCGTCTGACGCAGATCCGCGAGCGCTACGGCAACGATCGCGTGAAGATGAACCAGGCGATGATGGAGCTGTACAAGACCGAGAAGATCAACCCGCTCGGCGGCTGCCTGCCGATCGTCGTGCAGATCCCGGTCTTCATTGCGCTGTACTGGGTGCTGCTGGCCTCGGTCGAAATGCGCGACGCGCCGTGGATCGGCTGGATCACCGACCTGTCGGCACCCGATCCCTATTTCATCCTGCCGCTGATCATGGCCGGCACGATGTTCATCCAGGTCAAGCTGAACCCGACGCCGCCCGACCCGGTGCAGGCGAAGATGATGATGATCATGCCGCTGGTCTTCTCGGTCATGTTCTTCTTCTTCCCGGCAGGCCTGGTGCTGTACTGGCTGGTCAACAACATCTATTCGATCGTCCAGCAGTGGGTGATCACGCGGAAGATCGAAGGGGCGGCGGCGGCGAAGAAAGCGAAGGCTTGAGGGAGGAGAAGGGAGAAGGGAGAAGGGAGAAGGGAGAAGGGGCCGGTGACGAGGTTTTTCTTCGGTTGATTGTCGCGGCCTGTATCGGTCCCTTTTCCTGCGGCGCCCTCGGGCGCCGCGTTGCTTTCCGGGGTTGCGTTTATGCGCGTATTCGATGCGTGAGAGGGTCGAGACACGATGATCGATGAGGCACCGATCGCGGCGATTGCTACGGCGCCCGGGCGCGGCGGGATCGGGGTCGTGAGAGTTTCGGGCGGCGATCTGGCCGG
>ENA-UOUJ01000969-UOUJ01000969.1-activated-sludge-metagenome-genome-assembly--contig:-NODE-969-length-16428-cov-6.027973_pt1 | contig 16428 bp, 16 predicted proteins | sample MGYA00249839_ERZ747224 | MGnify/ENA primary metagenome ERZ747224 (study PRJEB28782, sample SAMN03220277) | activated sludge metagenome | biome: wastewater; feature: sewage sludge; material...
GAAAAATATAAAATACTCTGTCTAATTCAAAGCCTCCGGGAACGGGTGTTCCGGTATCAGGGCACAGTTTGGGGTCAAGACCATCAATATCAAAACTGATATGAATTTTTTGAGGCAACTGGTCAATCATTTCCTCAGCAATATGCTTAAAGGTGTCGCCATCATACTGCCTGCTCTTTATTTCTTTATCGAAATAAGTAATTACCCGATATTCACTGTTTTTAATGTACTCCCATTCATCCTGCCCAAAATCGCGTACGCCAAACTGCATAATATTTTTGATCTGTGGAATTTCCTTCAGCGCATTATACATAATACTGGCATGAGAATAATTAAACCCTTCATAAGCTTCTCTAAGATCGCAATGCGCATCTATATGCAATATGCCAAAATCCTCATGCCTTTCGGCCAATGCCTTGTACAATCCCAGCGGAGTGCTGTGATCACCCCCCAGTAAACCAACCAGTTTACCTTTATCTAACAGTTCTTTTGCCTGCTGGTAAATCCAGTTGTTGAAAAACACACCACCTTCATTGATTTCCTTGATGGTTTTTTGCATGAACTGGTTTTTCTCAAGGTCTTCACCTTTTGAAATGTAATCAATATACAGTTCTGCTTCCTTTCTAAGATAATCGCTTTTTAAAAGAATTTTCCTATCAGTAGGCATCAGGTAAAATCCTCTTTTCCACTCGTCCGGCATATCGGGGTCGTATAAGTCCACCTGCAGGCTGGCTTTCAAGATCGCTTCCGGCGCTCTGGAAGTACCTCCTCCATAACTCACCGTTACCTCCCAGGGTGCATTAATGATAACCACATCAGCATTTTCGATAGTACTGGGTAGCCCGAAAATGTTATTATTGGGGTTTCCTACGCTATTCTGGTCAAAATTTTTTAAGTCTAACATCTCAAATGATATATTATTAAAATAACTGCACAAAAATAGTGAGAAGAGAATACTTTACTCCCATAATATTATTTTTATAACTTTGCAACCTTTTAAAGCTGCAAAAAAGTCGGAGGTATATTACCAAAAGTCTTCAAAATTTTGCTTTATGCATAAGGCAGCAATTCATTATTCTGAAAAATCTGTAATTAAAAATGGCAACTATCAGACCGTATCGCGCATTGAGACCCAAAAAAGAATTAGCCGAACAAGTAGCGTCTAAGCCCTATGACGTATTGAACAGTGAAGAGGCAAAAGAAGAGGTAAAAGATAATCCAAACTCATTTTTGCACATCACCAAATCTGAAGTGGATATGCCCCAAGGCATTGATATTCATACTCCTGAGGTATATAATAAAGCAAAAGAAAACCTGCAGAAATTTCAGGAAGACGGCATTCTTTTTCAGGAAGAAAAGCCATGCTATTATATTTATACATTAGTAATGAAAGGTCATGAGCAAACCGGTCTTGTATGCTTGTCGTCTGTGGAAGATTATTTTAACAATGTGATAAAAAAACACGAGTTTACCCGGCCCGAAAAGGAAAAAGACCGTATTGACCACATGACTACTATTGAGGCACAAACCGGTAAGGTTTTTCTGGCATACAATAATGTGGAGGAGATTGACAGCATCATAAACGGCTGGAAAACTACACATTTGCCCGAATATGACTTTAGCGCAGCAGACGGAGTACAGCACACGGTTTGGGTGATAAATGATGAAGAAATTATTGAAAAAATCACCATCATCTTCGGCGAAAAAGTACCCAGTACCTATATTGCAGATGGCCACCACCGTGCGGCATCGGCAGCCAAAGTGAGCCAGACACTGACAAACAGTGAAGAAGCAAAATATTTCCTTACGGTAATTTTTCCTGCCAAGGAGCTGGCCATTATGGACTACAACCGCCTGATAAAAGACCTGAACGGATACACTCCCGAAGATTTCATCAGCGCTTTACACGAAGATTTTGAAATAACTGCTTCTGAAGAGGCCGTAAAACCACTTTCATTGCATGAATTTGGCATGTATCTCGAAGGCAAATGGTATCTGTTGCGTTCCAGACCCGAAACCTATACAACCGATCCGATTGGCGTTTTAGACGTTTCCATCCTTGCCAATAATGTATTGGATAAGCTATTGGGCATCAAAGACCAGCGTACCGATACCCGTATTGACTTTGTGGGTGGTATCCGCGGATTGGGCGAATTAGAAAGAAGGGTGAACAGTGGTGAAATGAAGGTAGCCTTTAGCCTGTATCCGGTAACCATTCAACAGCTTTTTGACATTGCCGACAGTGGCAATGTGATGCCGCCCAAAAGTACCTGGTTTGAACCCAAACTGAGAGATGGCTTACTGACGCATTTGCTGTAAAGCAAGGATAGGTAGTAGTATTTCATGGGTTGGTCATTTACTAACCCTTCCGGTATTTTCTATAGAAAGGTTTCGATAAATGTTTATTAATATAGGCTTTCACTATTTGTGTCACGAACAACGCATATTTGAACCTTAACTTTCTTTTTTTACGTATAAATCGAAACCAAGTTTTTAGAGGTATAATGTAGTCCGGCTTCTCTTCTCTGAGTAAAGTAATATTAGCTTTTGAATAAAACCCTTTGTCGGCTACAATAATGGCCTTCTTTACCCCAGACATAGCCAATGTATTTTTAAATGCCTTTACATCCCTGATGTTGCGGGTACTTTGCTTAAGCAATTTATGGTTTTTATACAATAAAAATGGAAATACGTACAATTCCTGAATGACGTCATTTTTAAATAATTCCATAATCCTTTTTAATTTTTTTAAAAGGTAATAATTATAGCCACTATTACGGCAATATTTTACTCGAACTATTCTATTCAAAGACCTATTTCTATTTCGATCTGGCAAGTAGCCCATCGGTAGTATTGGAGATTTGTTTATTATTGCTTACAGAGGCCAGGTTTTTAAATAAAATACGATCACTATTTACAATTTTCAATGTCCACTTTATCTTCCTATCGGGAAAGCGCATGCTAATAACATTTTTTTCGGGAATATATTTCCATACACCATGCTCGCTATTAATGGTATTTAATACTACGCTATCGTTTGGTAAAAACTGAATGGTAGGGGGCGATTCCGCCGGAAATCCAACAGTAGGTGTAGGGGGATATGATTTACCCTGGTGTATTTCCCACAAACCAATTATTTTCATTTGAGAAGAAGAAGTGTTTTTGGCATGCACATTTCTAACTTTTTGAGCATGTAGATTATTTAAAATAAATGTGCAAAAGATCAATATGAAAACAATTCTGAAATAATGCATTTGATTGAATTTTAATTTAAAATATGGAAAACTATGCCCAAATAGGTTCTCCGCAAGTATAAGATATGGCATACTTGAAATTGAATGCGCAAACGCAATGATCATTCAGTGTAACACACACACCTCGTTTTGTAATATCGTCGTCATAGTAACAAGAGCTAGCAGTTGCGCAACCTGCTGTTCCACCTGATCCTGAAAGGTTACCCCCCATCACCATTTTCAATTGCTGTCTTGTTAATACTTCTGCGCCTTCAATGTTTTGAAGGCTTAATTTTAATTTTTTCATTTTGTAAAAATTTTGTGATTGAAAATAAATTATCACCACAAAACTCAAACACTTCGTTCTACTATATTTGGAACGAAAGAAAATAATGTTAATGTTTTCTTAAAATACTCCTTCGAAGAAATATGATTTTACATTTGTAAAATTTTTCACTCTTGCGATTTTTTTTGGTAGTCCCTGACTTATTTGTCGTTCCTTACCTTAATAGCTATTTATTCATTTATTTTTAAAAACTTCATACAATTTTCTGAAAATATCTAATGAACTGAAAATACAATAACCCCGGCTTCGAAAAGTATCTTAAAACTAAAATCGGCATAAACCACGAGATTTATTTAAAATCTCGTGGTTTATATTTATCTTTGGGTTCTATAAATATTTTGTATTTAAGATGATTGAACAAGCGCCACAAATTGAAAGAACAGACGAAACGATACCTATCTTGGCTAAACTTCAGATGAATGGCAATATACAAAAAATACAAGATGAATATTTATATTGGGACAAAATAAAATATAAAGCTAAAGATTGTACTCCTAAAGAACTGTGTAGTGCAATAAAACTATTTCGATTTCTGAGAAGAAAAGAACTTAAATTTCATTCGTTTAAGTTTCATTATGTAATAACAAATTACATTCATAAATCGCTACATCAATTTGATATGAATATTGGTGGAACATTGGGGAGTAACACCGGCATTGCTGAAACGGATAAGGCTAAGTATATCATTAGCGCTATCATGGAAGAGGCTATTTCCAGTAGCCAAATGGAAGGAGCTAATACTACCAGAAAAAAGGCAAAAGAAATGATTCAGCAACAGAAAAAGCCTAAAAACAAATCTGAGCAAATGATTTTGAACAATTTCATTACGATGAAGCATATTGTTCAACAAAAAAATGATGACTTGTCAGCCGAGAGTTTATTATACATTCATAAACTTATTACCGATAATACATTAGGTGATATAGAAGATGAAGGAAAATTTAGAGAAAGCGATGATGTGCATATAGTCAATCATGCTAATAGTGAGGTTGTACATACACCACCTTTACATTCTGAGCTTAAAAAACTCATAGATGACCTGTGTTTTTTTTTCAATACCGATACCGAAGAATTTATCCACCCTATTATTAAAGGTTGTATTATTCATTTTATGATTGGATGGATACATCCTTTTACAGATGGGAATGGGCGTACTGCGAGGGCTGTATTTTATTGGTATATGCTTAAAAAAGGATATTGGTTAACGGAATATTTGTCTATTTCAAGAATTATCAAAAATTCAAAATCACAATATGAGAAAGCATATCTCTATTCCGAAATAGATGAAAATGATTTAACCTACTTCATTACCTATCATATTAGAGTGATGGAAAAAGCATTTGATGCATTGAAAGAGTATATCAACCGTAAACAAAAAGAAGTGTTCCAAGCGGCGAAATTTATGAAAATACCGGGAGTAAATGATAGAATGGCACAAATTTTAAAAATAATACACGATGACCCAAATAAAATTCTAAACGCTAAAGAAATGGAATCAAGATTCAATGTGTCAAACTTTACCGCAAGAACAGATTTAAAATCATTGGTTGAATTAGGTCTTTTGGAAATCATCCAAGTGAACAAGCAAAAACAAAACTTTGTAAAATCTTCAACTTTTGAAAACACATTGAAAACATACAAATTATAATATACCGTCGCTTACATTAAGCGTATTGAAAAAGCCCATAATAATCGAACAACACAACAGGCTTAGGACAGTAAGCATGATGCAGAACTGCGTTTATCGAAAACCAACTTTGGTAAAGTTGACAGTGGTATGAAAATACAACTTCGATTTGATGCCTATCCTTATCAGGAAAGTGGTGCAAATCAAAACAACGAGTTCCAATTCAAAACAGGATTGAAAACACAAGCTCTCATCATTACGAAATATATGTGGCTGCTGGAAAGATTGTATTATAGCATAGTGAAATCAACTTCGTTAAATAAATAATGTAAAAAACATCCGATCTATTATTTTCCGAACCCAAAGCGAAAAAAGCCGATTTTTGTTTAAAATAAAATAGCCTGCCTTTGGTATTGACGCAAAGAATATTTCTATTTATAATATTTTCCATTGCATTACTTGGTGTATATGGGCAGGAAAACATTGCACCTCGTCCTCCAACCAATCTTCGAAGCGTTACGGTGTCCATCAAACCGGATAGTTTTGTTCTGGATACCGTAAGCATTGTTCCGCATAGTTTTTCAATCAAGGGTGTGGATAGCGCAGATTACAAATTAGATTATATAAATGCGGTTCTGTATTGGATTAAAAAACCCGCCACAGACTCTGTGCAAGTTACATATCGCGTATTCCCGATGAAACTCAACAAAAAAACAACGGGTATGAATTTTGACAGCTTAGTGTTGTTCTCGGGTTCCTCCATCGCCTCGCAGGTTATCAATACATCCACACAAAGGGATATTTTTAATTTTGGTAATATCAATGCGCAAGGTAGTTTTGGTCGTGAAATCGGTTTTGGCAACAATCAGAGCGCAGTGGTCAACTCCAACCTGAATGTGCAACTCAGCGGTATGTTGGCCGACAGCATAGAACTGCAGGCGGCCATTTCGGATAATAATATTCCCATTCAGCCGGATGGCAATACTCAACAACTCAATGAATTTGATCAGGTGTATATTCGTTTCAAGAAAAAAAACTGGCAGCTCAATATTGGCGATATTGACATCCGTGAAAATGAAAGTTATTTTTTAAATTTTTACAAAAGACTTCAGGGGCTTGCCTTTGAAACAACTAATAAAATTTCAAAAAACAGTTTATCCAAAACAGTAGTAAGTGGTTCCATAGCAAAAGGGAAGTTTACAAGAAATGTATTTAACGGCCTTGAAGGAAATCAGGGACCCTACAGGCTCAACGGCGCCAATAATGAAACTTTTTTTATTGTTTTGGCAAATACAGAGCGGGTTTTTATTGATGGTCAATTATTGCAACGAGGCGAAGACCAGGACTATGTTATCAACTACAATACTGCCGAAATCACTTTTACACCGCGCCGAATGATCACTAAAGACACCAGAATCCAGATTGAATTTGAATACGCTGACAGAAATTTTCTGAACACTAACTTATTTGCCACACAGCAGGTAGATATCAATAAAAAACTCAAAATCAACTTTGGCTTTTTTCAGAACAGTGATTCAAAAAATTCATCCATCAATCAGGTGTTGGACAGTAAACAAAAGCAATTCCTATCGGAAATCGGCGACAGCATCCAAAAGGCTTTTTATCCGTCAGCCATTCTGGATTCCTTTGCGGCAGGAAAGATTTTGTATGAAAAAGTGTATGACAGCTTAGATAATGTCGTAGATTCTTTTTACCGATATTCAACCGATCCATTGAAAGCTAAGTATAATCTGGGTTTTACTGAAGTCGGTTTTGGACGGGGGAACTACATACCTGATAATGGAAATGCGAATGGCAAGGTCTTTAAATATGTTCCTCCCGTCAACGGGGTGAAGCAGGGAAACTTTGAGCCTGTTACCATTCTTATCTCTCCCAAAAAACAACAGCTGATGAATTTGGGTATTGATTACCAATTATCAAAAAATACATTGCTGAAAACAGAGTTTGCCTCGAGCAACTATGATGTAAACACTTTCTCAAAAATAAACAATGGAGATGACAAAGGCTTTGCCGCTAAAGTGAACCTCAGTAATGCAAAGCAGGTAAAAAGCAAAAATGATTTGAAGCTATTGTCTTCTGTAGATTATGAGTATGTTCAAAATAAATTTCAACCCTTAGAAAGATTACGGAATGTGGAGTTTACCAGGGACTGGGGATTGCCGGTTGTAGCCGAAAAAGCAACCGAACATTTCATTAAGGCTTCTGTGGGACTGAAAAACAATATCGGAAATTTAGTGCAATATGATTTTGTAAGCTATAACAGAAGCGATCACTACAAGGGTTTTCAAAACGCCCTCAAACAAATAACCAACCGGAAAAACTGGTTATTTAATAACGAAGCAGTCATTACCCATTTCAAAACAGAAACCCACAAGGGATATTTTCTGAGACCGATTATAGATATCAGCAAAAAATTTCCAAAACTTGCCAACTGGAGAATCGGTGGAAGATACACGCTTGAAGAAAACAATACAAGAAGCGTAATTACTGACACACTTAATCCTCTTGCATTTTCTTATGATACTTACACGGTTTTTGTAAAATCGGACGAAGCGAAAATGAACAAATACGGACTTAGTTTCTACAGCCGAAAAGATAAATATCCTGTAGGTAAAAATTTTAAAACGGGTGACAAAAGCTACAATCTGAACTTGCAAACTGAAATTTTATCAAACAGCAAACGACAGTTTTATTTGAATACTACTTTCAGAAAATTAAAAGTTATTGATCAGCAAATCAGCCGTCAAAAGGACGACAATACAATTCTCGGCAGAGCCGAATATATGATGAATGAATGGAACGGGTTCCTTACCGGCAATATTTTGTATGAAGCCGGATCGGGCCAGGAGCAAAAACGGGAGTATGCTTACTTAGAAGTACCGGCAGGCACAGGCCAATATACCTGGATAGACTATAATGAAGACGGTGTGCAACAACTAAACGAGTTTGAGTTGGCTGCTTTCAAGGATCAGGCCAAATTTATAAGAATACTAACACCCACTAATGAATATATTAAAGCTAATTATACAACCTTTAATTATAGTATCAATCTTACACCCAAACAATTATTCCTCAAAAAGGATAAGGCGAACAAAGATCATTTTCTTTCAAAATTTATCCTTACCAGTTCATTGCAAATCTCCAAAAAAGCGCTTGCGCGCGGTAGCTTTGGTTTTAATCCTTTTTCTCATGCTTTGAATGATACAAACCTGATTACACTCAGCACTACCTTTGTAAACACGATTTCGTTCAACAGACAAAGTACAGTGTGGGGGCTTGATTTCAGCAGCATTGCCAATAACAATAAAGCCTTACTGACTTATGGTTATGAAAGCCGCAAAAATACAGACTGGCTGCTCAAATCAAGAATAGGCGTTGGCAAAACAAGTACCTTTAATTTAAATTTGTTAACAGGCACAAATGCTTTAAATACGGATAACAATAAATTTGAAAATAAAAATTATGAAATCAGAAAAAACAGCATTGAATCCTCTTTTTCCTATGTAGGAGGCACCACCTTTCGGCTGACCGGAGGATACAAATTTGAAAAGAAAAAGAATGTGCCACTTTATGGCGGAGAAAAACTGACTGCCCATTCTTTGCTTGCCGAATCGAAATACAATATATTGCAAAGCGCAGCGCTTACCGGAAAGTTCACTTACCAGTCTTTGAATTATAAGTCTTCAAAGACCGGTCAATCTACTGTTAGTTATATTATGATGGACGGCTTGATGCCGGGAAATAATTTTCTGTGGAATCTTATGCTCACAAAACGAATTTTGAATAATCTCGAGTTAAATCTTATTTATGACGGTCGAAAATCAGGCAAAAGTAAAACCATCCACACCGGCAGCGCATCCATTACGGCCATTTTTTAGAAATTTTTGTGAAAAAAAATTTGAATTACGACAAAAATCATGTACATTTGTGACAAATGACAGAATATGAAAAAAGGCCCAAAAAAATATAAATTGGAAAATGACCCGGAAAATATTTCAAAAATGATTGTTTCCGACTATCAGGAAATTTATGAAATTCCGCAAAAAACTTCTCGTAAAGAAACTCTTACTAAAAATTTTTATTATTCAGATTTTAAAAAAATTGCAGACAAGAGCCCCTTTACCTTAGGCGAATGGGCCGATCTGTTATACACCAGTGAAAGAACACTCCATCGCTACGCAAAAGGCGGCAGTGATTTTAACGGTCTTCAAATTGAAAGAATCCTCCTTCTCGAAAAACTGATTAATGCCGGAAATAGATTTTTCGGTAAAGAAAATTTTAAACAATGGTTATCCTTCAGGCCTTTTTCTTTAAATGGTGAAAGGGTACGTGACCACTTGTTTACTGCCGAAGAAATTCAAAATATAATTGACCTTATTGGTCGCATTCAACACGGCATTCCTGCATAATGATTGTTTACAGACTTGCTAATTCTGAATATAAAGATGATCTTTCGGGCTATGGTTCATTTTTGTACGGAGGCAGATGGAACTCCAGGGGTTTGTATGCGCTGTACGCCACCGAGCATATTTCTTTGGCTGTGTTAGAAATCGTAGTGAACTATAACCGATCTGCTTATTCGATACGTACCTCCTATCATTTATTGGAAATTTTTATTCCTGATGTTCCGTTATTGCAAATCAATGTTGCCATTTTGAAGAAGAAATGGCAGGAAGATTTAGAATATTCTCAAATGATGGGCGACCAGTTTTTGCAACAAAAAAACCATTTATTACTAAAAATTCCCTCAGCAGTCATTCCGGAAGAAAACAACTTCCTCATTAACCCCGACCATCCTGATTATAAAAAAATAAAAATTAAAACGAGCAGGCCTTATGGCCTTGATACAAGGTTATTTTAGCATTTAGAACGCAGCAGGCTTCAGATGTAAGCCCGTTGTTTCATCCAATCCGAACAACAGATTCATATTTTGAACTGCCTGACCGCTGGCCCCTTTCAGTAAATTATCGGATGCTGAATGTACCACTAACTTACTGCCGGCCTTCTCCAGTTGGATAAGCACTTTATTGGTATTGACAACCTGTTTGAGGAAAATAGGTGTTCTGCTCACACTGGTAAAAGGATGTTCTTTATAAAACTCCTCAAACAAAACATACAGCTCTTCAAGGGAGAGGTCAGTATTTATTGTGGAACTAGCGAATATGCCTCTGGTAAAATCACCCCGCCAGGGAACAAAACTCAAGTCAATATCTGAATTGGGTTGCAATTGGGTTAAAGATTCACCTATCTCTCCCAGATGTTGATGGGTAAGTGTTTTGTAGGCCTGAACATTATTGGCTCTCCAGCTAAAATGCGAGGTAGCCGATAGTGATTGACCGGCTCCGGTGCTTCCTGTGATTCCGGTAGTATAAATTTCTTTTAATAATCCGGCTTTTGCCAATGGCAATAATCCTAACTGAACAGTGGTGGCAAAACAACCCGGATTGGCAATGTTTTTAGCTTTTTTTATTTCGTCTCTGTTCAGTTCGGGCAGGCCATACACAAACTCTCTGTTAATTTGTGGTTGATTGCGATCTTTTTGAAGGCGAAAATCATTTGCCAGATCAATTATCTTTATAGAATCTTCAAATTTATTTTCGTTCAGAAATTTTGTGGAAGCTCCATGACCCAGACACAAAAAAAGCGTATCAATATCCTGAGAAAATTGGCTTGCGAACTTTAAATCGGTATCACCAAGCAAATCCTGATGCACCTCGTAAACGTACTTACCGGCATTACTACGGCTATGAATAAACTCAATTGAAACGTCAGGATGGTTGATTAATAATCGAATCAATTCACCTCCGGTGTAGCCTGCACCTCCTATAATTCCTACTCTTACCATTTTTTAATGCCCGTAAAGTTAATGAAATTACTTCAATATTCTGCAATCCTACTTGCCTTGGTTATTTACAGAATGATAAATTGCTGTTTGATTTCCAAATATTTTGGTAAACCCTTTCACGTCATCGCCGCTAAAGCCGGTATTTAACTCTCCATAACTTCCAAATGCAGGGTTCATCAGATCGTGACGACTTTCGATGCCTATCACCTGAAAACGATAAGGATACAGTTGAATATAAACATCTCCATTTACATTTCGCTGACTACTTTCCAAAAATGCTTCCATATCGCGCATCACAGGATCCAGAATTTGACCTTCATGAAGCCAGTTTCCATAAAATTGCCCTATCTGATCCTTCCACTGTAATTGCCATTTGCTTAAAACATGTTTTTCTAAAGCATGATGACCTTTGATAATGAGCATCGGTGCTGCTGCCTCAAATCCAACCCGTCCTTTGATGCCAATGATGGTGTCGCCTACGTGTACATCTCTTCCAATCCCATAACCACCGGCTATTTTCTGCACGTATTGAATGGCTTCTACCGGGTGTTCAAATTTTTTATCGTTCACTTTTACAAGTTCTCCGGTTTCAAAACTCAATTTAATCTCTTCTGAGCCGGTCTTTGTAACCTGTGTTGGCCATGCCTCTTCGGGCAGGGTCTTTCTTGAGTTGAGCGTTTCTCTTCCGCCCACACTGGTTCCCCAAAGTCCTTTATTGATTGAATAAACTGCTTTCTCAAAATTCATTTGTACACCTTTGCTTTTCAGATATTCTATTTCACTTTCACGGATTAGGTTCATATCACGTATGGGGGTTATGATTTCCATTTCAGGAATCATGATTTGAAAAATCATATCGAACCGAACCTGATCATTTCCTGCGCCGGTGCTACCGTGCGCAACTGCATCTGCATTTATGCTTTTGGCATACTCGGCTATGTGCAATGCCTGACTTAGCCTTTCGGCCGATACGCTTAACGGATAGGTATTGTTTTTTAATACGTTTCCATAAATTAAATATTTTATAATGCTGTTGTAATAGCTCTTAACTGCATTAATGGTTTTGTGCGATTTGACTCCCAGATTTTTTGCGTGAGCTTCAATTTTTTCAATCTCCTCTTCACTAAAACCTCCAGTATTTACAATGATAGTATGCACATCGAAACCTTTTTCTTCTGTGAAGTATTTTACACAAAATGTTGTATCCAAACCTCCACTGAAACCCAAAACAACTTTTTTAGCCATGATTAATTAAGTCTTTATGATTAATGTACAAATAAGTTAAAAAATGATTTTAAAATATCACCTCCGTTATTCTTTTTCTCTTTTCTCAAAAACGGTTTTAGAAATTTCCATTGTTTAAAACGCAGAAGCCTTTCAAGTCCTTTTTTATTTTTTTCAAAATACTCTTTTGTTTCTTTTGGTTCATAATGATCTTTAGGGTCGTAGAGCATTGCTGTACAGAGACAATTTTTACGGTCTTTGCTCATCAATATATCATAATTGACACAGCTTTTACATCCCGCCCAAAAATCATCATCCTGGGTTAACTCGGAATAAGTTACCGGTTCATAACCCAATTCACTGTTTATTTTCATCACTGCCAATCCGGTGGTCAAGCCAAAGATTTTGGCATCGGGATATTTGGTACGGCTCAATTGAAAAATAGTTTGTTTAATTTTTCGTGCCACACCACTTTTTCTATATTCCGGAGCCACAATAAGACCCGAGTTTGCTACATATTCGTTATGTGTCCATGTTTCAATATAACAAAAACCCACCCATTTCCCATCTTTTGTAAGCGCAATTACTGCTTTTTCTTCATCTATTTTTTTCTCTATATAATCAGGACTGCGCTTGGCAATACCGGTTCCTCTTGCTTTGGCCGATGATTCCATTTCATCGGTTATTGTTTTAGAATATTTTTTATCGTCCGGCTCTGCTTTTCTAACTATAATATCTTTTAAATCCACTCTGCTGCAACATTTTAATATTGAATAATGGGGACCAATCCTGGAAAAGTTTATTTGGGGAGTTTTTCACTGACAGGTACCAAGGTCAGGGGTAAGGCCTGTCAGCTTTTCGTATTACAATAGGGTCTTGGTGCAGATACAAACACGTCAAACCCTACTGCATATACTCCCGAGACAGTACATCGGTAAAAATGATAATGTTTTGTATGTGTTAAAAAACGATTCATTTCAAAACAAATTGTAATTTAGACGTGCAAAAATAGTGTAATAATCAATAAAGAAATACTAAATTTAGATTTTAAAAATTTATCTTATGAATTCAGATTTAACAACAGGCCAAATCAAAACCAAAAAGAAATCGGGTTGCTTAAAATACTTTTTCCTCTTTTTCCTTTTATTGATTCTTGCCGGCGGAGGGTATATTTATTGGAAATTCTATTATCCTTATACTTCAGATGGCGTAAAGTCGGGGTACCTCAACTTTGCAGTTGAAAAAGGGCAGATTTTTAAAACTTTTGAGGGAAAATTAATTCAGGAAGGGATACGCGGCGCGGTTGGAGGCGGTATGCAATCAAATGAGTTTGAATTTTCGATAAAAGACAAGAAGGTTTTTGATGTGCTAAAAATGAACTCCGGCAAGCGTTTTGACTTGCATTATAAGGAATATAATGGCGTGTTGCCCTGGAGAGGAAATACCCGATATATTGTGGACAGCATTATTTCAATGAAAGATGCTCAACCGTCCCCGCCAGTTCCTTTATCTGTTCAGTAAAAATATTGCCGGTTTTTTGTGAATGTCAATTGAAAGATTTTTCCATTGAGCAATTGTTTTTGTTTTGATACTTTCACTACTGCCGGTAATATCCACTGCAATACATAATCTTGTGCGGGGGGAGCAGGTTTTCAAAATTGTTTGTATCATTTGATTGTTTCTGTAAGGTGTTTCAATAAATATTTGTGTGAATCCTGTTTTTGCAGATACAGTTTCCAATTCTTTAAGCGCCTTCATCCTCTGGCCTTCATCAATAGGAAGATACCCATGAAAGCTAAAATTTTGCCCATTCATACCACTGGCCATCAATGCCAGTAATATGGAGCTTGGCCCTACTAAAGGATTAATTTTCACATCGAGCTCCTGGGCTGTTTTTATCAATAGTTGCCCGGGATCGGCCACTCCGGGGCATCCGGCCTCACTTACAATTCCTATTATTTTCCCTTCTTCAACCTTTTTCTTAAATGTTGCCTGAACAGCTCCTTCTGCCTTTCCGATTGTTACCCATTCATAGTTATCAATAACAATCTCCCTTTTCAATTGCTTAAGAAACCGCCTTGCGGAGCGTTCGTTTTCTACAAAAAACGCCTCACACTTTTCGATTGCTTCTAGTATATAGGCAGGTAATACTTGAAGCCCTTCTTCATGAAGAACAGTAGGAATCAGATAAATTTGCGAAACATCAGCCACAATAAATAATTATTTTCAAAGATATTATTTGTCTTTATAAACCTAACAACTAATATTAATTCTGCATATTTTTAAGGCAAAAAAACCTTCATTTTTTAAATACAGGCAAATTATTATTTAAACAAACCAAGAATTTTTCCATTTCCCCGATCGTATAGTATTGAAAACGAACACTTTTTTTATAATTTTTCTAATCTTTTAAACAAAAGTTAATACATTTGCTTTGCAGTTCGTACTATTTAGACCAGTTTTGGCAATTTGGAAAGAATATTATTGTTTCATAAATTGCCGGATTTGTTCTAATTCAAAACTATGATATTTAAATAATAACAAATGATTACCTCATGAGAACGAGATTAATTTCCGGATTAAAAACACTGATTGTAATTTTTTCTTATATCGCAATTGTAGCCATTTTTTTGAGCAATCAGCAAAACACGAAGACTGCGCAAAAGCCTACTATTGAAAAGAAATCTACTATAACCTTGCTTACATATATAAAGTAAACAGGGCAATATTTCTTAAGTTTTCTTACTTCATCCGGTATTTTCGCTGTACTCTCGGACTGTCAAAGTAATTATTCAATTGCTTTTCACTCATGCTTTCCGAAATTTCTGTAGGTACATCAGCCAGTTGATTTTTGCTTTGTCGCAGTTCCTTTTTCAGCATTTCGGTTTTTGCCAATATTTGAGGGTCTCTTTCGCCCGACAGTTTATTATCGGTAATCATGTACTCCAATCTTTTAATTGTAGAGCGCACGAGTGTAGCCTGATTCTGATCTACAGTTTTATTGGGTGCAGCTGCTTCCTTTATGGGTACTAATGCCACACTTACACTTGGCAATACTTTTCCGGTGTTTTTGGCGCTTGGATTATCTCTTGTAGAAAGAATAGTGCTGGTAACTCCGGCAGTTCCTGTGGCTACATCGAAAGAAGTTCGATAGGACTTGGTTTTTCTTATCTTTCTGTCCAATTGAAGAAAGGTATATTTCAATTGTAAAATCCAGGTTTTCATTTCAGAAACTGCATCAACATAGTCCCGGGTAGCAATATCGTAGTCCATTGCATCTTTTACAATTACTCTTACAATCGCTGTGTCCGAAAAATTAAATTTTGAAGTTCCAACAAAGTACAAATCTACCGTCTTTTGCTTGTCCTTATCTTTATCGTTCACAAAATCATAAGGTGGCGTCCATTCAAAACGATCATCACATTCCTTTGGTAATTTGTAATTGCTAAGTGTAATGTTGCTCGAAAACAAAATTTTATCAATCTGAAAATTGCCATTTTCGCACATCACATTGAAACTCAGTTTATTACCTTCTTCTACAATAACCGGGCTTACCACGCTTGGTTTAATGCGCGGCAATATTACATCGGTGTTATAAAATGTAATCAAAAAAGAAGTATCCACTTTGTCATATTGGTTCGAAAGGTTCTGAACACCTATTTGCACAGGATATTCCTCATCATACTTCAACCTGCCGGATAAAAATAATGATTTGCTGGATTTGAAACTAAGCATTCCATTGTCTTTATCAATTTTCAAACCTGCCGGAGAATTTTTAATATACCAATAATAATTTTTCGGATTTTTATTAATTCTAAGTTGATAACTAAAGTTTGAATCAACATGAATAGAGAAAAAAGGGCTTAAGTTAATGATTCTCAGTGCGGTATCATAATAAACAGGAGCAGGAGCTATAATTTTTTTTATTTCTACAGTATCCTTTTTTTTAGGACTTATCGTATCTATACCCTGCCCAAAGACCGTTACACTCGCACAAAAAACAATTACTATTATTATAAATAAACGTTTCATCATAATCAAGCTGTAAAAATAGAACAAATTTCTGCAATAGACGTATTTGGCTAATTCTTTTTTTGAGGTGCTATGCAAAATAGCCTGCTATTCGATACAT
>ENA-UOUJ01000970-UOUJ01000970.1-activated-sludge-metagenome-genome-assembly--contig:-NODE-970-length-16416-cov-13.767801_pt1 | contig 16416 bp, 22 predicted proteins | sample MGYA00249839_ERZ747224 | MGnify/ENA primary metagenome ERZ747224 (study PRJEB28782, sample SAMN03220277) | activated sludge metagenome | biome: wastewater; feature: sewage sludge; material...
CTGAAGACCAACCCCAACAGCCGCCGCCACATCGTCAGCGCCTGGAACCCGGCCGACGTCGACGACATGGCTCTGCCGCCCTGCCACTGCCTGTTCCAGTTCTTTGTCGCGGACGGAAAACTGAGCTGCCAGCTGTATCAGCGCAGCGCCGACGTCTTCCTGGGCGTGCCGTTCAACATCGCCAGCTATGCGCTGCTGACCCTGATGATCGCCCAGGTGACGGGGCTGAAGCCCGGCGAGTTCATCCACACGCTGGGCGACGCACACCTGTATCTGAACCATCTGGAGCAGGCGCAGTTGCAACTGACCCGCCAGCCGATGCCGCTGCCGACGATGACGGTGGGCGATTGCTACGACCTGTTCGGGTTCACGCTGGAGGATATCCGGCTGGAGGACTACACCGCCCATCCGCACATCAAGGCGGCGGTCGCGGTCTGATGAAGCCTATGACGCTGGCGGACCTCACCGCCTCGGTGCTGCGCATCTCCGACATCTACGCCGCCGAACATGGGATCGAGCGTGACCGCGACTGGGCTTTGCTGAAGCTGCAGGAGGAGTTGGGCGAGCTGACGGCCGAGCATCTGCGGTTGTCGGGCCGGGCGCGCGGCGCGGCGGACCCGAAGGCCCTGGCCGACGAGGCGGCGGACGTGCTGGGCATGCTGCTGATCTATTGCGACCGGGCGGGCGTCGATATCGAGCAGGCCATGCGCGACAAATGGCTGAAATGGCTGGCTGACGACGCCTGAGCCGCCCCTTGGGCCGACACCGTTCGCCAAAACTGGCCTTGGGCGACAGACTCGGTCCACGCTTGCTCCCGACCCGCGCATGGCGGGCCGATACGAGGGAGGGCGTCATGATCAAGAAGTTTTCCGCCGAACTGATCGGCACTCTGGTTCTGGTTCTTTTCGGATGCGGCGCGGCGGTTCTGGCCGGGCCGGAGGTGGGCCAGCTGGGCATCGCCCTGGCGTTCGGCTTCGCCATCGTCGCAATGGCCTATGGCATCGGGCCGATTTCCGGCTGTCACGTCAATCCGGCGGTCAGCCTGGCCGCCTTCGTCGCCGGGCGCATGTCGGCCAAGGACATGGTCGTCTACTGGATCGCCCAGTTCATCGGGGCGGTGATCGGCGCCGGCATCCTGGCCATGATCGCCAAGACCGGCATGGCCAGCCTGGGCCAGAACGGCTGGGGGCCGGGATACCTGGGCGAATATTCGCTTCAGGCGGCCGCCCTGTTCGAAGTGGTGATGACCGCCATCTTCGTCATCGTCATCCTGGGCGTCACCGGCGCGCGCGGCCACGGCGCCTTCGCCGGCGTGGCCATCGGCATCACCCTGGCGGTCATCCACATCGTCGGCATCCAGGTGACGGGCGTGTCGGTCAACCCGGCCCGCAGCTTCGGCCCGGCCGTGCTGGCGGGGGGCCAGGCGTTGTCGCAGGTGTGGCTGTTCTTCGTGGCCCCGGCCGTGGGCGCGGTGATCGGCGCCCTGCTGTTCCGCCTGAAAACGCTGGAACCCGACGCCTGATCTGGTCAGAAGGGAGCGGCCCCGCCGTGGGGTCGTTCCCTTCTGCATGAGGCGCGCCTTGTCCCTGCCTGATCTGGTCCTGGTCGTCGCGCGCGACCGCAACGGCGTCATCGGGCGGGACGGCGACCTGCCCTGGCGGCTGCGCAGCGACCTGCAGCGGTTCAAGGCCATCACCATCGGCAAGCCCTGCCTCATGGGGCGCAACACCTGGGAGAGCCTTCCCTTACGTCCCCTGCCCGGCCGGCTGAACCTGGTTCTGACCCGCGACGAAGGCTATGCCGACGCCGGAAAGACCAAGGGGGCGCTGGTGGTCACCAGCCTGGACGAGGCGCTGGAGATCGCGCGCGAACAGGCGATGGAGGATGGCGTCACCGAGATCTGCGTCATCGGCGGTGCGGCGCTTTACGCCGCCGCCCTGCCCCGCGCCAGACGGCTGTATGTCACCGAGGTCCAGACCGAGGTGGACGGGGGCGACACCTGGTTTCCGGCCTTTGACGCGGACGCCTTCGTGGAGACCGCATCAGTGGCGGTTCCGGCGGGCGAGAAGGACGACCATGCGATGATCTTCCGCGTGCTGGAACGGCGCTAAAGGCCCAGAGACGCCGCCAGTTGTTCGGCGATGGCGCCGAACCGTTGGGCCATGTCGCCGTCGGGGTCGGTCACGACCACGGGCGTTCCCGCATCGCCCGCCTGACGCACGGCGGCGTCCAGCGGTAGGTCGCCCAGATAGGTCACGCCCAGACGGTCCGCCTCGGCCGCGGCGCCACCCTGGCCGAAGACCGGGCCGCTCATGTTCTCGATCAGGCCCAGGGTGGGCACGCCGACCTGCTGGAACAGCGCATGGCCGCGACGGGCGTCGGCCAGGGCCACCTCCTGCGGCGTCGAGACGATCACGGCGCCGTCCAGCGGCGTCTTCTGGATCAGGGTCAGTTGCACGTCGCCCGTGCCCGGCGGCAGATCGACCACCAGCAGGTCCAGCGGCGCCGCCTCGGTTCCCCAGCGGGTCTGGGTCAGCATCTGGGTGATCGCCTGGCTGGCCATCGGCCCGCGCCAGATCATGGCGTCGGAGGCGCCGGTCAGCAGGCCCACCGACATGGCCTTCAGCCCGTGGGCGACATGCGGCTGCATCGCCCCGTCGACGTATTCCGGCTTGCCCGACAGGCCCAGCATGGTCGGCAGCGACGGGCCATAGACGTCGGCGTCCAGCACCCCGACCGACAGGCCGCGAGCCGCCAGGGCCGCCGCCAGATTGACGGCCACCGTGGACTTGCCCACCCCGCCCTTGCCGCTGGCCACCGCCAGGACGCGGCGCACATGGGCCGGGCGGTCGGTCGGGACCGGCGCCTTGGGCCGCCCCTGATCCATCGCCGCCTTAGACAGGCCGGCGGTGCGCGGGCGCGGCGGTTGGGCCGGCGATGGGGGCGGCGGGCCATCGTCACTGAGCACCACCAGAACCCTCTGGACACCCGGCAGGGCCTTCAGCGCCGCCTCGGCCTGGTCGCGGACGGTCTCATAGTCGCCCTTGCGCCCGCGCGGCACGTCCAGGGCGCAACCGGCCCGGTCGTCGGCCGCCACCACGCCGCGCGTCAGCCCGGCCGTCACCAGCCCCTGGCCCGAGGCCGGGTCGATGATCTGATCCAGGGCCTGAAGAACGGCGTCGCGGTCGGGCACGGTGACTCCTGCGCTTGCGGGAAAGGGCTTGGGCGTCACATATCGGAAGCCGCGCGCCCGAACCAACCACCGTGAGCGAAGTTGACGCAAGCCGCCATCACCCTGATCGCCGGGCCGACCGCCTCGGGCAAGTCGCGCCTGGCGCTGGAGATGGCCCAGGCGACCGGCGCGGTGATCCTGAACGCCGACAGCCAGCAGCTGTACGCCGACCTGAACGTCCTGTCGGCGCGGCCGTCGGTCGAGGATATGGCCGTGGCCGAACATCGTCTGTACGGCGTCGCCGACGCCGCCGACGCCTGGTCGGTCGGCCGCTGGACGCGGGCTGTGCTGGACGAATTGGCCCAGTTGGAGGCGGCGGGCCGCCCGGCGCTGTTGGTCGGGGGAACGGGCCTTTATTTTCTGTCTCTGACCCGTGGGTTGGCAGACATTCCCGAAGTTCAGCCCGAAATCCGCGACCAGGCCCAGGCGGCCCATGACGCAGACGGCGAAGCCGTGTTCCGCCGCCGCCTGGCCGCCATCGACCCTGAGGCTGAAGCCGCCATCGCGCCCGGCGATCGCCAGCGACTGGTGAGGGCCTTCAGCGTCCACGCCCAGACGGGGCGACCGCTCAGTGCCTTCAAGGCCGACACCCGGCCGCTGATCGCACCCGACCGCTGGACCGGCCTGGTGATGGAGCCTGAGCGGGAGCGCCTTTACGCCAACTGTGACGCGCGGGTGGACGTCATGATCGAAACCGGCGCCTTGGACGAGGTGCGCGCCCTGATGGCCCGGCGCCTGGACCCCGGCCTTCCGGCCATGAAGGCGGTCGGGGTGCGCGAACTGGCGGCCTATCTGGGCGGAGAGATGACGCGGGATGACGCGATCACGGCGATGAAACAGGCCACCCGCAACTACGCCAAGCGTCAGTTGACCTGGTTCAGGAACCAGACGCCCGACTGGGCGCGTCATCCGGGCTGCGCCTAACCCCTTCAAATCCGGCGCTGGAACCCCTATATTGGACCTGTCCGGGTTCGCCCGGACTATGGCGATAAAGGCGCCTGTAATAAGCGGACCGGACCCGGGTGCGATTCCCGGCGGCTCCACCAATCTCTTCCGCGTTATCGGCGGGACTGTGCGGGGCCGACTAGCATCGACGGACGTGTAAAGAGGATTGCTTTCGCCCGTCCTGGCCCACCGTATCGGGCCTTTAACTAACTGCGAACGATAACTTCGCTGAGGAATACGCTGTCGCCGCGTAATGCGGTTCCGGTAATTCCAACCTAAACTCCTGGGGGTTCAGATCCTCAGGCGGGGCCTGTCGGGAGCCTGGCAACAGAATCCCGGCGCTTTGCCCCAAATGCGACACCCTGAAACGCGACGCCGTCTTCCGTCGCGGCCATTGCGCGTCTATCAACGCCACGAGCAGCAGGATCGCCCATGGCCCAGGAAAAGCCCCCCGTCGACGAGATGCACTATGAGCAGCTCGCCCAGGACGCCCTGCGCGGCGTGATCCGCGCGGCGCTGGAACGCGCGGCCAGCCCGTCGGGCATTCCCGGCGCCCACCATTTCTACATCACCTTCAAGACCCGTGCGGCGGGCGTGTCGGTGCCGCCGGACATCCTGGCCAAATACCCGGACGAGATGACGGTGGTTCTGGAGCACCAGTTCTGGGATCTGGCGGTCGAGCCGGACCTGTTCTCGGTGATGCTGAAGTTCGGCGGCCTGCCCAAGGTTCTGACCGTGCCCTACAGCGCCGTGACCCGCTTCTATGATCCCAGCGTGCAGTTCCTGCTGCAGTTCGAGGCGCCCGAGATCGTGGACGCCGAGCCCGAAACCCCCGCACCGGAGGCCAAGGCCCCGCCCCCGCCGGCCGGCGACGACGGCCCCAAGGTCGTCTCGTTGGACCAGTTCCGCAAGAAGTAGGGTCTTACCGGGCCGCAAACCTGCGGCTAAGCTGATCTTCGGCTGAACGGGGGTGCGGCATGCGGGCGCGTCTTTTCGTCTGGGTATCGATGGCGCTGGCGCTGCTGGCGGCGGGACCGGTTGCGTCGCAAAGCCGGTTCGACGGCTGGGGCGCGGCCATCGTCGCGGGCGACTGGCGCGACCCCTATGATCGGCCGATCCAGGCCTTCGACAATGCGCGGCGCGACCTGACCCGCGCCTTTCAGACCGCCGGTTTCGCGCGCGCGGACATGGTCGACTATTCCCTGCGGCCCGATGTGGCGGCGCTGGTGACGGCCCAGGCGGCGTCCGAAGGCATGGCCGAGGTGTTCGCCCGCACCAGCCGCGGCTGTTTCGTCTACATCACCTCGCACGGCTCGCCCGCCGGCATCGTGTTCGGGCCGGATGTGACGGTGAACCCGACCATGCTGGCCAATTCCCTGCGCAGCTGGTGCGGCGCTCGGCCGACGGTGGTGATCCTGTCGGCCTGTTTTTCGGGCATCTTCGTCGATGGTCTGGCGGCGCCGAACCGGATGATCCTGACCGCCGCGCGGCGCGACCGGTCGTCGTTCGGATGCGGGCCGGAAGAGACCTATCCCTATTTCGACGCCTGCATTCTGGAGAGCCTGCCGGGCGCCGCCGACTTCCTGGCGCTGGCGGCGGCGACCCGCGCCTGCGTCAACCGGCGCGAGACCGAAGAGGGCCTGACCCCGGCGTCCGAGCCGCAGCTGTTTGTCGGATCGGAGATGCAGCTGCGCCTGCCGACGCTGCGGTTCAGCCGCCCGGCGGGTTGACGCCGTCGCCGGATCGGGCGAGAACATAAAAAGAACATCGAGGGGGCGATCCGATGCTGAGCGGCGGCTGTTACTGCGGGGCGATCCGTTATGAAACGGCGGATGAGGCGGTGCACCACGCCCTGTGCCATTGCACCGACTGTCGCAAATGTTCGGGCGCGCCAGCGGTGGCCTGGGCCCTGGCGCCGGCGGATCAGGTGACGATCACGGGCGAACCGGTCTGGTACGCCTCGTCCGAACATGGGCGGCGCGGCTTCTGCGGCCGATGCGGCACGGGTCTGTTCTACACCAACGACGTCATCTTCCCTGACCAGATCGACGTGCAGAGCGCGACGCTGGATCAGCCGGACGCCATCCCCCTGCAAGGCCAGATCCAGACGGCCGAGCGGATCGGCTGGATGGAGGATCTGCACCGCCTGCCGTCGTTCGCGCGCTATCCGGGCATGCCCGAGGATTAGGCGCTTTGGCGCGGAGAAGCGCGGATCGTGATGCGTTCGCGCTCCCCTTCCCGGCGCTCGACCAGCAGGCGGGCCACCTGGCTGTCGTCGTGGAACAGATAGCCCTTGATCGCGTCCAGCAGGGCCTTGGCCAGATTGTCCAAGTCCATCCACGGTGGATCGCCGACATGCTCCATCACGATCTCGACCGTGAAGTCGCCCCAGGACGGGCGCGAGACCCATTCCTTGCGCATGAATTCATAGACCAGGGGCTTGTAGTATTTGGCCTGGGTGGTCAGGCCGTCGATGGTGATCTCGACCGCCTGTCCGGCCTCGCGCGCGCGGACCTTGCCGGTCCCGATCCAGCCGTTCGTCACGGGCGGCAATGCGCCGGCGTGACGCCGACCAGCCGGATAGAGCGGATGGCGACCGGCGGGGTCAGCTTCTCCTCGCTGTCCGCCGGCGACATCTGGATGCGCCGCGCTACGTCCAGGCCGCTGATGACCCGACCGAAGGCCGCAAAGCCCTGACCGTCCGGATTGCGCGCGCCGCCGAAGTCCAGGCTGGGCGTGTCCTGGGTGACGATGAAGAAGCTGGACGTCGCCGTGTCCGGCCCGTCGCGGGCCATGGAGATGGCGCCAGCGCGGTGATTCAGCCCCGTGTCGCGCGTCCGCTCCAGCGCGATCGGCGGCCGGGCCCCGTCTTCAACCCCGCGCTTGGACGCCGCCTGGATCACGTCGATGGGGTTGGGATTCGCCGTATTGGTCTGGCGCACCACGGTGCGGAAGAAGGCGCCGCCGTCATAGTCCTTGGCTTCGACATAGCTCAGGAAGTTGCACACCGTGACCGGCGCGTGATCCAGCGCCAGGGCCACACTGATCGTCCCCGCGTCGGTCTGGATCATCACCACCGGCGACGGCGCCGGTTCCGGCAGGGTGCCGCAGGCGGCGCTTGCGGCGGCGAGACCCACGATGAGACGACGCATCGGATATCCTTCAGCAATCAACGCCGGCAGGCGGCAGGCATGGCGCCCAGAAGGCGCGCGCGGCGAATGGGCGGCGGCGTATCGAACAGGCCGTTCGTCATGGCCGAGGCGGCGATCCTGTCCACCGTCTTCATGCCGTGGGAGACCCGGCCGATGCGCACCAGTCGAGGCGTCGTCAGCCCACCCGCGGGCGCGGCCTGGGTGACGATGATGAAGCTTTCGGTCGGAGACCCGCCGTCGATCTGGGCCAGGGCCAGCTGACCGCGCGACAGGACCGCAGGCCGATCCGTCAGGCTGACGGGCGGCGGCAAGGGATCCGTCACCGGCGCCTGGGTCGCCTCAACGTCCGGTGTCGGTCCCATGGCCTGCACCAGGCCCATGGAGCCCAGGCCGTTGTCGCCGCTTGCCGGCGTGGTCGATCGGAAGAATTCGCCGCCGTCATAGGCGCCGTCGGCCACGTGCCTCAGGAACTGACAGGCGCTTGCCGGCGCTCCGCCCGGGGTGATCGACACGACGATCCGGCCGGCGCCCGTATCCAGGGTGACCCTGGTCCCGTCCCCACCGTCCATCGAGGCGCACCCGGACGTCGCCAGAAGGCTCAGGACGGCCACGCCGAACGTCATGCGCATTCGCGACTCCTTGTGAGCGGACGCGCCCATGCTAAACCCCCCGCCGAAGCTTCGCCACCGAGGAGTCCGCCCATGACCGCGCCCCGCACCGAAACCGACACCTTCGGCCCCATCGAGGTCGAAGCCGACCGTTACTGGGGCGCTCAGGCCCAGCGCTCGCTGGGCAATTTCAAGATCGGCTGGGAGAAACAGCCCCTGCCGATCGTGCGGGCGCTGGGGATCGTCAAGCGCGCGGCGGCCGAGACGAACCGCGACCTGGGCAAGCTGGACCCCGCCCTGGCCGACGCCATCGTCAAGGCGGCCGACGAGGTGATCGAAGGCAAGCTGAACGACCACTTCCCGCTGGTGGTCTGGCAGACCGGATCGGGCACCCAGTCGAACATGAACGCCAATGAGGTCATCTCGAACCGCGCCATCGAAATGCTGGGCGGCGAAATGGGGTCGAAAAAGCCGGTCCACCCCAATGACCACGTCAACATGAGCCAGTCGTCCAACGACACCTATCCTACGGCCATGCACGTCGCCTGCGCCGAACAGGTGGTGCGCGACCTGATCCCGGCGCTGAAGCATCTGCACGCCGCCCTGGACGCCAAGGCCCAGGCCTGGGGCCACATCATCAAGATCGGCCGCACCCACACCCAGGACGCCACGCCCCTGACCTTGGGTCAGGAGTTCGGCGGCTATGCGCAACAGGTCGCCAACGGCATCGAGCGGATCGAACAGACCCTGCCGAAACTGATGGAGCTGGCCCAGGGCGGCACGGCGGTCGGCACCGGGCTAAACGCCCCCATCGGGTTCGCCGAACAGGTGGCCCAGCGCATCGCCGCCATCACCGGCCTGCCCTTCACCACGGCGCCGAACAAGTTCGAGGCCCTGGCCGCCCATGACGCCATGGTGTTCAGCCACGGGGCGATCAACACGGTGGCCGCGTCGCTGTTCAAGATCGCCAACGACATCCGCTTCCTGGGGTCCGGGCCGCGCTCGGGCCTGGGCGAACTGGCCCTGCCCGAGAACGAGCCGGGCAGCAGCATCATGCCGGGCAAGGTCAATCCGACCCAGTGCGAGGCCCTGACCCAGGTGTGCGTCCAGGTGTTCGGCAACCACGCCGCCGTGACCTTCGGCGGATCGCAGGGGCATTTCGAGCTGAACGTCTTCAACCCGGTGATGGCCTACAACTTCCTGCAGTCGGTGCGCCTGATGGCCGATGCGGCGATCAGCTTCACCGACAACTGCGTGGTGGGCATCGAGCCGCGCGAGGACAACATCAAGCGCGGGCTGGACAACTCCCTGATGCTGGTCACCGCCCTGAACGGCAGGCTGGGCTATGACGCCTGCGCCAAGATCGCCAAGACGGCGCACAAGAACGGCACCACCCTGCGCGAGGAAGCGGTGGGCGGCGGCTATCTGACCGACGCCGAGTTCGACGAAGCGGTGCGGCCCGAGAAGATGATCTCGCCGGGCTGACATGGCCGCTCTGGAACGCCCCTACTGGATCGAGGCGCGCTTCGAGCGCCGCGATGGATGGGATTCTGGCGTATTCCCCTTCAACCTTCCGGCGGTACGATCCTTACACAGTCTCGCATTCCACCCGAACGTGACCTTCCTGGTGGGGGAGAACGGTGCGGGCAAATCGACCCTGATCGAAGCCCTCGCCCTGGCCTGGGGATTCAATCCCGAAGGCGGCGGCCGGGATCACCGTTTCGCCACCCGCGAAAGCCATTCCCGCCTGCATGAGTTTGTGCGCCCCGTGCGCGGGTCAGTTCGGGCGAAGGATGGGTTCTTCCTGCGGGCTGAGAGCTTTTTCACGGTGGCCAGTTATCTGGAGACCTCTGGCGCGAACCGCTATGGCGACCGCCCGCTGCATGAGATGTCGCATGGCGAAAGCTTCTTCGCCCTGTTTGAAAACCGCTTTGACGGCCAGGGCCTCTACATACTGGATGAACCAGAGGCGGCGCTGTCGCCGTCACGGCAGTTGTCTTTCCTCGCCCTGATGCATGAGTTGGTGCTGGCGCGATCTCAGCTCATCATCGCCACCCACTCGCCCATTCTCCTGGCCTATCCCAACGCCTGGATCTATCAGGCGTCCGAGAATGGTCTGGATCGCATCGAATACGAAGACACCGACCATTATCAGGTCACGCGCAACTTCCTGAACCGCCGCGAGGTCATGCTAGAGATTCTTCTTCAGTCTGACGAACCGTCATGACGCGACGGTTCCACGGAGAAGCGCCATGGGCGAGATCGTCAATCTGAACCGGGCCCGCAAGGATCGCGACAAGGCCGCCAAAAAGGCCCAGGCGGCCGCCAATCGCGCCGCCCACGGCCGCAGCAAGTCGGAGCGCCAGACGGCGGATCGGGAACGGGATCGCGCCGCAACCCTTCTGGAAGGGCACAGGCTGGAAGACCCCCGGCGCGAAACCGACGAGGACTGAGCAAATGGCCGGCTTCTCCCCCCAGGCCCGGCATGGGCTGATCGCCCTTCTGGCCGCGCGCCGCATCAAGGCCGAGAAGCTGCGCCGTCAGAAGGCGGCCCAGGCTGACACGCCGCAGGAGGCCCAGGCCGCGGCCGAGGCGAAGACCAAGACCAAACGTTCGGGCTGGTTTCGCTAAACGTCCGAGCGCTTGGGCGCGCGGATCAACATCGCCTGTCCGCCCAGCACCAGCGCCAGTCCCGCCAGGGCCGCCAGGCCGAAGCGCGCATCCTCGAACACCACCGAGGTCAGCATGGCGATGGGCGGGGTCATGGCCGAGATGTAGCTGGCCAGGGCGTAGCCCTTCATCCGCGCCACGGTGAAATACAGAACGAAGGCCACGACCGATCCCAGGATCGACAGATAGGCCAGCGACAGCAGATAGGCCGGCGTCGTCTCGATGCGCCATTCCACGCCGGTGGCCAGGCCGTACAGCACCAGAAAGCCCGTGCCATAGGCCATGGCCCAGGCCGTCAGGGGCACGACCGCCACCTTCGCCTGTTGCCCGCGCCAGGCGAACAGATTGCCGATCGCGGCCCCGGCGACCCCGATCAGGGCGAAGACCAGGCCGGTCAGGGCGCGCGGGTCCATCTGGGTCCGCATCAGTTCGGAACCGAACAGAACCCCCACGCCGGTCATGCCCAGCACCGCGCCGCCCCAGGCCGCACGCGACGCCTTCTGACCCAGCACCAGGCGGAAGACGATCAGATTGACGAAGGCCAGGCCCGCGAAGATCACCGCCACCACGGCGGACGGCGCCCGCTCTTCGGCCCAATAGACGAAGGCGTAGTCGATGGCGAAGGTGAACAGCCCCTGCCCCATCGCGGCGACATGGCCGGCGCGCGGCATCTTCAGCGACCGGCCCGTTGCCAGGCACCCGACCAGCAGCACCACCGCCGCCAGACCGAACCGCCAGGTGATCGAGGCGATCGGATCGACCACGCCCAGCTGCAGGGTGATGGCGTACCAGGTGGTGCCCCAGATCAGGGCGCAGGCAGCAACCCCCAGCAGAGCCAGGGCGCCGACCGAAAGACGCGGCAGGGGCATGGAAAGGGACTCAGCAAGGGGAGAGGCGACGCGGCGGCGACCCTACACCCAAACCCCGATGGCGTAAGGCGTGGACAGGCGGTTTTCGGGCGCTAGTTTGCGGCGATGCTGAAGAAGCGTTCTGTCCTGCTGGCCGGTCACGCCACCTCGGTGGCGCTGGAGCCGGAATTCTGGGCCGTACTGGACCGCATCGCCGACCAGAGGGGCCTTAGCAAGGCCGCCCTGCTGGCCGATATCGACGCCGGGCGCGGGCGGCGGCCGCTGGCCTCGGCCTGTCGACTTCTGGCGCTGGACTGGGTTCGCACGGCGCGCGATTGACAGGCGTCCGATGCGGGCGCTTGCTGATGTTCACAGCTTCGGAGCGCGCGTCATGAGCGACAATCGTCTGGTCCCCGCCCTGGTGTTCGGCGGGCTTCTGGCCGTCGGCCTGATCGGCGGCGGCGCCCTGGTGGGCCAGGGGATCGTCAACCTGCGCGCCGGCGACCGCACCGTGACCGTGCGCGGCCTGTCGGAGCGGGAGGTGAAGGCCGATCTGGCGGTGCTGCCCCTGCGGTTCACGGCGTCCGGCGAAGTGCTGTCGGACGTCCAGGCGAGGATCGACGCCGATCTGGCGACCGTGCGGGCGTTTCTGACGGCCCAAGGCTATCCGGCCGCCGCCGTCGATCTGGGCCGGCTGGAGGTCGCCGACACCCGCAGCCGTGAATACGGCAATCAGCAGGGACCGCGCTTCATCCTGGCCCAGACGGTGGTGGTGCGAACCAATGACGTGGCTCGGGTTCAGGCGACGACGCGCGCGCTGAACGATCTGGTGCGCCAGGGCGTGGTGCTTCAGGACTTCCAGGGGCCGTCCTACATCTTCACCAAGCTGAACGACGTGCGCCCGGCCATGATCGCCGAGGCGACGGCCGCCGCCCGCAGCGGCGCCGAGCAGTTCGCCAAGGATTCGGGCAATCCGCTGGGGCCGATCCGTCAGGCGACGCAAGGGTCGTTCGAAATCCTGCCGCGTGACGGCGACGGGGGCGAAGCGGCCGCCATCGACAAGAAGGTGCGCGTGGTCGCCACCATCACTTATCGGCTTAGGTGACGGGCGGGGTCGGCGTGGGGAGCGTCGGCGGCTCGACCGGCGGCAGGGGCGGAAGTTCGGGCGCCGGAACGGTGGGCAGGGTCAGCTCCATATCGACCGGATCGGGCTGCACATCGCTGCGCGCGACCACGACATAGGCCACGACCGCCAGTCCGATGATGATGGCCCCCATGATGAACCCCAGGGCCATATTGCCCGCCTCAGGCGCCGGTTCCTGTCTGGCCATTCCGTTTCTCCTTCCGATCAGCCCGACCAGAAGGAGAAACGGGGTTTGTCATGACACGGTTCCGCCAGCCTCAGCGCGGCGGCAGACGGTCGCGGATCTCGCCCATGCGGGCGTACATCAGGAACATCAGCAGCCACAGCTCGCAGATGAACCGCCAGAACACCAGCCAGATGATGCCCATGATCGGCGCCAGGATGAACATGGCCCCGCCATCCATCCCCGACATGGCCCCCACCAGACCACCCCCGAACATCATCGCCAGGGTGCTGAGCCCGATGCCGAACAGGCCGATGTAGTAGATGATCTTGATCAGCGCGCTGCCGATCATCTGATCGAAGCCCCAGAAACGCTGGATCAATCGTTGGAAACCGTTGCTGCCGCCGGCTCCTCCGTTGGTGTTTTCCATGGTCATGGTCGCCCTCCCTTTGGCGTTGTGGGCCAGTCGCCCGAACGGTCAGGCTGGCGGGACGCGCAGGGGTTGTAAAGAACGCAGATATCACAAAGCCGTAGTGGCGCCCTGGACCGAAGCGACGCATATGAACGTCTGGAGAACAAAGACGCCGTGACCGACCTGCCCGCCCCGCGCATTTCCGATCTCGCCCGCGCCGCCGCGCCGGTGGGCGACTATATGGCCGGGCTGAATCCCGAACAGCGCCAGGCCGTCGAGACGACCGAGGGGCCGGTGCTGGTGCTGGCGGGCGCGGGCACGGGCAAGACGCGCGTGCTGACCACCCGCCTGGCGCACATCCTGGCCACGGGCCGCGCCAGGCCGTGGGAGCTGCTGGCCGTCACCTTCACCAACAAGGCCGCGCGCGAGATGCGCGAGCGGATCACCCATCTGATCGGGCCGTCGGCCGAGGGGCTGCGCTGGCTGGGGACGTTCCATTCGATCGCCGCGCAGATCCTGCGCCGCCACGCCGAACTGGTCGGGCTGAAATCCAGCTTCACTATCCTGGACACCGACGACCAGGAGCGGCTGCTGAAACAGCTGCTGGAAGCGGCCAACATCGACACCAAACGCTGGACGCCGCGGTCCCTGGCCAATCTGGTCGACCACTGGAAGAACCGCGGCTGGACGCCCGAGAAACTGCCGCCTGGAGAGGACTTCGCCAATGGCAAGGGCCAGGGGCTGTATGCCGCCTATCAGGCGCGGTTGCGGGCGCTGAACGCCTGCGATTTCGGCGACCTGCTGCTGCACAACCTGACCATCCTGTCCCAGCACGCCGACTTGGCCGAGGAATATCGGCGCCGCTTCCGCTACATCCTGGTCGACGAGTATCAGGACACCAATGTGGCCCAGTATCTGTGGCTGCGGCTGCTGACCTCATCGACCGGCAATGTCTGCTGCGTGGGCGACGACGATCAGTCCATCTATGGCTGGCGGGGCGCCGAGGTGGACAACATCCTGCGGTTCGAGCGCGATTTTCCCGGCGCGAAAGTCATCCGGCTGGAGCGCAACTATCGTTCGACCGAACACATCCTGGCCGCCGCCTCGGGCCTGATCGCCGCCAATCGCGGCCGTCTGGGCAAGACGCTGTGGACCCAGGACAAGGGCGGCGAAAAGGTGCGCGTGCGCGGCGTCTGGGACGGCGAAGCCGAGGCCCGGCTGATCGGTGAAGAGATCGAGACCGCGCGACGTTCCGGCATGCACTACAAGGACATGGCCGTGCTTGTTCGCGCATCGTTTCAGATGCGGGCGTTCGAGGAACGCTTCCTGATGCTGGCCGTGCCCTATACCGTCATCGGCGGCCCGCGCTTCTTCGAACGGGCCGAAATCCGCGACGCCCATGCTTACTTGCGGCTGATCCAGTCGGAAGACGACGACCTGGCGTTCGAACGGATCGTCAATGTGCCCAAGCGCGGCGTGGGCGACACCAGCGTGCAGAAGATCCTGGCCATCGCCCGCGCCCAAGGCGTGTCGGCCATGACGGCGGTGCGGCAGTTGCTGGGGTCGGACGAGCTTCAGGCCCGCACCCGCACGGCCCTGTCCAACTTCGTGCGCGATCTGGACCGCTGGCGCCTGCTGATGGCCGACACGGCGCACTGGACCCTGATGGAGACGGTGCTGGAGGAGAGCGGTTACACCGACATGCAGAAGGCCGACCGGACCAGCGGCCAGACCCGGCTCGACAACCTGAAGGAGCTGGTTCAGTCGATGCAGCAGTTCGAGACGCTGCAGGCCTATCTGGAGCATGTCGCCCTGGTCATGGACCTGGATCGCGGCGAAGCGGGCGCGGATTCGGTGCAGATCATGACCCTGCACGGCGCCAAGGGGCTGGAGTTCCCGCTGGTCTTCCTGCCGGGGTGGGAGGAAGGCGTCTTCCCGTCCCAGCGCAGCATCGACGAGAAGGGCGAAAAGGGCCTGGAGGAGGAACGCCGCCTGGCCTACGTCGGCGTCACCCGCGCCCGCGCCCACGCCCGCATCAGCTTCGCCGCCAACCGCCTGGTCTATGGCCGCTGGACCAGCCAGCTGCCCAGCCGCTTCGTGGATGAACTGCCCCTGGCCAATGTCGAGGCCCAGTCGGACACCGGCTATTACGGCGCCTCGACAGGCATGAAGGAGGCCAAGAGCCGCTGGGACGACGCGCCCAGCTTCGGCTCGGGCTATTCCAGCCCCGGCTGGAAACGGGCCCAGGAGCATGTCCGCGCCGCCGCCCCCCTGACGCCGCGCGACCGCCTGGCGCGCAATGCGGTGATCGAGGGCGAAGGCCGCCTGGTCGCCACGGCCGATCCGTCATCGGGCGGCGGCTGGACCCGTGGCGAACGGGTCTTCCACCAGAAGTTCGGATACGGCGCCATCCGCGCCATCGAGGGCAACAAGCTGCTGGTCGCCTTCGACAAGGCGGGAGAGAAGAAGGTGATCGATACGTTCGTGGAGCGGGCCTAGTACGCCTTACCCGTCTGTGACGGGGTTTCTGCCGGGCAACCGCTCGCTCCACACAGGCGCCTCACGATCTCGGCCTCCAGACTGGGCATGATGGCCTGGTAAAGTTCATCGGTGCGCCGGGTCATCATCACAGACTTGGCCGTCAGGGAGCGTCCGACCGGGCTTTCATAAAAGGCCACCACTTCGGTCAACTCATGCAGCGTGAAAGCTTCGGCGTATATGGCGGCCGTTGCGTCCATCATCTGCGGCATAACCGCAGCAAAGGACTCCCTCAGCACCTGTTCGACATGGGCCCGCTTCTCTGGCGGCAGATCGGCGTCACTCAGCACCGGAGCGTAACTGGCCTGGGCGACGCCGTTCATCAGCTTTTCGAACTGGATCGCCTCCATGTAGCGACGCGCAAGGGTCAGGCGCTGGTTGTATTCAGACTGTGCCGTGTCGACGGGCTGCGCCGACTGGGCCACGGCGACATCCTGCCCCGCGAAAGAGATCAACAAGGCGCAGACTGCGGCCCGGACAAACATGGCGGACATCCTTTTGGTTCAGCCCATTATCAACGCCCGTCAGCTCCAAGGCCAGTCTTGGCTCGGCAACACGCGCCAACCCTCCGTTAACCCCGTCCGCCGACCCTGCGAAGGTGCGCGAATCCCGCTCTGGCCCTGATCTGACCGACCCCGATCCGCCCCTGTGGGAGCGGGCGGCGGTGATTGTCGTGCTGGCCATGCTGACCGGCGCCCTGGTGG
>ENA-UOUJ01000971-UOUJ01000971.1-activated-sludge-metagenome-genome-assembly--contig:-NODE-971-length-16415-cov-4.861308_pt1 | contig 16415 bp, 18 predicted proteins | sample MGYA00249839_ERZ747224 | MGnify/ENA primary metagenome ERZ747224 (study PRJEB28782, sample SAMN03220277) | activated sludge metagenome | biome: wastewater; feature: sewage sludge; material...
TCCTCCACACGTTTATTGAGCGGAAGAAGCTGAAGCGGCATTACGTTCAAACGGTAGTATAGGTCTTCGCGGAACCGGCCCGTTTTGATCGCGTCTTCCAGCTTGACGTTCGTAGCCGTGATGATCCGGGCGTGAATCTTCACAGGCTTGGTTGCGCCCACTGGAACGATTTCCTTTTCCTGCAAAGCTCGGAGGAGCTTTGCTTGCAGGGACAACGGCATATCGCCAATCTCGTCCAGGAAAAGAGTCCCGCCGTTTGCGTCGCGGAAATATCCGGCGCGGTCGCGCACGGCCCCGGTGAACGCGCCCTTGACGTGCCCGAAAAGCTCACTCTCAATCACACCTTCATTGATCGCCGCGCAGTTGACCGCGACGAAAGGGCCACTTGCCGCCGCCGAATGAAAGTGGATTGCTCTTGCCACGCGCTCTTTCCCTGTTCCGTTTTCACCACGGATCAGAACGGATTCCTCGGTTTTCGCGTAGCGGTCGATCAGTTGGCAAAGTTCAACGAGATGATCCGAGGCACCGATAAGGCCAAACCCCGCAATGAAGTTTTCCTTGGGGCCTTCAATGACTGGAGGTTTCGCAAGCTCGGTCTTTGCCTCGAACTTTGCACAGTAACTGCCGATCACGGATTTAAGGGTTTCAACACCGAGAGCGCGGCTCAAAACGGTGTACGATCCAGCATTCATGCTTTTCTGGATCGTTTCTTCCGTAGGTTCGCCTGTAATCGTGAGGCATTGCAGATCGGGGTCGATGCTCTTAAAGAGCCGGATTGCCTCGTCGCCATTTTTTCCTGGCATGTTGTGGTCGATCAGTGCGAGGGAGATTTTTCCCTTATAGCGCTTGAGAAGGCTTGCGCCGTAGTCCACACTGTCAGCCGGAAAAATGCTGTAGCCTTGAGGTTTCAGAATTGAGCGCAGGAACTCAAGATTTTCACTCTTGTCATCTACGAGAAGTAAAGTATGTTGCACGGCTGAACCTCCAAGCGTGTTAGGGATTCAGCCGATCTCTCCTTGATGTGGGTAATTGCCTCTAGGCAACCCTATATACGCCTTCGGCATCTATATCGCTCAACTATAGCATTCTCAATGCGAGAACCGAGTTTCGCTCAATAAAAACGGTATATCGTTGATGCGGGCATTATTTAGGCGTTTTGGCCTTCATGGAGCGAACTAGGTATTCAAGATACTCAAAGTCTTCAGCCAAAGAGGTTTGCTTCTTATCAATTCCAAAAAGCTCTTCAAGCGAGATTCCATAGGCATCTGCAATCTTTGGATATGGCTCACCTCGAATCGCCCGACCGTATTCCCACTCACGATAGGTACTCTCTGGAACACCAATAAGTTTTGCCGCATTTCGCATTGAAAGGTCTTTCTTAAGGCGAATAGCTTTTAATCTCGTTGCAAATTCGCTCATAAGATCATTCCACATTCCATTAGAACCATATTTATAAATTCCATCCAAGCGGAAGCACCTGTTCGATGGTTCTTCTTTGTTCAACGTGAGTTCATTCACCTTACTGAGCGGGGATACGTCGAATATTGCGTACCACAAGAAACACCTTCACCATTTATGGATGATTTTTTAACGGTCACAAATGGCTTTGAGATCATGTCTTTTCTAACGCCGCAGTTAAGATGGCAGTCGCGAGGTTGCTTACTTGCTGCAAAAAAAATAATTTAAAAATGTTACGGTGAGCATTGCAAGTACAGGACAATTTTCTCATGCATTGATCCTTCATGCGTAAGACGGAAATAGGCATTTTGAATATTGCCCAAGTTCAAAAAGGATGTTGGGTGATCGAAATGTATTTCACCGTTGTTATGCGGAGCAATTGCTGGATACGCAGACAATACATCGTATTGATCCCGACCGTATTGAGGACCAAGGTTGATTTGGTACCGCGCGGCTGGCCCATGACTTTGCTGAATCGTAAGGTCTCCGTGGATATTTTTTCCTGCCCATAAGTTAAGAGAGTTTCCGTTACCATCGATGCAATGAAGAGCCTTCCCGGCCATTGCCCTCTGAATCTCAGCTGCCCCAGCTTGTTCGGAAAACCCGATGCTGCAAAATGCCCCTACCAACAATCCCAAAAAATACCGTTGCATAAAAATCTCCATTTGTTTGAACTGACCCTTCTATGGGGTGGAACTTCGCATTATTTTCAAGTTGTGTTAATGACAATTTTCGCATATATATTTTGCGAAAATCGCAAGATAGAAAGTTTGCATGAATAACGATAAATTTATCCTTACATCTGAAGAGTGCGAACTTCTGCTCGCATTTGAAATGGCAACCAATCTTGAATCGCTGGCAGAACTAGTGGGCCGAGATATCTCAAATGTTTCGAGAGCAATTAACAGAATGAGTGCCAGGCTTCCCGTTGTTGAAAAAAGCGGAAAAAAATGGGTGCTTACTGCTCAGGGCCGCGAGCTAATACAGCATACACGTGACTCCATTCACTTCCAAAGGGCGCTCTTCCAAAAACAGGCATCTTTAAGAATAGGAACTAATCGCGAATTTGCAGCGCGTGTTTTGGGAGAAAACTTGGACAAGTTGAGAGCGCTCTTCCCCGATACGCAACTAAGAATCAGCGCTTTCGAAGCGGGCGTCGAAGATGCATTGATAAGTGGAACTATCGATCTCGGAATTGATTGTGAAAGGCCGCTTAGCCCAGATATTTCTTATCGATCCATTGTTAAAGAACCAATTATCGCGGTTTGCAGTCCGGCTTTCCGAAAAAAACATGCGTCAGATTGGAAAAAAGGAAACTTCTTTAGTCTACCTCATCTTCTCTGCGACAGGCTGTCCCCAGATAAGATTATGAATAAATCAGATAATCAACTGAACGTGCTCGCATCGTTCAATGACATTGCAACCACCCGTCGTGCGTGTGAAAAAGGTGCGGGCTGGGCATTACTTCCTAGCTATGCCGTACGCCTAGAACTTGAATCGGGCACATTAGAGCAAATTCCATCGGCAGGTGGTGGCGAATCTAATTACGGTGTTTGGTGGTTGAGAGGACGGAAGTATTTGGGCGTATCAGCGGAGAATCTACAAGGATTCTTAAGAAAGGTTGATCTTTAAGCCGCTCCAAAAGGGTCAGGCTGCATCCAACCGGCGGGTTTTCTCTACCTGATGGAAATCCAGCGCAGAAATAACCTGGCGAGGCTTCAGGGGATTTATTTGCTTACCGGCAATGGAAACTCCCAAACGTGATTCCGGTCCCAAATGGCGGTCAGACTATTCGTTTGAACCTCCCGGACTGACTGTTCGATCACGGATCGGAATTCTGGGCCTCTTGCAGTATCAAACGAAATTCCACGATCCGACAAATCACGGACAACAACCGAGTGCCTATCAAATCCTTCAGGATCAAAAAGTCCGAAGGCTAGAGCCAAGACCTTAAAACGTGTGAAACTATTTACTCCCACAACCGCGTCCTCGCGCCTCAGACTTTTTGGGTCTGCATTGTTGACGGCACGAAACCAAGCCTCACGACTATGAGAGAAGCGAGTTTTGTCCCCACGAGCCCAAACCGCCAGACTTGTGCCAAATTCCCTAGCCGTCATTGTTCGAAATACGGTATTGGCATGCTTCAGCGAAATGTTAAACAATGGCTTGCCGGTTATTAAATCGAAAACAACTCCATCAAAGTCAGGCACGCTCAATCCCATAAACGAGGGGATGAAAACAAGGCCTCTGCTCTGTGTTTTCAGGTATTCTGCATATTCAATAGCATCAGCGGTCTCCTGTGGCTCCAATCTCTTGAAATCTGGAGACTCCAGAAAATAAAGTGGCTCGAGGAATGGATGCGAGTAGATTGACAGGCCTTTAGCGCCAGATACGTCATCTTCGCGCTTAAATAGGGTCGCCCGACCGGTAAAGGTACGGATATCTTTCATGGTGTATGGCTTTTGTGCAAGCAGGTAATTTTGACAGATCTTCTGCAGAGGCGAATCATCATTAATACCGGCTGCCCACAATGACATCGATGGGAGGAGAAAGAAGAAAATGACGAATCTCATAGAGGATTGAGCTGCAAACATTATGCCTTAGAAAAAGGGTCTGAATAGTGGCCAGATTTTGGCCATCGGGCAATTCAAGCATTGGAACTTGCGAATACTATTATTATTGGTATTGGCGCAGACTCTAAATTTAATATTCGGCGCACTTTAGACTGAGGTCGGAATTCAACTAGGATTCAGAGATTTCAAAAATTGTCTTTTTGAGTCCTCAGTTTGTCAGGCTCATATAAAAGAAACCGTTGGTTTACACTTTGTAAAGCAACTTCTTGCTAAGCGCTGACTTGGTTAATATAACCCGTCTCCATGGAAATAAGTCAGTATCGAGATTATCGAAAGTATTTGCGGGATGAGCTTGAGGCGCGGATTCAGAAAAATCCCCTCTACTCCCTTCGCTCATTTGCACAGCACTTGGGAATCACCCCTCAAATGCTCAGCTTCGTACTCAATCGTAAAAAGAACATCTCCCTCGATACGGCTGAGCAAATCACGGAACGTCTGAATCTAGAGCCAGATGAAGCGAATCACTTTTTGGATCTTGTCGCCCTCTCAAAAACGAAGAAGAAAATCACAAAGGGCGTTATTGAAAAACGCATCGAAGCCAACAAGCCATCTCCCATTTACACATCTCTCGAGGCCTCGAAGTTCAAAATTATCTCGGATTGGCATCATTACGCGATTCTGGAACTCACGCAGACGAAGGGGTTTAAATCTGACACTTCATGGATTGCAAAACGATTGGGCATCAAACCGTTTGAGGTCGAACAAGCTATTGAGCGCCTTCAAGAACTCGAGCTTCTCGAGATCGATTCAAAGGGAAAGCTCGTCCGAACAGAACTAAATATGACGGCGACCTACAAGGCTCCGAATGCGGCGTTAAGGAAACTTGCCACACAATATTTGGAAAAATCGATTGCAGCGCTGGAAAATCAATCAATGGAGGAACGTGATATCACCAATATCACGATGTCCATCGATCCCTCTCGGTTGCCTCATGCAAAGAAGATGATCGCGGATTTTCGCCGAAAGCTTTGTCTGTATCTAGAGCAGGGAGAAAGAACCGAAGTCTACGTTTTCTCTCCCGCGCTTATCAAAATAACAAAAAATATTAAGGAGAATTAATTTATGAAAACCCTTGGCATTGGTATTGCGATGGTCCTCAGCGCCCTCATAAATCCCCAGCACGCACTCGCCCGCACCTTCATAGGCACAGAAGGTGGCAATGGTGGAGATCTTTGTGAAGCCCGAATTTATGAAATCCGAAACGACATCTTCACTTGGATTAATAACGGAGGCGCAAGAGGTCTAAACTTCCCCCCCGCTTGGAATCAAAGCCTGTACGAAAAAGAAATGAAGAGATCCTTAATGGATGCGAAGGTTTCTTGCACGAATGAGATTCTGAAAATCGGCAAAGCCGAAAAGACCTGCATAAACATGATCCAAGACGGCCAAGCAAGAATCAATTGCAACATCAATCGCCTATCTGCCGCTTCAGATTCTGATCAGTACGTTTTGATTCATCACGAGTACGCGGGGCTTGCCGGATTAGAGACGAACAACGGCGAAATCTCGAATTACGAAACTTCGAATCAACTCACAAAATTTCTTGTGCAAGCCGTGGTGACAAGACTTGCCGTCAAGCCTGTGGCGGGAAACATTCCAGTTCCTGATGCCTTCTTGCAAGATCGCTTTTCAGAGTTATTCATCTCTGTTTTGAATTCGGAACTCTTGCCTGCGCATTGCGACCTCTCTGGCGCTCAAAAGAATTTCCAGGTAAATTATAAATCTTCGTACATCTATGACTATGTCGGCGACAAGGTCTGCCTTCGTGAAGACTCCGCAGGTCACCCATTTCTCTACAGGTACATCGATTTTCGCACAAAGACGAACTATGTCGTCAATGGACGTGCAGATCCAATCACTCCCCGAAGCATTGCGGTCTTTTCGGGCGAAGTGATCTATCCGCCGGATATCCAAGTTCAGCAACGGGATCTTGAAAATATCGCCCAGACGCTTTGGAAGATTCTTCGGGAAGATGTAAATCCGCAGACTATGAAAGTGACGCCGAATAATGAAGGAGGCTTCGATCTTCGCATGGAGGGCTCGATACCCAGCATCGGCTTTGTCCTTTCTGTAAAGGCCGAGTTTGTGAGTGTAGGTTTATCCACTGATCCCAAGCGATTGGTGGTCACTGTCTATTATAAAATTATTATTTAAAGCAAATCTTAGGAGGTTTTTATGTATTTTAGATTCTTTCCGGTTTTAGTTTTCTCAATGTTTGCTCAAACGTTCGTGTTTGCGGCAGCTCCACAAAGGCAAACCTTCACGTTAGTATCGCGGATCGGACAATGCTCTTCGATCAATGACGATTGCGGAGAGGTCGTGGAGCGTTTGCAGGCTGAGGTCATAACGACAGCATGGAAAAAGTGCCACCCTCTACCAGCCAATAGAGTGTCTGCTTTTAATGTTCAGTCCTGATTTCGAATGAGACATGATGCCAACAACTACGCGGTTCGTGTTTCCGCACAGTTTCTATGTGGAGAAGCCAAGTCTAGTCGGCAACCACTCTGAACTCGCAATTACAATCTGTTTTTGACCTTTTGGTGTCGGCTACTGTTGAAGATGAGTTTGGAACTGCTTTAAAAGGCTCTGGGTTTGCTTTGGCCCCCTGCCGAGTCCCAACCCACCCTTATGGACCGCGAATGCTCATATTCACGGATGGAAAAGCAAATGGAAAACTTTAATAAACGACTCAGGATCTTAAGGCAGAAGCGAGGACTTTCGATGCGACAAGCGGCCAAACTTATCGGCGCTCCAGAATCTACTTATCGCGAATGGGAGTATGGTCGCTCGATCCGTGGCGAACCATACCCGCGAATCGCAAAGGCGTATGGAATATCGCTCGAAGAACTCTTTGGGTATGAAAAGAAAACGACTTCGTTGACAGAAGATTTTGAGCATCTTGAATCGTTAATTAGATCGATGAAGGTTAAAGCACGATAGATGCTAAATTTGCGAATAAGGTCTCTCGTCGATAGGATCTGTTCACTCATACCTTTTGGGAATAACTATAAGAAAAAATATATATTATTAAATTTTCGAAAAAAACATTAAAAGAACTGTGAAAGGAACAAACTATGAAAGTCAGGAATAAGTTATTTCGGTTTATGTTGATGATATGGGGAACGATTACCTTGGTATCGCCGAGCACGGTTATTGCGCAAAAAAACTCGGATTCTGTTCTTTGTAGCCCCATTTCAGGTGCTTTAAGGGATTTTGTGAAGGTGTGCACCGATACGTCTGATGGAGCTTATAGCTCCGATTCAGCAGGAGTATTGATTTTCATCCGGAAGGACGCGCATCTGTGTTCTTTGTCGGTAACCAACATTAACCTTGATCCTTGGCACCTGGATGAAACATCAGGGATCGCGCAGGGTGATCTAAAGGCTGCTCAGGGAGATATTTTTCGCGTTAACTTTAAATATTCGCCTAATGGCTGGGGATACGACATTTTCGGAATCGTGTTCAGTGCGGAATCTCATGCAGAGACTTTTGTTAGAGAAGTTATTGCGAATCTTTCCGGCATCAAACAATGCGATACGATCCAAGATGCTGGACTTAAATAATCGTTCGACGAGCAAGAAACTACATTTCTTAGGCCCAGTAAAAGCGGAGCTTTTCCTGTTGAGTAAAGGATCTACTTCCTGCGCTTGCAGGAAATCTTCTGAAGATCTCCTTCTTTTGAAATTTTCGAGCACGTGAGCCTATTGGTAAAACTCGACAGGGAGGGTGTCCCTCGGTTAACTCTCTCGACGGCGGCTCCTTTGACCGCCGCGTAGATTTTATCAAGGGCGTATCCTCCGCCGAAGACAAGCGCGAGAGCGACGAAGATTCCATTGATTGCGTTCATGAGCCCTCCTTACAGGCCTTGGGTTGCTAAGATGGTTTTTGCGAGCAAGAGGATCTGCCGCACCTGCGGCTCGGTTGCTCGCTTTGCGACTTCCAGAAGCTCATCGCGGTCAGTGCGTGAACGATCCTGGCGGTAGCGCCGTACACGCTCGTAAAAACTTTTTGAATTTAGGCCACCGATGGCGGCGAGATACTGCTCCAGGGAGCCGTCTTTGGGTGGGTCCATGCGTCCATTTTCGACCTGACTCACGTAGCTGTCGGATTTGCTCATAGCGGCACCGAGGCTTCGCATGGAGTGCCCGCGTTCCTGACGCAATTCGCGTAGGACACGAGCTTCGTCGGTCATAATCACGCGATCCGTGCGCTTACTTGGGCGTTCATGGATATTTTGAGATGGGAAAGTGTTGAATGACTGCATTTTCCGGCCTCCTAGCTACGCATTAAGTAAGCGAGAGGTAAGCGCTGCTTACTGCGCATGTAGTTGCCGAAATTTAGAGGAGGCAGCTTTCTTCTCCTGCAAATCGGATTCTTCTCCCCGTACTTTTGACCTGGGGGCTGGGAAAGGGTTGTCAGGATCATTAGCTACCTCCTTATCAGGTGTTTCTCTGACTTGCTAACCCCCTAAAATTTCAGTATATTTATCTACATTCAACTTGCTCACGTGGAGCAGAAACTCGGGGGCGACTTCTGTCATCCTCCACCAATACAAACCCTAGGTACACCGCCGTCCGCAGAAATGCGGGATGGATACCTGGGGTTCTTTTTTATGGAATAGATATTGTTAGATGTGGCCTCGGAGTTTTCCTCCGAGGCCATTTTTTTAGGTGGGATTGGCTGAACAGTGATCCGCTCTTTGGCAGTCACATAATAGGTGACCTGAGACCCAAAAATTGACCCAGTTGCCATGCAAGTCGGCCTGCGCAAAACTCGACCATAGGAGGTCAGGGATGAAGCGCAAACGGTTCACGGAAGAACAGATCATAGCGATCTTGAAGCAGGCGGATTCGGGAACGCCGGTGAAGGAACTTTGCCGAAGCCACGGTATCAATCAGACGTCACTCTATCGTTGGAAGTCGAAGTTCGGCGACATGAACGTCAGCGACGCGCGCAAGTTGAAATCGCTCGAGGAAGAAAATCGGAAGCTGAAGAAGCTTGTCGCCGATCTCTCGATCGACAACATGGTTCTCAAAGATATCAATTCAAAAAAGTGGTAGGGCCTGCGGCCAGGAAAGCGGCGGCAGATCACGCAGCGACCGTGCATGGACTGAGCGAACGTCGTGCTTGCAGGCTTATGCGACTCAATCGGGGAACGAAAAGATATCGTCGCCAGAAAGTCGATGATCCGAAACTCGTCGAGCGGATGAAGGAACTCGCGGCCCACCGTCGCAAGTTCGGCTACCGCCGTTTACATACGCTTCTTAAGCGCGAGGGGTTCAAAGTGAATCAGAAGAAAGTCCGACGGATTTACCGCGAGCAGCGACTCTCGATCAAGCTTCGCAAGCGCACGAAAGTTCGCTCGATCATCCGCGTTCCAATCGCCGCGCCGACGAAGAGTAACGAGCGTTGGTCAATGGATTTTGTATCGGACCAGCTCGGCCCCAGCGGCAGACGCTTTCGCACGCTCAACGTCGTGGACGAGTTCACGCGTGAATCGGTGCTGATCTACATCGACTTCTCGATCCCGGGTACGACCGTTGCGCGCGAGCTGGAGAAAGTTCGAGAGATCCGCGGCTCACCGATGTCGATCGTCATCGACAACGGGTCGGAGTGTACCGGAAGAGCCGTCGATGCGTGGGCGCACAAACACGGGATCAAACACGACTTCATTCGTCCCGGAAAACCGCAGGAGAACGCGTTTATCGAATCGTTCAACGGAAAATTTAGAGAGGAGTGTTTAAGTGAAAACTGGTTCGTCAGTCTAGAAGATGCACGCTGGACTATCGAGGAATGGAGACTTGATTACATTAACGAGAGACCGCATTCGTCGCTTGGAAATCTTACTCCGACAGAATTTGCGGCAAAACAAGCGGGCTAAACTTGCAAAGCCGCTGGATCAAAAACGGGTCTCAGGTCAGAAGTAAGGGAGATGAAAAATAAAACTATAAACGAAATGATTGAATATGAACGAAACAAATTTACTCCTTATTTTGTGATTACTTTTAAAAACGCATTTTCTTGAAAAATGGACTTGGGTCTACTTATGCCAGCAGCCTTTAGAGCTTCATTCCCTCGAAGCAAAATATCGCTCTGAAGAGCCTTTTCAAAGCGAACATCTATGACATAGCACTTCACCCGAATTTGCATCGCCGGACGTTCGGAAAAATTGACTTCAGTGAGTACGATAGAAACAGGCTTTTTTAAAAACACAAAGCGGCTGGTTATAGCAGCTTCATGCAAGAGTTTGCGAGCCAGTGAAATATCCGAGGCGAGGTCAACGTGAAAATTGATCTCGATCATCATATCCAATGCGCCAAAATTTCCTGAAGATACAAGGTCAGTAATAAACTTGCTATTCGGAATGGTTACTACAGAATCATCAAGTGTTACGAGGCGTACAGCTCTCAACCCTATACTTGTAATTTCCCCATAGGTGCCATCGAAGGTAACACGGTCACCCACCTGAAATGGTCTATCAAACAAAAGTATGACTCCAGCTACAACTGAGGCGATAAGATCCTTCAACGAAAGACCTAGGGCCACAGCTAAAGTTCCGCTCACTGCGAGAAGAAGAGCCTTAGGGGGCTGAATGATTCCGTAGAATAAATAGGTCCCACCGAGAATGTAAACCGCAAAAGAAGTGACAGTCACAATCTGCGCAATAAGAAGTCTTCTTGAAGGCATTTTTGCGTGCAGGGTAGTGCCTATGCCAGCTACAAATTTGACAGCAATACCAAGAATAATCACACCAAAAAGAAGCAGCGTGATTTTTGTAAAGCTTAAAACTTCAACAAAACTTGAGATGTTTCCGATGTCTTGGTCATTCATACAAAAAATTCTTTCCGATTAAAAAGTAATCAATAACGTACTGAGCACGTGAAGAAATTCGATAGCGACCTGAGGAATCACTCCATACTAAGCTTTTATCTAGAGCTTCCTTCATGCATTTTCGAATAACCGTATTTGGAATACTGGTCACAGAATGCATTTCCGTTTGAGTTAAGCTTTCATGTCTTGCAATAGAGGCTAGCAGAAAAAGCGAATCGTCACTCATAGATGCAACCAGCGATGAGCTTACAAACGAGGGCACACCTACAACAATTTTATCAGATCCAGTTTGTGATATGGCGGAGATCCAATACATCAAAGCAGAACGCGGATTGCCCCTAGACTGTCCCCACAGCAGTCTAAAAAACTGAGTCTCTGCCTGTTGTCCTAAATTATCTCCAGAGGCTCCATAGGCTTTGATGGACTTATCAAACTGCCGAGAAAACCCAGTCAATTCATGTCTCTTGAGAATTAATTCCTGAATTTCAAAGTCTCTCCAAGGAGTCAATTCAAGGACTTTTCCGTAGAGGTGCTCTTGACCAAGAGCACCTTTTAAATATGACCAAGATCTGGAGTTTACCGAGAGACACCAAAATATATTTTTGGTTTTTAGGCTTAGGATTTCGACAAATGCTTTATAGACCTCAAAGCCCGAAATTTCACCTAAAAATAAATTCTGAACATCGTCTACAAGAACGACTTTCTTTTCCTGAAGCTCACTTTCCATTCGAATAAAAGAGTCAATCGAGTCAATGTCAGAATCAAATGCAGAACTCAGAAACTTAAAAAACTCCCCTGGTTCAATTGTTTTAGGTAATGGTCGAATAACATTAACTTCTCCAGAAAATGATTTTGCAATAGAGTTGAGTACTGTGGTCTTACCCATTCCACGATTACCCACGATAATTATCAAATCATCAGTGGCTCGACCGGCTAACCAAGAATTTATAGTATTCACAGTGCTTTCGGTCGCAGATGCTTGCCTATTAACTAAGATAGATTTGTCTGCGGGGAGGTAGTAATCAAATTGCTTGAGGTAACTTTCCGAGGGCGCATTTTTCGCTTCCTCTTCTGCATCAGCCTCAATTCTTCGGCGAAAGATTTCCGAATGGATTTTTTTAAAGAAGTCCAATCGAATGAGGTATGAGTATACAAAGTAGATAAAATCGCGCAAAGCAACGGCTAGTATTAAAAAAGGACCTGAGAGGAAGACTAAAAGCTTGGACGCAATCAGCTTGTCAAATTGCTCAGTGAATTTTGAAAAACGCAATTTGCTAGCATCGAGTATTTGCTGATTCCAGCGATAAGATTCCCAAAAAATAAATACTAGATTGAAATAAAATATGAATTCGGATGCCAACCCGTAGACTAGCGCGCGACGGGCTGTCGTTTCGACCAAAAACAGAAAAGCGTATTCGATAAAAATTAATCTAGATATGCGCTTCGCGGAGTTTTCAGCTTTTTGTCTTTGCTCTCTAAGATCGCCAACCGACTCTGAGGGGAAGAGGATTTCGAGTAAAATTTGAACCAACAATCTGGCTATGCGATAGATAAAATAGAGCTGAAAATAGAACAAAAACTGCGAAAGTTCGCGAATATCAGTAGTTTCGATCAACTGACGTGCCGTCCAAATTCCTATGGCCATGCCCGATGCTGGAATAAACGGATTGATTCTTGAAATCCACAAAGCAATCGAAGTTCTTTTGCGAAAATCCATCATTGAACGAGAAAGGATAGATTTTCTCGTAGAATCAAGTTTGACGTTGAACCAATTAAGAGTTCTTAGAAGAATCAGCGGAATTGCAAGTAAAATGAAAAGTGCAACGACTTGTTGGAAGAGATCTATCCATCCATCAATTCCAGCACTCAACTTGCCTTTGAATTCGAGAACTTTTGAAACACCACCAGCTTGTACTTTAATTGGTACAATTTCTATTTCTCGGGCAAAGTCGGCAAGGTTTTTAGCGTTGAGACTGCGATGTCCGTCACATTTGGACGTTCGATCACAATTTAAGAACAATCGAGAGCGCAACTGACCAGCTTCAGTCAATACTTGGAATGCTTGAAATCTTAAATCATTTACTATCTCTGTTCTTTTCTGAGTTTGATCTAGTCGAGCTCGTTTAGCTTCAGCATAGGCTTTAATATAGGTTGAATAATCTTTTGCATCTTCATCAGAAAACTTATTTTGGGACTCAAGCGGCTCTGGTAAGTCTATTTGTGTGCCAACATTCAAGCCTTTAAAAAGATCAGAGATAAAGTCGACAGTTTGTTCCCAATTCAGATTTGACGGTGGCAAGAGTTCCGCAACATTGGCATTGTCACTTTGTTCTCTTTGAATAAGAGCGCCAACCTCAGCCTTAATTTTATCAAGACTGACCTTTTTCTCTTCAATCAAATTTAAAAACTCTAGGTGTTCAGTCGCGTAGTCTGCGAGATACTGCTGCAATGTCGTCTTGGCTACAGCAAGATCTTCATCCTTCGAAGCTCCGTCCGAATCACCGAATGTCTCAGAGCTTTGGCTGAGCTTACTTTGAGCTTCGGTAAGCGCAGCCTCAGTTTTTTGGACTTCTTTTTGAACTGTTGCTCTATCGTTACTCAATGACCGCTGAGAGATATAGTTTTCAACTAGGACTTTTTGTTTATCTTCTGGAAATTCGAAGAACTTTACTTTCAGAATGTTCAGATAGGCAACACGCCGAGCATATTCCGCAATTTCCGATTGCTCCTTGGCTTCAGAGGTGCATCTTAAGAGAGCTTCATAGTCTCGCGTTTTTTGAACGCTGTCGACTGTAGTAAGCTTACGAACTTCCAGCAAGCGGCGTTTAACTTGCTCTGAATCAGTGACGTCTACTTGAAAAACGAGCTCAAGTGGGAGCTGAGGAAATCCACTTTTTTCAATCAAAAAAGTAATGCTCTCAATCTGCTTTTCCAGATTGCTGCTTTTCGATTTCAGCGCAGTACTTGTTGATGTGCATTGTGAATCCGCAAACAGATTTTTGCAGAAAAAAATAGATAAAAAGATCAATGCGACCGAGAGTTTTGGTTTTGACATATGCTCTGAAGAAATAGTCGCGATTATTGATTTTGTCAATTATTTCAGCACCCTACGTTGTTTATGAAAGGTGGGGATTGAATTAAAAACCAGTAATGTCAATATGTCTAAATTATAAGCATATCGCCAATTCGCAGCGAGCCATAAAGAGCCAAGATGAGCAACGACCAGCACAAATGAGACGAAGCAGTAGTTGCAAGTCGAATTGGGGAAATTCTTATTCTTGCCCGCCGCCTACTTCTTCCTAGGAAGAAGCATTGGTTTACCCCACATGGACGCTTGCGAGTCTTTGAGGAGCTGATATTGGGCCACGCGCACTTGCTGGATGAACTTCGGGAGCTGTCCTGTAGCTGCGGCGGCGAGAGTAGCAGCCACGGCAATTTGAATAAGTTTGTTTGGAATCTGGATCATGACTATTTCTCCTTGTTTTGAGTTTCGTGTTTAACAATTTGGTGAACCGTCTCATGGTGCCAACGCAGCCCTCGACGGGGTGGAGCTTTGCGGTCATTCAGGTGATTTGCAATGGCCGTGAGGCTCTTACCTGACTGCCACAGCTTGAGAATTTGAAGGACATTTCTATATTCTTTGGGGTCTTTCACGAGCTGACCTTCTAGCCTTGCGTAGCCATAGCGTTGGACAGGAGAGCTTGCTTGAATGGCCCGCTTCGCCTTAGTAGTTGGCTTTCGGTTGCCAACTCTCAAGGTTAGTCCACTAGCGGTAAGGGCTTGTCGAATGGAACTTTTCGCAAAGCCTGTCTTGCTCTCTATTTCGCGTTGAGTATATCCGGCCTCATAAAGAGGCGCGGAAACCTCGAAAATCCGCTCTTGTGATTTTGGAAAAAACTTAATAATATCATGGGGTATATTGAACTTTAGTGGCGGTGTACTTAGCTGTGCTCCACGTCCACCATTCGTCAGTCTTTTCGAACCACCGACTTTTAAAAATTTGGAAAGCGGTTGGGATTCTTCAAATGACTGAGAAATACAATAAAACAGAGCTACAAGAAGCTCTGAAGGTTTTAAAATCCCTTCTTGATAAATGCAGTAAGGCCAAGACTTCCGTAAAAGAGAAATCCTCGCAAGAAACCCTGCTTGCTCGTCAACTGACACTCCGCTTGAGCCTTCGCCGTAGCTCGATCTCTAGCGAAAACGCTCGATCTGTGGTTTGAGCGTTTCCCAGCACTCTCGTGTGTATTTGCGGAAGAAGAAGGGTTGGAAAAAACGGCCCCGCGTATTTTTCGTCAAAATACGTTGCTTCAACCAAGGCATTTGGAAGCCCGACCACTCGCCGCCAGGAAGTGCAAACAAGTTGAACCTCAAAGCGGGAAAGACTTCAAAGAAAAGGATCTCGCGTAATTCATCGATCGTGTATTTTGAGTCGGCGCAGGCTTTCGCCATTCTTTCGAAATTGATCTCGGTATCCATAAAGAGCATTTGCATCGCATCCCAGACCGGTTCTCGATCGGCGACGTCCTCTTCGATCTTTTTGGCGGCGACAGATTGACTCATATTCACGAGTTTCACGTTGAAGACATCTTCGGTCAACAGGTCGCCGTTTGGAAAGAGAGGCGCGACGCCTTACTTCGCCGCGCGGGTGGAGTTGCCCCGCACCGTATTCCCTTCTTCGTCCACGCGGATCATGTGCTCGACCGGTAGCTTGTAAATCACGTTCCCGGTGACGACGTTGTCGCGGGCGAAATCGCGGTTGTCGACGCTGCTGCCCCACGGGAAGCCGGCGTCCATTTCGCAGTACGAGCGGCCGCCGTTACGCGAGGCGATCCAAATCGACGGATCGCGCCCTTGGAGTAAAAGAAGTTGTTTTCGATGCGGTTGAAAGACGCCGTCGCGTGACGAATCGTGCCGCCCTCGCCGCAGTTACGGTAAAGAAAAATTCCGCCTTCGCTGAGCCCCGACAGATAGTTCCCGCGGATCAGATTGTGGCTGGAGGCATCGACGGCGATGACCTCGCGTGAGGTCTTCACATGCAGTTGGTTGTTCTCGATGCGGTTGTGGGCGGACTCGGTGTCCAAATAGATGGCGACGCTCGAAGAACGGCCGTTCAGCACCGAGTGGCGTAAAGTGAAGTAGGTCGTGCCCGGCGAGACATAGAGCGGAATGCCCGCGTTCCCGGTGATCGTCGTTTTTTCGATGAGCACGCGAGTCGGCGCGGCGGCGCGCGCGCGTTCCGTATGGCGCTCGTCTTCGCGGGACGAAGCGCGCAGGTTTTCGCCCTCGCCGTTGCGGTCCATGCCGTAGATCCGCACGCTGCCGGTGATACGGCAGTTTCGGATTGTCACGTCGCTGGGTCGTGACCAGGTGGCTTTACCTCGCGCATCCATTCCCTTCACGCTGCGGATGAACAGCGCTTGGCCATTTTCGGCGATCAGGCGCGCGCCCCGACAGTCGAAGGTCAGTCCGCTCGCGGCCGCGCCTTCGATG
>ENA-UOUJ01000973-UOUJ01000973.1-activated-sludge-metagenome-genome-assembly--contig:-NODE-973-length-16402-cov-3.603842_pt1 | contig 16402 bp, 14 predicted proteins | sample MGYA00249839_ERZ747224 | MGnify/ENA primary metagenome ERZ747224 (study PRJEB28782, sample SAMN03220277) | activated sludge metagenome | biome: wastewater; feature: sewage sludge; material...
CTCACCCGGTGGTGGCGTGTACGCCGGCATGGCGATCTACGACACCATGCAGTACATCAACTGCGATGTGTCCACCATCTGCACGGGCATGGCCGCCAGCATGGGCGCCGTGCTGCTCTGCGCCGGGGCCAAGGGCAAGCGCAGCGCCCTGAAGCACAGCCGGGTGATGATCCACCAGCCGCTGGGCGGTGCCGAAGGGCAGGCCGTTGACATGGAGATCACCGTGCGCGAGATCCTCAAGCTCAAGAAGGAGCTGTACGACATCATCAGCAACCACAGCGGCCAGCCTTACGAGAAGGTGGAGAAGGACGGTGACCGCGACTACTGGATGATCGCCGAGGAGGCCAAGGCCTACGGCATGATCGATGAGGTGCTCCTGAAGCACAAGTAGCGGCGGATCATGGTCCGCACGCTACCTGTGCGGAACAGCAACAATGACCGAAGGCCGGTGGAGCGATCCCCCGGCCTTCGACGTATCTTGCAACACTTTTCCGGAGGCTTACGTAGACCCTTCCTCCAACATCCCGCCGGGACCCGGCGCTGAACGATGGACAAAAAAGAGATCAAATGCTCGTTCTGTGGCCGGGACAAGCAGGACACCAATGTGCTGATCGCAGGCATCACGGGGCATATCTGTGACAGCTGCATCGCCCAGGCGCAGAACATCATCAGTGAGGAGCTGAACCAGCGCACCCGCAACGAGATGGAGGGCAGCCTCATCCTGCAGCGGCCCGCGGACATCAAACGCTTCCTGGACGAGTACGTGATCGGGCAGGACGATGCGAAGAAGGTGCTGAGCGTGGCGGTGTACAACCACTACAAGCGCCTGCTGCAGAAGCCTGCATCCACCTCCGATGAGGTGGAGATCGAGAAGAGCAACATCATCCTGGTGGGCGAGACCGGCAGCGGCAAGACCCTGCTGGCGAAGACCATCGCCCGCATGCTCAACGTGCCCTTCGCCATTGCCGATGCCACGGTGCTCACCGAGGCGGGCTATGTGGGCGAGGACGTGGAGAGCATCCTGAGCCGCCTGCTGCAGGCCGCTGACTACGACGTGTCCAAGGCCGAGCGTGGCATCGTCTTCATCGACGAGATCGACAAGATCAGCCGCAAGAGCGACACTCCCAGCATCACGCGCGACGTGAGCGGTGAAGGTGTGCAGCAGGCCCTGCTGAAGCTGTTGGAAGGGGCCACTGTGAGCGTTCCTCCCCAGGGTGGGCGCAAGCACCCCGAGCAGAAGCTCATCCAGGTGGACACGCGGAACATCCTGTTCATCTGCGGTGGCGCCTTCGATGGCATCCAGAAGATCATCGCCCGCCGCGTGAAGAGCACGGCCGTGGGCTACAGCGCCAGCCGCGACAGCGGGCGCATCAACGAGGAGAACCTGCTGCAGTACGTGAGCCCCACCGACCTGCGGAGCTACGGCCTCATCCCCGAGCTCATCGGCCGCTTCCCCGTGCTCACCTACCTCGATCCGCTGGACAAGGAGAGCCTGCGCCGCATCCTCACCGAGCCGAAGAACGCACTGATCAAGCAGTACGTGAAGCTGTTCGAGATGGACAAGGTGAAGCTGAGCTTCGACAAAAAGGTGCTCGACTTCATCGTGGAGAAGGCCATCGACTACAAGCTCGGCGGACGCGGCATGCGCTCCATCTGTGAGGCCATCATGACCGACGCCATGTACGAGATGCCCGGTTCGGCCGAGCGTCCCGCCGAACTGCGCGTCACCCTCAGCTATGCCCGGGACAAGTTCGAACGGTCCCGGTTGAGCAGTTTGAAGGTGGCCTGACCCGGGAGCCTGATCGGGGTCTCCGCATTTGGCTCCGCAATGGTCTTTGGCGTCCGATAGGCATCGGACCATACTTCGTTGCGGAAGCCGTCACGTAGCTCCAGCTATGCTCCGGTTCCGCGCCCCTGCCTGCCTGTCGTCTGGTCGACAAATACTCATCGCCTGCCTGCCGCAGGCAGGCCCGCTTCAAAAGGGAGATCCCGAACAGGCTCCAAGGGTGGTATTTTTGGACCCCCGAACCATCCGGCGTGATCGGATGTTCGGCTCATCCAAACCCTCCCTATCATGATCAAACGGTCCATTCTGTTCGCCACCCTGTTCGCCGGTGGCATCGTTCACGCCCAGCAACTGCCCCAGCCCAGCCCGAAAGGCGAGGTGGAACAGCTCGTGGGGCTCACCTCCGTGGAGGTGGAGTATTCCCGCCCCAGCGCACGTGGCCGCAAGGTCTTCGGCGACCTGGTTTCGTACGGTAAAGTGTGGCGCACCGGTGCGAACCTCAACACCATCATCGAGTTCGAAGGCCCTGTGGTCCTCGAAGGTCAGCCCGTACCGGCCGGCAAGTACTCGCTCTTCACCATTCCCAATGAAGATGTCTGGGTCGTCATCCTCAACAAGAACATCGAGCTCTGGGGCGAGGGTGACCGCAAGCCCGAGGAGGATGTTCTGCAGGTGAAGGTGCCCGTGGCCAAGTGCGACTTCACCGAGACCCTCACCATCGGCTTTGCGGATGTGAAGGACGACAAGGCCTTTCTGGAGCTGCGTTGGGAGAACACCCTGGTGCGCGTGAAGTTGGAGGCGGATGCCACCGAGCAGGCCCTGGCCAACATCAAGGAGGCCATGGCACAGCCGGAGATCAAGCCGGGTACCTATCACCGTTGCGCCCGCTACTGCGTGGACAAGGGCGTGATGCTGCCCGAGGCACTGGAATGGGCCCAGAAGGCCGCGAGCACGGACAGGAAGTATTGGACGTTGCACACCCTGGCGCTGTGCCAAGCCGCCAACGGCAAGTACAAGGAGGCTGTGGCCACGGCCAATGAGAGCATGGAGCTCGCCCAGAAGGAAGGCGACAACAGCTACGTGAAGATGAACAAGGAGCGCATCGACGAGTGGATGCGGAAGAAGTGATCCTTCACGGAGAAGATCGGAAAGCCCTCCCGCAAGGAGGGCTTTTCATTTCCATGCCATGCGTTCAATGCACGTCCGTGCCGTCGAACCAGAGTTCGGTGAGCCCCGTAGGGGCTTGCCGATCGTCTAAATGGACCACAGGTTACAACCCGAGGCTCAGCAGCCCGCCATCGGCCACCAGGCAATGCCCGGTGATGAAGGAGGCCTTGTCCATGCACAGGAAGGCGATGGCGGCGGCGATCTCTTCCGGAGTGCCCACTCGTTTCATGGGCGTGCGCGCCAGGATGCGCTCCAGCCGGTCGGGTTGCGACAGCACGGGTTCGGTCAGTGGGGTGCGGATGTACCAGGGGGCCACGGCGTTCACCCGGATGCCGGCACCGGCCCATTCCACCGCGAGGCTGCGGGTGAGCTGCACCAGACCGGCCTTGGCCATGGCATAGGCGGCACCGCTGCCCACGTCCACAAAGGCGGCCACGCTGGCCACGTTCACCACCGCGGGGGCCTTTCCCTGGGCCAGCAGGGGGTGGAGTTGCCTGAGGAGGTCAGCGGGGCCCAGCAGGTCGGTGTCCAGTACAGTGGCCTGTTCGTGGGGTGCCAGCTCGGTCCAGGGCTTCCGGATGTTCATGCCCGCATTGTTCACCAGGATGTCCAAGGCGCCCCAGCGCTCCTTCACGATCTGGGCGATCCGCTGCCGGTCCTCGGCCCGGGTGATGTCCGCCGTCACCACTTCGCGCTCCTCCACCGGCTTGCGGGCCACCACCAGCACTTCCGCGCCCAGCGCACGTAGTTCATCCGCGGTGGCCGCTCCGATGCCCCGGGTGCCGCCGGTCACCAAGGCCCGTTTGCCCTTCAGGTCCCAGTTCGCCATGCCGAAAGGTAGGGGCCAACGCAAAAGGGCCGATCCTTGCGGAACGGCCCTTTATCTAGAAAGAAGTCTTTCCTAGGTAAAGTCAATCCTGCAGTTGCTCAAGCTGCCATGAACCCATAGGATGTTGTTCGTACATCCAACAGGGTTTGAGGGGGTCCATTGAGGTGTGCTACAATACCATGCGCTCAAGACACCATTACTATCGACGATGCGAACACCGACAATTTGTCTTCCAGATGGTGCGGTATAATTGAGGGATCCGTTTGCAGGAACTGTAAGACTAACCAATGTTGCTTTAGCTCCTGTTGTACAGCTTGAGTAGTGGTATAGTGTAACGCTGTAGCTACATGTCGTGGAGTTCGTGAGATTTATCGTCCCTTGTGCAACAGCTTGGAATGCCCCCCACAGAAATATCCCTAATCCAGTTGCTATCAATCTTGCGCTTTTCATGTTTTTTAGTTTGATGGTTTGTTCGAAAATACAAAGGCCGCCCATTAGGCGGCCTTTGTATTCAAAAAAGTAAGCGGCTTAGCGCACCACCAGCTTCTTGGTCAGGGGACGACCATTGTTCTTGAGCGTCACGTAGTAGTTGCCGGGAGCCCAGCCCTCGGTGCTCAGGGTGTAGGTGTAGTTGCCCACACCCTGGGTGCCGAAAGCCTGTTCGGTCACCACCTGGCCACGGCTGTTGTGAACCATCAGGTTCATGCGACCGGCCTCCACCACATCGTAGCTCACCAGCACGGTGCCGTTGCTGATGTTGCCATTGAGGAAGCTCATGCGGCTGTTGTTCAGCGAGCCGTTCTCGCCCACGCCCACGAATTCATCGTCGATCACCACGAAGATGTAGAGATCGGCGTCGAAGGTGTTGTTACCCCAGCCAGCTGCGGGCAGGGTCCACCAGGTGTTGTCGCTCCACTTTTCCCAGGTGAACTCGCCGAACTGCACTTCGCCGTTGGTGGTGCTCACCAAGGCCACGCTGTCACCAGCGGCCAGGGCGGAGAAATCAAAACCGGCGGCGAACTCCGTACCCACGTACACCGTGTTGGGGAACTGGGCCACGGTGAAGGCCAGTGTGCTGCTGCTGTCGATCTCGGCCAGCGTCAGGGGCACGGTGGCGAGCACGGTGCCGGGAGCATAGTTGGTCTCACCGGAAAGGGTGGTGCCAGCGCCGTCCAACGCATACAGGTTGGCGTTCACCACCGAAGCAGGACTGCCGGACACGTCGGATTTTGCGCCGAACCAGAACAGGATCTCCGTGGCGCCGGCCTCGCCGTCCAGCAGGAACTGCTGCACTTTGGCCTTGTCACCGTAGGTGTTGGTGCCGAACATGTAGCCACCGTCGTTCTCCACCCCATACAGGGCGGGGTTGCCGGTGTCGAGGCTGCTCATGTACACCGTGTCAATGGCGCGGCTGCCATCGGTACGCATGGGCTCCAGCATGCGGGCGGTGCCCACGTTCTTCTGGGCCATGCCCATGCTGGCCGCACCTGCAAAAAGTCCGAAGAGTAAGGTCTTCTTCATCAGGGTTGGGATTGTTGAGGTTACGTTGGTCAGAACACAAATGTAGCGTTCGGACCGTGCCAATGCTACATGGCATCCGCTTCCAAGTGTCCACCGGGCTGCCGACCACTCTTGGATGTCCGTGACGTACGGTTGGTTCCGTCGAAGCCAGTGGGTCATTGGTCGAAGCTCCGGGTGGCCGCGCCGGGGAGGAGGGCCTGTAACACCGCCGCCAGCACCACCACGATCGCCGGCGCGATCAGGTTATACCACAGGAAGGCGATCTGGATCTCGGAGAAGTGGATGAAGAGGATGATGGCCTGTGCCACCAGCGCCGCGATGAACACCGCCGTGCCGCCCACCCGCTTCAGGAAGAAGGCCACCAGGAAGATCCCCAGGATGGTGCCGTAGAACAGCGAGCCGATGATGTTCACGGCCTGGATGAGGTTCTCGAAGAGCGAGAAGAGCGCCGCGAAGGCCAGCGCCAGGAGTCCGAAGAGCACCGTGGCCCATTGGGTGGCGCGCACCTGCTCACCGTCCGTGCGTTCCTTCTTCACCACGTCCACCACGCTTGTCGTGGCCAGCGCGCTCAGCTCCGCGCTGGTGCTGCTCATGCCCGCGCTGAAGATCATGGCCAGCAGCAGCCCGATGATCCCGATCGGCATGTGGTCCATGATGAAGGTGATGAAGATGTAGTCCTTGTCGTTGGCTTCGGCGGCGGGCAGGTTGGCCTTCACCTCGGCGCGGTAGGCTTCGCGGAGACGGGTGTCCTCGGCCAGTGCGGTGGTCAGTTGTTCGTTGTCCGTGGGCTCGCCGGCGCGGTGGGCGTCCACCCAGGCATTGGCGGCTGTGGTGATCGCGGTGGCGTTCGCAGCGTGTTCGTGTTGCAGGTCCGTGGCCTCGCGTACCCGCTGCGTCGTTGCGTCGTCGCGGTTCATCACATACATTTCTCCGCGTCCCTGCGCCTCTGCGGCCATGGCTTCCACATTCGCACTGTTCCAATGCACCGGGGCTTGATTGAACAGGTAGAACACGAACACCAGCACCCCCGTGAGCAGGATGAAGAACTGCATGGGGACCTTCAGCAGCGCGTTCATCCACAGCCCACGCTGGGCCTGCTGCACGTTCTGCCCGCTGAGGTAGCGCTGCACCTGGCTCTGGTCGGTGCCGAAATAGGCCAGCTGCAGGAAGAAACCGCCGATGAGACCGCTCCACAGCGTGTACTTGTTGCTGGGGTCGAAGCTGGTGTCGATCACATCCGTCTTGCCCAGGGCGCTGGCCAGCTGCAGGCTTTCCACGAAGCCGATGTGCTCGCGCAGGTACCACACCACCAGTCCGAAGGCCACGAAGAGCCCGCCGAACATCACGGCCATCTGCTGCTTGTGCGTCACCCCCACAGCCTTGGCGCCACCGGTTGTGGTGTAGAGGATCACCAGCGTGCCGATGAAGACGCAGGTCCAACTGAGCGGCCAGTGCAGCACCTTGCTCAGGATGATGCTTGGCGCATAGATGGTGATGCCGGCCGCCAACCCGCGCTGGATGAGGAAGAGCCCAGCCGTGAGCAGCCGTGTGCGCGCATCAAAGCGCTTGCCGATGAACTCGTAGGCGGTGTACACCTTCCACTTGTAGTAGAGGGGGATGAACACGTGGTTGATCACCAGCATGGCCAGTGGCAGCCCGAAGTAGAACTGAACGAAGCCGAGCCCGTCGAGGTAGCCCTGTCCCGGTGTGCTGAGGAAGGTGATCGCGCTGGCCTGTGTGGCCATCACGCTCAGCCCCACGGCCCACCACCGTTCATCGCCACCGCCGCGCAGGTAGCTCTCGCTGCTGGTCTCCCGCCGCGTGCGCCACACCCCGTATCCCACGATGAAACCGAGGGTACCGAGGAGGATGGTCCAGTCGAGCCAGTGCATCGGGAGGGATGGAATGAAGAATGTAAAATGTAGAATGTAGAAGTGCGAATGAGGCGACCTACAAGGTCGGCGTCACTTCCGGGGGTTGTTGCGCTCGGCGGTCTTGACGCTGGCGGTGAAGATGGCGACCAGTTCGCCGCACTCCTGGATGAGCCATGCGTGATCCTGGTTCTTCACATCCATCATGCCCGCTAGGACCTGAACACGGAGGTTGTTCTTCGATTCGCGCAGCTCTTTCAGCGCGCCGCTCATCTTGTGGATGAAGTCCTTCGGGGATTCCGCTCCCTGCACCTCGCCATAGTGGAGAGCTGGTGCCGTTCCGCTGCGGAGCAATTGCCCGGCGAGATGATTCCCTGCCTTGGTGTTCGGCATGTTGTCGGTGTGCTTCACCACCGCCGCCGCGAACACACAGCATCGCTCTTCGAGATCGTACTTCCGTTCCACGCGCCAGCAGTTTTACATTCTACATTCTTCATTCTACATTTTACATTCACTTACCAACCCGCGGCGATATCAAGTTCGCGAACAATCGATACGCTCCCGGCACCCCCGCCGGCAACTGCCGGAAGAAGCTGATGCCCGTGTAGATGAAGCGGCCCTTGCCATGGTCGCAGGTGATGAGGCCGCCGGTGAGCGGTTGTTCGCCGGGATCGTTCCACGCGATGAGCGGGGTGTAGTTCTTGCCGAGGTCGCCGGCGAAGTAGAGGCCGCGTTCCTGCACCCAGCCTTCGAAGTCGGCGGCGGTGATCGCGTTCGGCGTGGTGAGCAACGGGTGCTTGGGATCAAGGAAGGTGGGCGGTGCCTCCTCCACGGTCACACGGTCGCGGGTGATCTTGAAGGGGTGAGGGCCGAGCGTGCTGGGATCGATCTGGAAGTCCTCCACACCGGAGACCGCGAAGCGCGGCGTGGTGTTGTACTGCACGACCAGCGTACCGCCTTCTTCTACATACTTCAGCAGCAGCGGGTGCAGCTCTTTCATGCCCTTGGTGGCGTTGTAGGCACGGATGCCGGTGACGATGGCGTCGTACTTCCGCAGCTCCTCCAGCTTGGCTGCGGAAGGCTCGATGAATTCCACCACCACGCCCAGTTGTTCCATCGCCTGGGGCACCTCATCGCCCGCGCCCTTCACATAGCCCACGCGTTTGGCGGTGGTCTTTACCTCCAGCGGCACCAGCTTCACCTCGGCGGGCGTGTAGTACACCTGCGGCATGATGTGCGGGTAATCGATCTCGTGCAGCGTGCGGTCGGCGCTGCCCTTGGGGCCGGTGAACGTGAACTTCACGGCACCGGGCTTGGCATTGTCCATCGGCATCAGCTGGAAGGTGAAGCTCTGCCGCTCGTTGCGCTTGGCGATGCTCACCAGCTTCAGGTCCTTCGTGGTGGCCCAGCCTTCGGGCAGCGTCACGTTCAGTTGACCGGTGAGGCTGTCGGTGAGCGCCTCCACTTCCACGGTGATGCTCTGCGGACCGCCACGCGCGATGAGCACATCGCTCTTCGGGATCACCGAGGCCACGGGTGTGACGTACACCGGGCGGATGCGCTCGCCGGCCACACGGTCGACCCATTTGTAATGCGCTTGATATGGTATGAAACCGGTCCCACGTGCGACGCTGATGGCAACATTTGTAGTGAGCTGAGTTCTGTTAGTCGACATTCCGATCAACTCCGGTTCATCTAGTGCATACAGATCCCCGGTTCGAGGCTTACTGAGCCAAAACGGTTCATCCAACCTGATGGAGGCTCGGTATCGGGTCGTAAGTGGTTGCTTTTTCCCTGCCTTCAATTCCGTCCTTGGCAGCCAGCCATCATCACCAGTGGTTCCTGCTCCGGAAATGGACAGATCACATTCCTGTCTGAGAAGAGCCTCCACTTTCAGATCAATGGGTGACCCGACCGGATGAAAGGGTTCATCGCCAAGGACCTCGATTGCGGTCCCTGTCATGTGCATGGTCAATCGATCAAGTTCCGATCGGATGCGGTGTGCTCTAGGCTCATTGGGAAGTTGCTTTTGCAAAGTGAGCGAGAGGGCTTCAGTTAAACTGGCACTTTTCGCAGGTCGTTCCGGGTCGTATTCTTCCAACATGGCCGTGACCCGGTAAGCGAACTCATTCCCTCCCTGTACCCGCCCCCACGTCATATCGATCCCTTCAAAAATGTCCTTCGTCTTCGGCCGGTCGCCTTTGATCAGCTTCAGGTATTCCAGCGATTCCCCGCGCGTTTCCGCTGCACCGAAGCCCTGGCTCTTGTGCATGCTGCGGCTGCGTCCGGCGATCTCGGTGTAGCTCAGGCCCAGCAGCGGGTCGTAGCCGCCCACGTCCACGGTGAACCAGTCAGGGTCGCTTTTCGCGATGTCGGCCAGGTCCTTCTTCCACCAGGTGCTGCCGTTGAAGAAGAGGCGGCGCGGCTGCCACACCTCCAGCCCTTGCTCCAGTTGCTCCGGAAAGGCCTTGGGGTCACCGGCCAGGTCGAAGGCCTCCTCGGCGAGGATGGCGCTGGCCTCGTGGTGGCCGTGCCCCGCGCTGCGGTCGGGCGCGAAACGCGTGATGATGATGTCGGGCCGGAACATCCGGATCACGCGCACCACATCGCTCAGCACCTCCTGCTTGCCCCACTTCTCGAAGCTCTCCGCCGCGTTCTTGCTGAAGCCGAAGTCCACCGCGCGGGTGAAGAACTGTTCGCCGCCATCGATGCGGCGCGCTTCCAGCAGCTCCTGCGTGCGGATGATGCCCAGCGCGTCGCCCAGTTCGGGACCGATCAGGTTCTGTCCGCCGTCGCCGCGCGTGAGGCTGAGGTTGCCGGTGCGCACCTTCTTGCCATTGGCGAGCCAGGCGATCAGGCGGGTGTTCTCGTCATCGGGATGCGCCACGATGTAGAGCACGCTGCCCAGCACGTTGAGCTTCTGCATGCGGTGCAGGATCTCGGCGGCGTGGGGTTGTGCGGGGGGCCGCTGGGCCGAGGTGGGAAGGGTGAAGAGTGCCGTGTGCAGGGTGAGGACGACAGCGATCAGGCGCAGTGCCCTGGACGAGCTGAATTGCATGGGGCTAAGGTAGGGAGGGACATAGGCCACGAGCCTTGGGCCACGGGCTTCGGGCTGCTTTGCACTTCGTAACCAACTCTTCGAAAACGGCTATGGTCAGCTCCTGCCGTAAACGAAGATGGAAGCTGATCCGACCGAAGTCCAAAGCCCACAGCCGTCCCCTATGCCACTTTGATCTTCCGGTCGCTCAGCTCCACGCTGAAGCGCACCTTGGCCTGCAGGGCGTTGAACACGCGCAGAATGGTCTCGATGGTGACGTTGCCACTGTTGTTCTCCAGCTTGCTGATCTGGGCCTTCTGCACGCCCACGAGCTTGCCGAGCTGCTCCTGGGTGAGGTTGCGACGGGTGCGGGCTTCCTTGATCGCTTCGCCGATCCGATCCATTTGCAGTTCATGCTCGTAACTGTCACGATCGGGAGTGCCCGGTTCGCCGAGTACGTGATCCTTGACCTCACTTAGTGTGTACAGCTTGAGCTTTTTCGCGGTCATGGCCTGTTCGGTTTCTCGGTGAAGTATCGCTCGCGCAGTTTGTGCGCGCGCTGGATCTCGCTGCCCGGCACCTTATCCGTTTTCTTGATAAAGCCATGCGTGGCGATCACAAGACGACTGGCCTGTTTGTCCCAAAAGGCCAGCAGGCGGTATTGCATCCCATGGTACTGTGTCCGGAATTCCCAGATGTCGGTATCGAGCTTCTTCATCAACTCCGGGTCGTTGCGTTCCGAGGCGCGTTCCACGTTGTACAAGACCTTCTTTCGCGCGGCCATGGGCAGTTCCATCAAGAATTCCATGGCTGGCGCCATGAACATCACCTCGAATCGGTTCGTCGACAACAGTTCGGGTCTGGGTTGCAAAGATAGACCATGGTTTCCGTAAATGGAAACACCGACATGGGCCTCACACGCGTGGAGCACTTCGCTGCCATGCGGTGCGGTGAACCCACCTCACACCACCTGCTCCGACAGCACCTTGGCGATCTGCTCCTTGTAGCTGCGGCCGCTCACGATGCGCTCGTTGTTGGCCATGCTGAAGATGAACTCGTTGTTGCCGCTGTAGCGCGCGTTGCGCACATGGGCCATGTTCACGATGTAGCTGCGGTGGATACGCAGGAAACGCGCGGGGTCCAGCTCGCCCTCCACGGCGTTCATGGTCATGCGGTAGAGGTGGTGCCGGTCGCGGAGCTGCAGGCACAGGTAGTTGCCTTCGGCGCGCAGGTACAGGATGTCCTCCACCTTCACCTTGAACTCACGTCCCTTGTCCTTGATGGTGAAGGTCCCGATGTGCGTGCTGTTGGCGTGCAGGTGCTCGCGCATCAGGTCCATCAACTTGCCGGTGAGGCGGTCGTTGGTCCGCATCTCGATGAAGGGCTTGGCCTTGTCCAACGAGGCGAAGAAGCGCTCGTCATCGTAGGGCTTCAGCAGGTAGTCCACTGCGTTCACATCGAAGGCCTTGAGGGCGTACTGGTCGAAGGCGGTGACGAACACCACGAAGGGCACGGGCACATGGCCATTGTGGGCATGCACGTGCTCCAGCACCTCGAAGCCGCTCATGCCGGGCATCTGCACGTCCAGGAAGAGCAGGTCCGGACGGCACTTGGCGATGCAGTTGAGGGCCTCCTGGCCGTTGCGGCACTCGCTCACCACCTCGATGGAAGGGTCCTGCTCAAGCAGTCGGGCGATGCGCAGGCGAGCGGCGGGTTCGTCGTCGACGATGATGGTCCGGATGGTCTTCATGGTTCAGGCGCGTTCGATGGGCAGGGCCAGTTCCACCTGGAAGCCGGCGCCCGCTGTGGAGCGTACAAGAAAGGTGGCGGCATCACCGTAGAGCAGGCGCAGGCGTTCCCGCACGTTGCGCAATCCGATGCCTCCGTTCTCCATCGCGTTCAAGACATCGGAAGTCCCCTTTCCGTTGTCCGCGACGGTGAGAAAAAGTTGATCGCCGTGGCGATGTGCGTTCACGGTGATGGTGACGCCCGCAGTGGTGGCGTCCAGCCCGTGCTTGATGGCATTCTCCACCAAGGGCTGCAGCACCATGCTGGGCACGAGATGGTCATCCAGGTCCTTGGGCACCTTGTAATCCACCGTGAGGCGGTCGCGGAAACGCATGGCCTCAATGCCGAGGTAGTGGGCCACGTGGTCCAGTTCGCGTTCCAGCGGCACCTTGTCGCGCTGCGTCTTCTCCAGCGTGATGCGCAGCAGCTGGCCCAGCCGGCTCAGCACGCGGCGGGCATCGTTCACGTTCTCGTCCATCAACGCGCTCACTGTGTTCAGCGTGTTGAAGAGGAAGTGGGGCTGCAGCTGCTTCTTCAGGGCGTTCATCTGTGTCACCTGCAGTTCATGCCGGAGCTCCAGCAGCTGCTCGTGCTCGGTGCGGCGCAGGCGGGCGTTCTCCAGGGCCGTTAGCACCCCCATCAGCACCCAGTATTCCATGGTGCGGGTGAAGATGGCCGGCACCAGTGCATGCAGCGCCCAGTTCTGGTATTGCGGGTCGGCGAAGTCGAAGTCGCCGGTGGACTGCAGGATGCTGTAATAGATGGTGGAGGTGGTGACCTCATGCAGCGAAGCGATGGCCAGGCTGAACCCGAAGTGGATCAGCAAGGTGCGCAGGCGGGGCCGCTGCCCGAAGGGCCAACGCACCAGGATGGTGTACACGAGCGGCGTGAGCAGCGCCCAGAACAGGAAGTTGAGGTAGGGCACCGGGGCCTCCCGCCACCAGTTGAACTCGCCCATGTCCTTCAGGTCCTGGTACACCACATGGTGCATGTAGGCCTGGAACAGGAACAGCGAGGCCAGCACCAGGGCCGTGAGCAGGATGGTGCGGTAGTGGATCGGGGTGCGCTGGAAGTAGCCCATGGCCACGGGAAGGAAGTAGCTGCCGACGAAACTATTCTGGCCAGGGACCAATGGTGTCTGGATCTTGATGAACGGTAATCCCGGGGATGAACGGTTCGTCACAGGCCGCGTTCCGCGCGGCCATCAAGCACAAGGCCCCACCGGAGGGTGAGGCCTTGGCGCGTTGCGTTGGTGACGGACGGTCTACCCGCCGAAGGTGAAGGAGAGGCCGTTCACACCGACCGTGACGAGGGCATCACAGCTGCCATTGCCGTAGTCCACGGTGCGCACGGCCAGGTTGCTGGGCACCACGTGCAGCACACCGCTCACGATCCACGGGCAATCCAACTCCACACGCAGGGGACTGGTGATGGCCACGGTGAAGGGTAGGCCGGTGCGGCTGATGCCACTGCCGCCACCGGTGATGAGGTACACATCGTCCAGCCAGTTCAGGGTGTTGGCGCCTTCCACCCAGGTGCGGGTGCGCTGGTAACTGTGCGTGCTGGTCCAGCTGCCGTCGGGGGCGGTCACCGTGCCGTTCACGGTCACGTTGAAGAAGGGCTGTCCCTGGCCATTGAGGCCGGCGTTGGTCACGGTCTTCACACCCTGGAGGTGATGGTCGTTCACGTAGTAGTCCTCGGGGGTGATGGTGATCACCGTGCCGGGGTCGCGGTAGCGCCCGGTGAAGGTCACGTTGAGGCGGCCACGGCGGGTGCGGCCATCGGGGGCGGTGCAGTTGGCGGGACCGAAGTCGATAAGCAGGGTGTGCGGCACGGCCACGGTGTCGATGGTCACGGCCACGGCACAAGGCAGGTCGCCGTCCTTGTAGGCGGCATCGCTCATCTTCAGGGCATCCGCGAAGTACACCTCGGCGCGGTCGTTGTCCACGGCGGCGGTGTAGTCCCGGTCGATCAGGGGTTGCTCCTCCTCCTCTTTGCGACAGGCAGCAAGGGTGAGCAGGAGCAGGGTGGGGAGAAGGAACTTCGACATGGGAAGCGGCGCTGGTCTGGTGGCTATGACGCAAGCACCGGGCCGAAGGTTCAACGGCGGCGGTCCAGCACCACGAAGCTGAAGGCGTGGGAATGCCGCTCGTCGGCCGGGTGATGCTCGCGGCTGCGCTCGCTCCAGTCGGCGGGGTCCAGCAGGGGGAAGTGGGTGTCGCCCTCCACATCGGCGTGCACCAGGGTCAGGTACAGGCGGTCCACGAGGTCCTTGCGGAGGGCCTCGGCATAGATCTGCCCGCCACCGATCACGAAGGCCTCCTGCTCACCGCTGGCCTTGGCCTGCTCCAGCGCCTCTTCCAGCGAGCCCAGCACCACGGCCCCCGGGGCCTCGTAGGCGGCGTTGCGGGTCACCACCATGTTCACGCGGTCCTTCAGCGGACGGTACTTCTCCGGAATGGTCTCGTAGTTCTTCCGCCCGGTGATCACGTGGTGACCGCGGGTCACGCGTTGGAAGTACTTCAGGTCATCGGGCAGGTGCCAGGGCAGGTCGCTGTCGCGCCCGATGGTGCCGTTGTCCGCCACGGCGGCGATGGCGCTGACGATCATTGGCAGGATGGCGAAGTGGACCGACTGTGCAAGTTCAACCGTGAATGAACGCTCGTGGACGTGAATGAAATCGACCGGTGCATCCGTTGCCTAGTATTGGCGTTCATCCCTGTCCATTCACGGTTGGATGGGTTGTTCCCGATCACACGGCCACATCGGCCTTGATGTGCGGATGCGGGTCGTAGTCCTTCAGCGTGAAGTGCTCGTAGCGGAAGGCGAAGAGGTCCGTCACCGTGGGGTCGATCTCCATCTTCGGCAGCGGGCGCGGCTCGCGGGAGAGCTGCAGCCGGGCCTGCTCCAGGTGGTTGTTGTACAGGTGCACATCACCGAAGGTGTGCACGAACTCGCCGGGCTTCAGGCCGCATACCTGGGCGACCATCATCGTCAGCAGCGCATAGCTCGCGATGTTGAAGGGCACACCCAGGAAGGTATCGGCGCTGCGCTGGTAGAGCTGACAGCTGAGCTTTCCCTCCGCCACATAGAATTGGAACATGGTGTGACAGGGCGGCAGGGCCATGCGGTCCACATCGGCGGGGTTCCATGCAGTGACGATGTGGCGTCGGCTGTCGGGGTTGCGCTTGATCTGCTCCACCACGTTGGCGATCTGGTCGATCACGCGGCCATCGGGGGTGTGCCAGCTGCGCCACTGGTAGCCGTACACGGGGCCGAGGTCGCCGTTGGCATCGGCCCACTCATCCCAGATGCGCACACCATTGTCCTGGAGGTACTTGATGTTGGTGTCGCCCGCCAGGAACCAGAGGAGTTCGTGGATGATGCTCTTCACGTGCAGCTTCTTGGTGGTCACCAGGGGGAAGCCTTCGCTGAGGTCGAAGCGCATCTGGTGGCCGAAGCAACTGATGGTGCCCGTGCCGGTGCGGTCGTGCTTCTGCACGCCTTCGTCCAGGATGCGGCGGAGGAGGTCGTGGTACTGCTTCATCGCAAGGGCGAAGGTACCGCAGCCCCCGGGCGCCGGGAATGCGGACTTGCTAACGGGTGTGAATAGCGGGAGGCGTTCCCGGCTTGCACCACCACCACTGGTCCGTGGCCATGGCCCTTCCGGTGGAAGTAGCATGACACCTTCGCGCATGGGCCTCGGTCAGCCTGCTTCCGACACCCCTTCGTTCTCCCTGCGCAACCCGTTCTGCGCGGGCTTTTCCGGCTTGGGCGGCCAGTCGGGCAGGGCCTTCAGCAGGCGCTCCTTCATGCGCTCGTAGTAGCTCTTGCGGTCGATGGTGAAGGAGATGAGGTAGCCCACCATGGCGGCGTACATCAGCTGGAAGATGGCGCTGTGGCGGTCGGTCATCTCCAGCACCAGGATGGCACTGGTGAAGGGCGAGCGGGTCACACCGGTGAGGAAGGCCGTCATGCCCGCCAGCACCAGCAGGTTGAACTGTCCGCGCGTGGGGCTGAACCACTCGGCGATCCAGCCGCCCACGGCCGCGCCGCTGGCCAGCGAGGGGGCGAAGATGCCGCCCGCACCACCGGCCGAGAAGGAGAACATGGACCCGAAGAAGCGCGCGCCCACATTGCCGGCCGTGGCATCCACCTGCGGGGCGAAGAGGTATTCCTCCAGCAGCAGGTGGCCCGAGCCGATGGCATGCGGACCGAAGAGGAGCACGGTGCCCGCGAAGAGGAAGGAGCACACCAGCGCGAAGCCCGCCGCCGACCAGGCCGTGCGCATGGAGCGCCGCAGCTTGTCGAAGGCGATGAGGCCCTTGCAGAAGAGCGCCCCCAGCGTACCGGCCACCAGGGACAGCGCCAGGATCTTGTACATGAAGGAGAAGGTGGCGGGG
>ENA-UOUJ01000974-UOUJ01000974.1-activated-sludge-metagenome-genome-assembly--contig:-NODE-974-length-16384-cov-3.638128_pt1 | contig 16384 bp, 11 predicted proteins | sample MGYA00249839_ERZ747224 | MGnify/ENA primary metagenome ERZ747224 (study PRJEB28782, sample SAMN03220277) | activated sludge metagenome | biome: wastewater; feature: sewage sludge; material...
TGGTGGTGCTGCTCTTCGGGGCGCTCATCCTGCGCTGCATCCAGATCAGCGACCGGCAACGGTCGCGCTTCACGCGGATCTATGCCTACTGCGTGGCCAGCATCTTCTTCCTGCACCTGATGATCAACGTGGGCATGACCATCGGTCTCGCCCCGGTGATCGGCATCCCCCTCCCCTTCTTCAGCTACGGCGGCAGCAGCATGATGGGCTTCACCATCCTGCTGGGCATCCTGCTGCGGCTGGATGCCGAACGGTTGAGCCAGCTGCGGTAAGGAAGGTTCCCGATCACTGCGCAGCGCTTGTATGAAGGCATCCTTCCGGGCCGTGCCGTCCTGCCCCTCCCTTCCCCATCTTCCGCAAGCATCACCTGATGCCTGCGCCACCGGTCCACGGCCCGCCCCTGAACGACGAACGCCGGCCCGAGGGGACCGGCGTTCGCCCAGGGCCTGGGCCCGTGATCAGTAGTAGAGGCTGCGGTTGTCCTGCACGCCGATGGCCTCGCGCAGGGCGTTGAACACGCCGTTCTCCGCACGGGCCTGGAGACGGCTCAACAGGCTTTCCTTGTCGGTGGTCACATCGGTGGCCTCCGGGGCGGCGGTCAAGGTGTTCATGGTCACCACGTACACCGCATTGTCGCCCTTCAGGGGCACGCTGGTATTGCCGTTCTGCAGGGCGAAGATCTTGCCCAGCACCTCGAACTCACCGTAGCCGCCCGGGATGCTGAAGCCGTTGTACACCACGTCGTTGGCGCTCTGCACGGACACGCCCATCTCGGTGGCTAGGGCATTGAGGTCGGTCTTGCCCTGCATCTTGGCGAGGTAGGCCTCGGCCTTCTTCTCCTTGGCGGCCTCCTTGGTGAAGAGCTCGCGCACATCCTCCAGTTCGGGCACGCCCTCCTTGCGGATGCGGGTGAGGATGGCCACCACGTAATTGTCACCGGCCTCCAGCGGCTCGCTCACCTCGCCCTCTTCGGCGCGGTTCACCCAGCTGATGGTGGTGTTCGGCTCCTGCAGGCCGGGGATGAAGCGGGCATCCGGACGGAACTCCTCCACCGGGGTGAGCGTCAGGCCCTGCTCCTCGGCGGCGGCCTTGATGGCCACAGCGGTCTTGTTGCGCAGGGAGAAGTCGTTGGCCTTCTTGTACACCTCCTTGAAGGTGGCGGGCGTGGGCTTCACGGTGCGCTCGATGGTCACCACGCGGCGCTCCTGACGGGTACGCTGGCCGAGCACCTCCACGATGTGGTAGCCGTAGGTGGTCTTGGCGATGGTGATGGCCCCCACCTTCTCATCGAAGCTGGCCTTGGTGAACTCGGGCACCATGCGGGTCTTGTCGAACCACTCGTACACGCCGCCGTTGCCGGTGCTGCCGGGGTCATCGCTGAACTTGGTCACCAGATCGCCGAACTTGCTGCGGTCCTTCTTCACCACGGCCAGCAGGCTGTCCGCGCGGCCCTTCTGCTCCTCATCGCCCTTGCCTTGCTGGGTGCTGAGGAGGATGTGGCGCACACGGGCTTCGGGCACATCGGCCAGCTCCTTCACCTTCACCAGTTTCCACTGCTGGCCATCGAAGTAGGGGCCGATCACGGTGCCCACGGCCGCGTTCACGATCAGCGAGTCGTTCACCTTGTCGGCCGTGCCTTCGGTGTAGGGGACCTTGCTGTAGGTGCGGCTCTCGCTGTTGGCCACCACGAAGCCCGAATCGTTGTCGGTGGTCTCGAAGTTGGGCTTCAGTTCGCTGAGCTCACGCTGGCCCAGGATGCGGTCGGCCTCGCTCGGCGTCACCGGGAAGAGCACGTACTCGAAGCGGCGCGAGGCCTTCTGGCGGTACTTCTTGTCGTTCTTGTGCTGGTCGTAGAAGCGGCGCAGGTCCTTGTCGCCCACCGCGTACAGGCTGTCGGGTTCGCTGTCGTAGCGCTTGGCCACGAAGTTGAAGGTGGCGCGGGTGTTCTTGGCGGCGAACTCGTCCCTGGCCTGTGCGCTGTTCACGAAGCAGCTCTTCTTCACCAGCGTGTTGTACTTGGCGTAGAGGCGGTTCTCCTGGATGCGGCGCTTCTGGATCTGGTGGTACACCGGGGCGTTCACCTGCACATCGCTGAAGTACTGCTTCAGCTTGGCCTTGTCGGGCTGGCCATCGGCACCCTGGAAGTTGGGATTGCGGAAGTCGGGCAGGATGTTGTCGCCGAAGCGGATGTCGTCATACTCGCCCGGGCTCAGGGAGAAGCCGGCATCGAGCACCTGGGGCATCAGCACGTTCTCGCGCACGAGCTCGTTCCAGACGCTGTTGCGCACCTGCTCGGTCATCTCGGCGGTCACCGTCTGGCCGAAGTCGTTGCGGTAGCTCTCCACCTCGTCGTTCACACGCTGCTCGAAGGCCATCACACCGATCTCCTCATCGCCCACGGTGCCCAGCACAGCATCCTTCCGGCCCACGCCGCGGTTGCTGAGGAGCTCCCCCAGGATGAAGAGCACCAGGGCTCCGCCGACGATACCGATCAACAGGCCGCTGCGTTCGCGGATCTTGCCAATGACTGCCATGACCTTCTTTGGAATAGGGGTGCAAATATAGGATCCGGCCCCACACGGCGCCGGCCCTTCCATTCCGTTGATCGTCAGGACTTATTGGAGGTAGGCCGCCGAGGGGTCCATCACCTCCACCCGCACCAGGTCGATCCGGCTGTGGGCCACCTGTGCCACGGTGAACCGGAAGGGGGGCTGCTCAATGACCTGGCCCTGCTCGGGAAGCTCGCCCGTGGTGTGCAGCAGGTAGCCGGCCAGGGTGTCGTACTCATCCCCTTCGGGCAGCGCCAGCCCGTGCTTGTCGCGCAGATAGGCGATCTCCAGCCGGGCACTGAAGAGGTACTGCCCCTCCTCCAGCTGCTCCTCCACCTCATCGGGCGTGTCATGCTCATCCTCGATGTCGCCCACGATGGTCTCCACCACATCCTCCATGGTGACAATGCCCGCCGTTCCCCCGAACTCGTCCACCACCACGGCCACATGGTTGCGCTGCTTGATGAAGAGCTGGAGCACCTCGTCCGCCGGCATGGTGCCCGGGATGAAGTTCACCGGCCGCACTACCGCACGGATGCTTTTCGGGCGCCGGAACAGCTCATAGCCGTGAACATAGCCGATGATGTTGTCGATGCTGTCCTTGTAGACCAGCAATTTGCTCAGGCCCGTCTCCACGAACCGTTGGTGCAAGGCCTCCACGGGTTCCTCCACGTTGATGGCCTCCACCTGGGCGCGGGGCACCATCAGCTCCCTCACCTTGATACTGCTGAGCTCCAGGGTATTGCGGAAATACTGAACCTCGGCGTCCAGGTCGCTTTCCCGGGGCTGGTTCACGCTCACCTCCTTGAGGAACTCGTCCAGATCGATGCGCCCGAAGACGGTCTGGCCGGGCTTGGTGCGCACCCCGAAGGCGCGCAGCACCAGCTCGCTGATCCCCGTCATCAGCATCATCAGCGGCCAGAGTAGAACGTAGAGCACGGCCATGGGCAGCGCGAAGAAGGCGATGGTGCGGTTGGGGTCGATACGGAACAGAGCCTTGGGCAGGAACTCGCCCACCACCAGGATAAGCAGTGTGCTGAGCACGGTCTGCGCAATGAGCACACCGGCCTCCTCCAAACCGGTGGAACGCAGCCAGGGCTCCAGGATGCGGGCCATCACCACGCCATACACCACCAGGGCGATGTTGTTGCCCACCAGCAGCCCCCCGATCACGCGGGCCGGGCGCTTGTATAGCCGGCCGAGAACACGCGCCCAGATCGCCCCGCGCTTGCGCTCCAGCTCCACGTAGAGCTTGTTGCTGGTGACAAAGGCGATCTCCAGCCCCGAGCACAGGGCCGAAACGGCCACTGAGACGAAGATCAACGCAAGGTCGGCGGGGGTGATGGGCACGGCGCTGGGGACGGGCGAAGATAGCGGGGGCCTCTCAGCGGCCCTTCTCCCGCTCCTTCATGGCCTCCAGCTTGGCCCGGGTGAAGCGCCTGAACCAGAACATGGCCAGGGCCACACCGGGGAAGATGAGCCACTGCCGGCCCACGGCGAACCCTTCGGTGTAGATGACCCAGCCGGTCGCGATGGCCGTGCCGATGGCCACCGCCAGCCAGAAGTGCTCCATGAACCTAGCGAGCTTGTTCATCGCGGGCCAAGGTATCATCAGCGGGCAAATAAAGGATGCCCGTGATGTTGCGGATGGTGTAACGGCTGAAGTCCTCCGTGGCGTCCAGCCCGTTGCCGTGGATGACGTCCTCACCACGACGGATGCGCACCGGCTTGTCCGTGCGCACCCGGGCACTGTCCTGGTCCCAGGTGAGCTGCTCGGTCTCCAAGCGCTCGCCCTTGGGGTTCACGAAGACCACATCCTCATAGACCTCCATACGGTTCTGCCCGGGCAGGATCAGCCCCCGGCGTGCGGTGAGGGTGCTGCCCGGCCCACCTTGGGCATCGAAGAACACCACTTCTAACCCTTCGGAGATCTCGGTCTTCTTGGGCTCCGTGGCCCATTCGGCGATGCGACCGGCCCGGAGGCGGTTGCGCACGCGGCCCGAATCGGTGTAGAGGTATTCAGCCTTCCGGGTCACGCGGTCCGGCGAAGCCTCTTCCAGCTGCACAGCGGCCACCTTGTCCAGATCGTTGCTGCACGAGCTCACCGCGCCCGCAAGGAGGAACAGCATGCCCACGAACACCGGCCCACCGCTGAACGGGCACCTCAATCGATGCGGCGTTTCCTGAACCACTGTTCGCGGAAATCGGGGGTGATGCTGATGCCGATGAGCACCGCGGCGAACCGTTCACGGATGTTCCCATCGGTGCTGGTGCCGCGTTCTCCCAGTTCCGCACCAAAGGTCAGTCGGCTGCGCGTGGTGTTGAACATCACCGGGAGGGAGAAGCCCAGGGACAACCCGACCTCATTGAGCGGCGTGCCCGCCACCACCAGGTAATCCTCGGTATAGCGCGCTCCGGCCCGGTAGGTGACCCGTTCCACAAAGGAGCCGTTGCCGTTGCCCGAAGGTTGGTAGGAAACACCCACGGCTGCCGTTCCACGGGTGCGCAGCACCGACCGCTGTTCGTACCCCTCCACATCGATCCCCAGGTCGCTCCAATCACGCTGCTTGTACTCGCCCGTGAAGGTCCACCGGCTGTTGTACATCGCGAAGCCAAGCCCCCACTGCAGCGGCAGCGTCACATGACCGGAAGATCCTTGAACGGCCCAGGCCGTATCCAAGGTGATCTCCACTCCGGCATTGGAGAGACTGAAGTTCGTGGCCGTGATGTCATATTCCGCCCGCAGGTCCGAGGGGATCTCGACCGTGGCTCCCACGCGGAACCGCCAGGCCTCCGCCTCGCGCTGAGGCAGGTGCACGGCCCGGCGTTCAGCCGGGTCCTTGCCTGCATCCAGCCATTCCTGCTCCTTGCGCTGGTCCACGGCGGTGAGCTGCTTGATCCGGGCCTGCCGGCGCTCCACCATCCGCACCTTGCCCATCAGGTCACCGGCCCATTGCAGGCCCACCCTGATCACCGGGCCATTGAGGGCCAGGTCCGAGGTCACCCGCGTGTTGTAGTAGCCGGCGCCTGCAGGATAGAAGGCCTTCCGGCCCTCCTCGATGCTGCCGAAGACGTAGTTCAGATCGATGCCCAGGGAGACCTTGGTGCCCTTGTTCAGCGTGTCGTTGCTCTGCCACAGGGTGCGCCCCAGTCCGATGTAGCCCCGGTTGAGGCCACCATTCCCCAGGTATTCAAAGGTGACCGGTCCTTCAGCTACCTGCTTGGTATCGGAGATGCGGTAGCCCACATCGCTCATGGGCGTGATGCCCAGCGACATGCCCCAGCGTCCACGTCCGAAGGGCACGCCCACGCTGAACCCCAACAGGTCCAGGCGGTTCCCGTTCACGGAACGGTCCTCGCTATCGAACCGGAGGAAGCGGATGGCGGCGGCCGTTTGGAAATTGGTCAGCACCAGGGACGGGTAGGACGCCGGGTTGGCCATGTTCAGGCCATAGGCATCGGCCAGTGCGATGCCTACCCCCCCCATCGCGGCCTGCTCCACCTGCGGGGTGTTGAGCAGGGTGCCGAACCCGTAGGCGGAATAGGGGTTACCGCTGCCCTGCTGGCCCTGGGCCCTAAGCTCCATATGCAGTGCTGCCATCAGGAGGCAGACCGCGCTGATGGTCAAGTATCGCATACAGGCCTTCAAGGGTAAGGGACGGGTGCGCAAAGATGCCACTTTTCAGAGCGCGGGTGAACCACAGGGCATCCCCGCCCGTGAGCACAACGGCCAGATCGGGGAATTCGTGCCGCGCCTGGGCCATGAAGCCCTTCAGTTCGAAGAGCACGCCCAGCTGCGCGCCGGAGGCCAGGGAGGCGGCGGTATCCTGCCCCCAGGGCTCTGGCGCCGCCACCGGCTCCAACAATGGCAGGCGTGCGCTGTAGGCGTTCATGGCCTTCAACCGCATGCGGAGGCCGGGGGCGATGGCCCCTCCATGGTACACCCCGGCCGCGTCCACCAGGTCGTAAGTGATGCAGGTGCCCAGGTCGATGGCCAGTGCGGCCCTGCCCGGGAACATCCGCCATGCGCCCGCGGCATTGGCCAGGCGGTCCACCCCCAGGGTCAAGGGTGTGCGGTAGGCGCTCTTCACAGGGGCGGGAGAGCCGCCGGTCACGATCGTTAATGGGGCCAGACCGCGTAGGTGGTGCTCCCACCCGGGATCGGGAGCGGCCACGGAACCAAGCACGATGCGTACGGGTGTGGCCCCCGCCAGGAAACGTGCCAGGGCATCGGCATCGCCGGACGGCATCACCCCGTGACGGCACAGGCGACCACGGTGAAAAAGCCCTCCCTTGGTGCGGGTATTCCCCACATCCAGTACAAGAACATCAGGGGTGGTGTGCACGGTAAGCGTACTTGTCTATCTTTGCGGCCCGTCAGCCGGTCACCAGCGACCGGTCGGACAAAGTTCGGTGCCTTAGCTCAGCTGGTAGAGCAACGGATTGAAAATCCGTGTGTCCCCAGTTCGATCCTGGGAGGCACCACAGAAAAGCCCTCCTCACGGAGGGCTTTTTCATTCGGGGTGTTCCACCAGCCAGATCCGCAGGGCGGCCAGGTGGGCCTGCTTCACCGGCTCGCGCAACCGCTTGTTGGTGCTGGTGAAATAGGTGTGGCGCTCCAGGAACCGGACCTGCAGCTGGTTCCATTCCCGCTCGGTCTTCAGCACCCCGAAGGTGCGCATCTCGGCGAACAGGGTGGCCCCGATCACCTCGAAGTCACCACGGCCCAGGTAGTCCAGGTCCGCATCGCACAGGATGCGCGACAGCTTGTTGCGCGGAGCCTGGGGGATGCGCGTGGCCATGATCATGTCGCAGATCCGCCGCACCTGCACCGCACTGTACCCGAAACGGGGCAGCTGCTCCCGCACCACCGTGCATCCATGCTCCTCATGATCGATGCCGTGCATGATGAAGCCGCAATCATGGTACAGGGCCGCGGTCTTCAACAGCACGAGGTCCTCCCCGCTGATGCCCTCCTGTTCGGCAATGTCGATGGCACTGGCATACACGTCCAGCGTGTGTCCCAGGCTGTGGTACGTGCGTTCCTTGGGGAGCTCGGCCCTCAGACGTTCGAGGATATACGCTTTCGCACCTAGAGCATCCATGATCAGCGGAGCGGTCCAAGATACGTCATCGTCCAGTTGTGCATGGCCGCCGGTCTACCTTTGGGGCATGGGACGGCGCTCTCACCGCAGGACCTTGCTGCTGTTCGGCCTGCTGGCGCTGTACATCGTGCTGCAGTTCCTGTGGTGGACCGTGCTGCTGCTCCGCAAGGACCGCGAGGCCGCCGAGCCTGCAGGCCCTGGGGTTCGGACCCGACCGGCCGATCGACACCGCGCGCGGCACACGCATGATCCTGGGCGAGGGCAGTGTGCTGCTGTTGCTGCTGCTGACCGTGCTCTATCTGACCTTCCGCGCCATCCGCCGCGACCTGGCCCTGGCCCGCACCCAGCAGAACTTCCTGCTCGCCGTGACCCATGAGCTGCGAACCCCCATCGCGGCCATCAAACTGCAATTGCAGACCCTGGCCCGGCCGGGCCTCACCACCGAACAGCGCGAACTGCTGCGCACCCAGGCCGTGGATGAAGCGGACCGCCTGGCCCACCTGACGGACAAGGTGCTGATGGCCACCCGGGCCGACGAAGGTGGATTGGAGCTGCATCCCGTGCGCACCGACATCATGGACCTGCTCCACCGATCGGTGGAACGTGCGCGCACCCAACTGGCCCCTCACCACACCCTGAAGCTCGAAGGACCCGGTGAGCTGCTGGTGCAGGTGGACCCGCAGGCCCTGCGCAGCATCGTGGACAACCTGCTCGAGAACGCGGCCAAGTATGCGCCCGCCGGCACCACCATCGACGTGACCGTGGTCGCGGGCCAGGATGGCTGGCGCCTCACCGTGGCCGATGAGGGGCCCGGCATCCCCGAGGAGGACCGGCAGCGCATCTTCGAGAAGTTCTACCGGGCCGGCACCGAAGAGACGCGGAATGCCAAGGGCACCGGGCTCGGACTGTACATCGTGGAGCGGCTGGTGCGCCAGCTCGGCGGCAACATCACCGTCAAGCAGCGGGCTCCGCAGGGGGCTATCTTTGCGGCCTCCTTTCCCAACCGCTGATGCCTGCACATAAAGTGGTCCTCATCGTCATGGACGGTTGGGGCATTGGCGCCGGTGACCGCACCGACGCCATCGCCAACGCCAACACCCCGTTCATTGATAGGCTGCTCGCCACCGCACCCCATGCCACCCTGCTTACCGATGGGGAGCATGTGGGCCTGCCGCCCGGCCAGATGGGCAACAGCGAGGTGGGGCACCTCAACATCGGCGCGGGCCGCGTGGTGTATCAGGACCTGATGCGCATCGACCGGGCCGTGGCCGATGGCAGCCTGGCGACCGACCCCACCCTGCGTGCCTGTTTCGAGGCCGCCAAGCGACCCGGAGCGCGCCTGCACCTCATGGGGCTTCTGTCCGACGGCGGTGTGCATGCCATGCGCACCCATGCCGAAGCGCTTTGCCGGATGGCCGCGGACCAAGGCGTGGACCAAGTCTTCGTGCATGCGTTCACGGACGGTCGCGATGCCGACCCGCGCAGTGGCAAAGGCTATATGCAGCGGTTCCTGGAACAGGTGAAGGGCCTGCCGGTGACGGTGGCCAGCGTGGTGGGACGCTATTATGCCATGGACCGCGACAAGCGCTGGGAGCGCATCGCCAAGGCCTATGAACTGCTCGTGCACGGCCGGGGCACCCCGATCAACGGGCCGCTCGATGCCTTCGACCGCAGCTATGCCGAAGGGCGCACGGACGAATTCATCGAGCCATTCGTGGTCACCGGTCCGGGCGGGGCACCGCTGGCCACCATCCGGGACGGCGATGTGGTGATCTGCTTCAACTTCCGCACCGACCGCTGCCGCGAGATCACACAGGCCCTGACGCAGCAGGCCTTCCCCGAACAGGGCATGTCCCCGCTGGCCCTGCATTATGTGACCATGACCGAATACGACCCCACGTACCGCGACGTGCAGGTGATCTTCCGCAAGGACGACCTGCCCATGACGCTGGGCGAGGTGGTCGCCAAGGCGGGCCGCACCCAGATCCGCATCGCCGAGACCGAGAAGTACCCGCACGTCACCTTCTTCTTCAGCGGTGGCCGTGAGAAGCCCTTTGAGGGCGAAAGCCGCATCATGCTGCCATCGCCCAAGGTGGCCACCTACGACCTGCAGCCGGAGATGAGCGCACAGGGCATCACGGATGCCATCTGCACCGAGCTCGACAAGGGCCTGGTGGACCTGGTGGTGCTCAACTTCGCCAACCCCGACATGGTGGGCCATACCGGTGTGTTCGAGGCCGTCGTGAAAGCCGTGGAGACCACCGACCGCTGCACGCAGCAGGTGGTGGAATGTGGACGCCGCAACGGCTACTCCTTCGTCATCATCGCGGACCACGGCAATGCCGACAAGGCCCTGAACCCGGATGGTTCGCCGAACACCGCCCACAGCACCAATCCGGTACCAGTGATCGTGCTGGACGACCGGCCGTTGAAGGTGCGGGACGGCATCCTGGCCGACGTGGCCCCCACCATCCTGCAACTGATGGACATGGAAAAGCCCGCCGAGATGACGGGCTCTTCCCTGTTGATGTGATCGCGCCTCCTACCAGCCGCTGCGCAGGATGGTCACGTGCCCCGTGTAGGGCTCCTTCTTGCGCTCCACGATCAGCTCGTAGTAATAGGTGCCATCGGGCAGGCCGTCGCCATCCCAGGTGTTCCGGTAGTTCTTGAACTCACGCACCAGCTGCCCCCAGCGGTTGAAGATGCGCAGGGTGTTGTTGGCATAGGTGATGCCATCGATGAACCACACATCGTTCACCCCGTCGCTGTTGGGCGTGAACACGTTGGGAATGATCACTTCGCAGTCCACGATCACGGTGACCGACGCGGCGGCCGTACGGCCGCAATCATCGGTGGCCGTCACCGTGTAGATGCCGGTGGCGAGGATGGGCACGAAGGTGACCGAGCCTTCATCGCCCGTGGACCAGAGCAGTTCCAACGAGCCCACACCACCAGTGGCGACCACCGAGATGGGGATGGAGTCGTTGCTGCATTCCACCAGCACATCCGAGGCCTGGAGCAGGATGGGCGGTGCATCCAGGGTGGTGATGGTCACCGACGCGCTCACCGTGCGTCCGCAGGGATCGGTGTACGTACCGGTCACGGTGATCACCTCACCATCATCGGCCGTATCGTCCTCCAGCGGCTGGAAGGGCACCTGTACGTTCAGGATATCGGCCGGGATGGTGACGGAGATGGGCAGGTCGAAGTCGGTGCCGTTGGTGCCGCCCGCGAAGCTGAGCGTGATGGGCACATCGCCGGGCACACCCTGCGGACGGATGATGTTGATCGTGGTCGCATCACAACCTTCCGTGAGGATGTTCGGCCCCAGGATGTTCATGACCAGCGGTGGCAACGGGGTAAGCTCCACGAAGAACTGGGCCACCGAGGTTGTTCCACAATCATCGGTCACCGTGGCGGTGTAGGAGGTGTTGCTCAGCGGGGTCACCACCAGGCTGTCACCTGTGGCGCCCGTGCTCCAAGTGACGGTGTACGGCGGGTAGCCACCCACCACGATGGGCACCAGAGTGGCGCTTTCCTGGCAGTCGATCACCTGAGTACCGCCAGTGATGACCAGGGGCGGCGATGGGATGATGAAGAAGGTGAATTCGTTGGTGATCGTCTGGCCAGCACAGGGTGATTCGGACGTGAGCGTGAGGACGATCGTCTCTTGCCCGTCAGCATCGATCGGGCAGTTGAAGGTGAACGAGAGGTTGGTGACCCCGGGCAGGAAGACCAGGGAATCGGGGAAGGCCGGCGTGTAGTCCACACCCGGTGTGGCCGTGCCACCCACCTCGATGTAGACCACGCTGGTATCGCTGTCCGTGCCCACGCCCGTGCGCTGGAAATCGACCGTCACTGGGAAGCAGCTCTCCTGGATGGTGTTGGTGCCGATGATACCCGGACCCGGGGTCAGCGAGGGGATGAAGGGCGTGCTGGTGAAGCTGCCCGCTTCGAGGAACACACCGGAATCGTAGGCTTGGTCGAGCGCATCGCCGATGGCCAGCTTGATGTGATAGGTCTCCCCGCACTGCACGGCCCGTTTGGCCTCCAGCACCACGGTGAAGCCATCATAGACCACCGTTGTACCTGTGGCGTTGTTCACGTAATATTGGGGGTTCACCGCAGGGCAGAAGGGGTCGTTGGGATTGTTGTTGTCCCCGTTGTTCACGTTGTTGATGGTCACCGGAGTAATGCCGTCCGGGAGCAACGCGATGTTGATGGCGCCGTTGGTGTAGGGTCCGGAGATGCCCGGGCCACTGAGGAAGAAGCCGAACGCATCGTTGAACGAGCACACGAACTCCGGATACTCCTCCGACCCGAACACGTAGCGGAACTTGATCGAGTCACCCGTGGTAACGAAGTCGAACTCCAACACCGCCGCGTTATTGATGGTGCCTCCCGAGATCGCCACCAGATCGGGATCGCTCACGTTCGGCACCAGGTTGTCGCTTTGGAAGCCGGTCGCTCCTTGGCCGATGTTCTGGGCAAAACCCGATGAGAGGATCACCCCGGCACCCAGCCCGAGGTTCGAACTGGTCGTGGTGAAGGCCCCGGTACCCTGTTGCGGGGTGGCGGGGTTCAGCACGCCGTTGAAGGACACGTTGCTCACCGTGACACCCGAGCCCAGCAGGACATCCTGCACCAGTTGTTGTGGGGTCTGGTTCGTGGTCACCACCAATTGGGCTTGGAGGCCGAAGGACATCCCTGCCACCAAGGCCGCACCGATCGCTCTGTACTTGATCACGTTATCCGCGTGTTAGTTTTCTTCAATCCTGAGTTCCCTTCAACAAGGTCACATGCCCCACACCTTCCTGGGCCGGGAAGTAATGGCCCACGGCGCGGTAAGTGTACACATAGACCCCGGTCATGGTGATGCCGGAGCCATTCACACTGCCATCCCACAAGATGTTGGGGTCCGTGGTGCTGAAGATCAGCTCGCCCCAGCGGTCAAAGATCTTCATGTCGAACTCACTGATGTCGTTGAACTTGGGTCCGAAGAGGTCATTGACCCCGTCCCCGTCCGGGGTGAAGGCATTGGGGAAATAGATGTGCGCCGGTGCGCGAAGCAGCACCGAATCCACGCCCGGACAGCCGTTGGGGGTCACGATGCTCAGCTTCACCCAATGGTCCTCGAGGTCCACGTAGCTATGGTACACTTCGTGGCCTCTGTACCGGGTGCCTTCCTCATCCCCCATCTCCCAGGTCCAGGTGCGTGCATAGGGCAGGGTGGCCGCCTGCAGGTACCAGTCATCCTGCCCTAGATTGGTCACCACGATGCTCGTGTAGACATGTTCCACCGCCACCACCACATCATCGGTGCGCTGGGCCCCGCATTGGTCCGTCACGGTCACGATGTACTCGGTGTCCTCATCGGGCGACACGCGGATGAGGGGGTCTGACAGGCTGTCCGGACCATGCCACAGCACGGTGTAATAGCCCGAACCACCAGTGACCACCGCGATGAGCTCGGCACTGTCCCCCGCACAAATGAGCTTGTCCATGGGCACGGTGAGCTGGAACGGATCGTAGTTGGGCAGCCAGGTGTTCACCACCGCACTGCCCGAGTAACCGCACTGGTCGGCCACGGTGATCGTGTAGGCCTGGTCCGCAGGAACCCCCACTTCCACCGTTGATACCGTGCTCACGACCGAACCAGCGGCGTTGGTCCATTGATAGGTGTAGATCCCGTTCCCACCCGTGACACCCACCACGGCAAGCTCGGTGGTATCACCCGGGCAGATCACCGTGACATCACCGGACGTGGTGATCTCGATCGGGGGCAGCGGCTCGGTCCCCACCAGCACGCTGTCCTGCACCGAGGTGCCGCAGCCTTCGGATACCGTGACCACATACCATGTGGGTGGCCCGGCGGGCACGGTCACGGTGGCGGTGTTGCCCACGAGGTTGCCATTGGCCATCCAGGCATATGCGAACACGTTGTTCCCTCCCGCGGCACTGGTCACGGAGATCGGCCCGGTCCCCAGGCAGGGGATCAGCGTCTCGGGGCTCACTTCGATCTCCAGGGGCGGATAGATGGGGAGCGTCACGGTCACGTCCTCCGTCACTTCCACCACCCCGCACACATCCCCCACGGTCACCGAATAGGTGGTGGTGACACCGGGACTGACACTGATGGTGGCCGTGGTATCACCCGTGTTCCACAGGTAGGTGTACTCACCGAGGCCGCCCGTGACCACCGGCGCCAACACGTTCACCTGGCCGCACACGCTGTTGATGTCGCTCATCTGCACATCCAAGGGCTCCGGGCTGTCGATGTAGAAGGTGAACAGGGTCTGGATCACCACACCGGCGCATTCCACCAACTGTTCCACCTGAACGATGAGCGACTCCAGGCCATCGGCGTCCATGGGGACATCCACCCATACGCTCGCCGACTGCTGGTCCGGCTGGAAGATGAGCGCCGCGGGCAGGGCCGGCGAATAGTCCACCCCGGGGGTGGAGGTGCCGGAGATCAACAGGCTTACCGTATCGGCCTCGCTGATATCCCCCAAGCGCGAGAAGACGATCTCGTACGGACCGCACCCCTCGAGCATGGTATCGCCATTGATACCGAAGCCGTTCGACAGGTCCGCCGCCACCTGACCAGTGCTCACAAAACTGCCCGCCTCCAGGAACACCCCCGAATCGTAGGCCTGGTCCAGTGCATCGCCAATGGCCAGTTTGATGTGGTACATCTGCCCGCACTGCACCAGGGCAAAGGCCGTCAGCACGGTGGTGAACCCATCGTAGACCACAGTGGTCCCGGTGGAATTGTTCACGTAATACTGCGGGTTGGAGGCGGGACAGAAGGGATCGTTCGGGTTGTTGTCGTCCCCGTTGTTCACGTTGTCAATGGTCACGGGGGTGACGCCATCAGGCAGGAGCGCGATGTTGGCAGCTCCATTGGTGTAGGGACCCGTAATACCAGGACCACTCAGGAAGAAGCCGAACGCATCATTGAACGAACAAACAAACTCGGGATACTCCTCGGAACCGAACACATAACGGAACCGGAGGGTGTCGCCGGTGGGAATGAAGTCGAACTCGAGGACCGACGCGTTGTTGATCGTTCCACCGGAAATGGTCTCCAGATCGGGATCGGAGTTATTGGGGCTGGGTTGGTCACTTTGGAAACCGGTGGCACCTTGGTCCACGTTCGTCACGTAGCCCGTGGAGAGGATGACCCCTGCGGCCAGACCCAAGTTGGAGCTGGTGGCCGTGAAGGAACCGGCGGTCTGCTGGGCGGTGGCGGGGCTGGGCACCCCGTTGTAGGTGACATTGAAGGCTGTGACACCGCCGCCCAGGAGCACGTTCTCCACCAACTGCTGCGGGGTCATCGTGTTGGTGACGACCAACTGCGCAGGCATGCGGGTGATGCCCAGCAGGAGCATCAAAAGCGTCAAAGCGTACTGTTGCCTCATCCGACCGGTTGGGATAACGTGTTGAAAAATACGTGTTCCGTTCAAACTGATGACCCCGATGACCCGGGAAAGGTTGCCTGCCCCTTGGAGGGTCGGGGCTATCTTCGCCCCCACCATACGAGAACCCTACCACCGTGCACGCCATCGACACCTACATCGAGTCCCATAAGGACCGGTTCCTCAACGAGTTGCTCGACCTGCTCCGCATCCCCAGCGTGAGCGCCGACCCCAAGTACAAGACCGACGTGGCCCGCTGTGCCGAGGCGGTGAAGCAGCGCATGGTGGAGGCCGGGCTGGACAAGGTGGAGGTGTGCCCCACCGCCGGGCATCCCATCGTGTACGGAGAGAAGATCGTGGACCCGAAGCTCCCCACGGTGCTGGTCTATGGCCACTACGATGTGCAGCCCCCCGATCCCCTCGACCTGTGGCACAGCGGCCCCTTCGACCCGGTGATCAAGGACGGCATGATCTACGCCCGCGGCAGCGCCGATGACAAGGGCCAGTTCTACATGCATGTGAAGGCCATCGAGGCCATGATGAAGAACGGCGGCCTGCCCTGCAACGTGAAGGTGATGATCGAGGGCGAGGAGGAAGTGGGCAGCGACAACCTCGGCGTGTTCGTGTCGAACAACAAGGCGAAACTGGCGGCCGACGTGGTGCTGATCAGCGACACCTCGATGATCGCCAACGATGTGCCCAGCATCAACACCGGTCTGCGCGGCCTCAGCTACGTGGAGGTGGAGGTGACCGGCCCCAACCGCGATCTGCACAGCGGGGTGTACGGCGGCGCCGTGGCCAACCCCATCAACGCCCTGTGCGAGATGATCGCCAGCCTGCACGACGCCGACCGCCGCATCACCGTGCCCGGCTTCTACGAGGCCGTGAAGGAGCTGAGCACCGCCGAGCGCGATGCCCTGGCCGAAGCCCCCTTCGACGAGGAGGAGTACAAGAAGGACCTGGGTGTGAACGGCCTGCGCGGCGAGAAAGGGTACACCAGCGAGGAGCGCAGCAGCATCCGTCCCACGCTGGACGTGAACGGCATCTGGGGCGGCTACATCGGCGAGGGCGCCAAGACCGTGCTGCCCTCCAAGGCCTACGCCAAGATCAGCATGCGCCTGGTGCCCGACCAGAAGAGCGACGTGATCACGAAGCTCTTCAAGGACCACTTCGAATCCATCGCGCCTCCCGGCATCCAGGTGGTGGTGAAGCCCCACCACGGCGGTGAGGCGGCCGTGACACCGATCGATAGCCCCGCCTACCTGGCGGCCAGCAAGGCCATGGAGGAGACCTTCGGCAAGAAGCCCAT
>ENA-UOUJ01000975-UOUJ01000975.1-activated-sludge-metagenome-genome-assembly--contig:-NODE-975-length-16365-cov-62.031269_pt1 | contig 16365 bp, 14 predicted proteins | sample MGYA00249839_ERZ747224 | MGnify/ENA primary metagenome ERZ747224 (study PRJEB28782, sample SAMN03220277) | activated sludge metagenome | biome: wastewater; feature: sewage sludge; material...
TCCACTCTACCTGTTTTCAAACATTTACATTCGTCTATAAATGTTTACACTCACCCGGCAATCAATCCCTTTAATCAGGCCTTTTTAAAATTTCTACACCATACATTGATTCGCAGAAATCCAACCAGTGTTCACTACATTGATGACATTGAAAATTCAGTGATATCCGGAAAAAGTATGCGGCTGATGCGGGAAGGAGCTTGTCAGAAAGTTTTGAAAATTGTTTGAACATCTTCACTGAAAATTGAATCGAATGAAACGGTTTCATTTGCGCATCAAAAGATTGCAGGAGCTGAAGCAGCCTGAACATGTCGACAAATCCTCTTGTAATTATCCGGTAAGAAACGTTATATAACGGCTTCGCGTACACGCACTAATTTCTCGAGCAACTGTTCCAGTTTATCGAGGGGCAGCATGTTGGCGCCGTCGCTTTTAGCCACGGATGGGTTGGGGTGGGTTTCAATGAAGAGTCCGTCTGCACCCGATGCAATGGCTGCTTTAGCGATGGTTTCTATCAGTTGCGGATTGCCACCGGTTACGCCTGAGGTTTGATTGGGTTGTTGCAGGGAGTGGGTACAATCCATAATCACCGGAACCTGGTGTTCCTTCATCCAGGGGATGTTTCTGTAATCCACTACCAGGTCAGTGTATCCGAAAGTGTTGCCTCTTTCGGTGAGCCATACGTTAGGGTTACCTGCAGCGCGGATTTTATCTACTGCAAATTTCATCGATGGTCCACTAAGGAATTGTCCTTTTTTCACATTCACAATTTTACCGGTAGCTGCTGCGGCATTTAATAAATCGGTTTGACGGCAGAGAAATGCGGGGATCTGGAGTATGTCTACGTACTGTGCTGCCAGCGCGGCCTCTGGTGCGGCGTGTATATCAGTAGTAACGTGCAGGCCTAACTGCTTTTTTACATTGGCTATCAGGCTGAGAGCTTTTTCATCACCGATACCGGTAAAGGAGGAAGCGCTGGTACGGTTTGCTTTTCGGTAGGAGGCTTTAAAGATGTACGGTATCTGCAGTCGTTTACAGATAGCCGCTACCTTTTCGGCTATTTCCAATACCATGGTATCATTTTCTACGACACATGGCCCGGCAATCAGGGTGAATTGATGGGGATGAACGGTTTGGTTTTTAAATAATTCGGGATGAAGGTGTTGCATGATGCAAAATTACACATTTCATCAGAGCCATTGTTTTACTTTTGTGTTTTAAACCTACAAACAATGGTAAAGGAAAAAATTTTAGTAATCGGGGCGTGCGGGCAAATAGGGGTGGAGTTAACGCTGGCGTTAAGAAAGATGTATGGCGAGGAGCAGGTGGTGGCCTCCGATTTGAGGGAAGAAAATCCTTTATTAAAGGGTACTGGTCCGTATGTAAGCATTGATGTAATGAATAAGGAGATGCTGCATGTACAAGTGATCCGTCAGGGTATTACGCAGATTTATTTACTGGCTGCGATCTTATCTGCTACCGGGGAGAAAAACCCTGCACTGGCTTGGCATTTAAACATGCAAAGTTTGTTGAACGTGCTGGACATCGCCAAGGAGGAGCAATTACATAAAGTGTACTGGCCCAGTAGTATAGCGGTATTTGGACCTACCTCTCCTAAAACGAATTGTCCTCAGCAAACCATTATTGAACCCACCACCGTATACGGGATCAGTAAATATGCCGGTGAGTTTTGGTGTAATTATTATCATCAGCGCTACGGGATTGATGTACGCAGTTTGCGCTATCCGGGGCTTATCAGTTACAAATCGGCACCGGGTGGAGGTACCACTGATTATGCGGTAGAGATATTTCATGAAGCCAGGGAAGAAGGGAAGTACACCTGTTTTTTGCGGGAAGATACTTACCTGCCTATGATGTATATGCCTGATGCGATCCGCGCCACCATTGAGTTGATGGAGGCGGATGCGGCACGAATCAGTGTGCGAACCTCCTATAATTTGTCGGCTTTAAGCTTTTCTCCCAAAGAAATTACGGAGGCAATCCGTAGCCATATACCGGGTTTTACCACAACCTACGAGCCTGATTACAGGCAGGCCATTGCCGATAGCTGGCCACAAAGCATTGATGATTCAGTAGCCCGGAAAGACTGGGGCTGGAAGGAGGAGTTTACACTGGAAAGTATGACAGCCGACATGCTAAAAAACATTTAGGAACAATTTTTGTTGACCGATTTTTAAATTTTTTAAATCAATTTAACACGTTGAAAATGAAATGTTAATGTCATCATTGTAGAAAATAATCTACAACAAACATTTGGAAGTTTCATAAATCCTATTAATTTTGCGATGAAATTTACTAACCATAAACAAAAAATCAAAATGAAAAAATTACTATTAATGTTACCAATTCTTGCTATAACAGGGATTGCTAGCGCACAAACGGAAGGATTCAGTAAAGGAAGCATTTTTGCATCAGGAAACGTAGGCTTCTCAAGTCAAAAAGAGCCAGCAGGTACTGATGATGACAAGACTACATCATTTACTTTCAACCCAAGAATTGGATACTTCATTACTTCAAACATTGCTCTTGGAGTAAATCTTGGAATTTCATCTTCTAAATTCACAGATAACGATTCTGAAGATAAATATACTATGACAACTTTTGGTGCTTTTGGACGTTATTACTTTACACCTGCCAACAAATTCTCAATGTTTTTGAACTTAGGATTTGATTACCAAAGCTCAAAAAATGTATTTAAACAAGATGGTGTTCCTGATGATGTTGAGTCGAAAGAAAATGGATTTGGTATTGGTTTAGCGCCAGGGTTCAATTATTTTATCAGCAAAAGACTAGCACTTGAAAGCTCTATAGGCATCTTGGGTTTCAGTTCAATGAAGCCAGATGTTGATGGTGCTAAAGCTACAACCAATTTCTCTTTATTTGGCGGTATGAGCGATATTAGCGTTGGTTTGGTTTTCAAATTAAACTAATATATTAATTATACAAAAAAAGGGTCGCATATATGCGACCCTTTTTTATTGTTGCTTTCAGTTTAATAAATTTCAAATTTTACGAAAAATAAGTAAGAAACGTACAATATATTGTTCTTTTGTGTATGTTTGTCACCTAACTAAAACCAAACTAATTATGAGAAATTTTAAAATTTTCGTTTTGATTTCAATTGCATTTGTTTCATTGAGCTCCTTTAAGTCTGAGCCAATAAATAAGTCATTTATTGAGGCTGAAGTAAAAGCTGCAAAAGTGGCACAAATGATTGCAGATGCCAGCGCAGATGGATTTATTAATTATAAAGAATTAAAATCTATCGTAAGAGAGGCTAAGGGTTCAAAGTTGAATGTTGGAGAAAAAGTGGTTTTAAAAATTACCAAGAAGAAGCTTTCAAAGAATTTGATGGCTTCAAACAATAAAGGTAGTGCTGGTGGTAAAAATCAAATTGTAGCAGCTCTACTTTGTTTCTTTTTAGGTGGGCTAGGAATCCATAGATTTTACCTAGGATATACTTGGCAAGGCATTGTACAATTATTAACCCTAGGTGGCCTAGGTATTTGGGCTTTAATTGACCTTGTTCGTATATTAATGGGAACATTGAAGCCTAAAAATGGCGAATACGAAAAAACAATTTAATTTTTTATAGTTTCAAAATAACAAATTAAAACAGTCCCGGTTGCTTAAAAGTAGCCGGGATTTTTTTGTAATATTTTTGTCACTTAGTTATTTTAGTTAATTTAACTATATTTGATGTAATCGTTCTATATAAATCATTAAAATGAAATGTTTATTAAGTGTTTTTTTTATTTTAATAGTATTTGGAATGTTATCATGCTCAAATGAAAATACACCTGATGCAACCTTAAATGTACCTAATTCGAGATTGAGCTTTAAAATTAATGGTCAGGAATTTAATTACATATACCCTGATGATTTTATCGTTGCTAATCTAGAATTCCATTTTTCTGAAGCAACAGTGAGAATTACAGCTCATGAATTAGCTGGACTTTCCCCTTGGCGAAATTTTTTAAATATTCAAGATTTACGTTATGTACCAAACGGTTTTTGGGATTTACCGCCAACTCGATTATATACATCAGCAACGACATCTTTGGGAGTTGATGGACAGGTTTTCAATAATGATGGTTTAATAAATAGCGGATATTATACGAATGTAAATATTACAAGAATTGATAGTATTGCTGGTTATTATGCAATGGGCAATACTCGAATTACGGGAACATTTTCTGCAAAACTTCGTAGAACCCCATCTAGTGGGGGATTACAAGATGTACTAATAACTGATGGGCATTTTAATGATGTTATTTTGGTTAGAGATTAAGAAGTTACAAAATTTGAAAGTATATTTTGTGCTCATCACGTTTTCGTTCAGCCGGAAATGAAGTCCAAAAGCATTATTTCCACCAAATAGCTACCCGTCAAACCGGACGACATAACGCCAATATAATTTGTGGGATGCTATTTCTTTTTAATAAATGTATATCCAATTTTTAAGTATGATAAATAATCATAGCCTAATTCAAATGACCACGATTCTGTTTTTTATTTAGTACATTCTTTCCAAGTTTAAAGCCGTAGCTTGTGCAGTTTTATGGGCAGGTAGTTTCACCATAAAACAAGATAATTATCTAAAAGAATTACTTTTACACCTTATATAATAACTACTGTATGGAAAAGAAGTGGGATTTTTTTATCAAAGAAGTTGGGGAGTTGGTTTTTTTCTGGGTTTTCGGAATTATTTATTTTACTCTTTTTAGGTTTTTTTTCATTTCTTTTTTTTCAAAAGAATTATCCGACAATTTAAACACTGCTGAATTTCTTAAAGTGTTTTCAATGGGGTTCCGATTTGATACTACAGCGGTTTGCTACTTTATGATAATTCCTGTTTTGTCATTACTGATTTTTATTTACTTCAAGAAATTTGACCTTATTGTTTCCATAAGAAAATGGCTTCACGTTATTTTTATCGTTTTTTCGACCATCATAAGTGTTGTTACCATCAATTTTTATATGGAATACAACAGTCAATTCAACAACTTTTTATTTCTCGTATTGTATGATGATAAAACGGCTGTAACTAACACTATTTTAAAAGATTATCATCCAGGAACTAATATATTAGTAATATTAATGATAACTATTTTTTCGTTATTCCTTTTCAAATGGTTTAAAAATAAACGTACTGTTTATCATTTTTTAAAAAAGTTTGAAACAAACACCAGCAAAATCAGTATTGTTTGTTTGTTTGTACTTTTTTTTGTTATCGCACTTAGAGGTTCAATAGGTATAGAACCTGCTAAACGAAGAATGGCAAGTATTTCAAAAGATATTTTCTTGAACAAAACTATAATAAATCCCGTTCGTTCTTTGATCTATGCCTATTCTGATTTTAAAGAAATAAACAATACCAATGGAAAAAATCCTTTTTTGAATAATGAAGAATTTGAAAAAATATATACCAAAGCCAAAGTAAGTGATTACTTAGAAAAAAAAGCCAAAGGTGCTATGATAAAAAAGCCAAAACAAATTTTTCTTATTGTAATGGAAAGCTATGATTCTTGGCCTTTGTTGGACAAATACAAAGATTTTGACGTTGCAAATCAATTGAGAACTATATCAGAAAAAGGCATTTCGTTTATGCAGTTTTTACCTGCATCCAGTGCTACTTTCAATTCTTTTAGTGCAATAGTAACCAATATTCCCTATTATGGAATGAACATAAGTCAAATTGGAGCTTCAAAAGAGCAATATATAACTTCCATTTTTACACAGTTCAAAAAATTAGGTTATAACACCAATTTATTTTACGGCGGTTTATCAAGTTGGGAAAACATATACGCCTTCACTAAATATCAAGGTGTAGATCACTTTTTTTCTGGACCAGAAGCTGGCGGACAATTAAGTGACGGATTATGGGGTGTTCCTGACCGGAATTTATTTAATTTGGTATTAAAGAACGTAAATCCCCATGAGTATTCATTAAATATCATATTGACAACCAGTTATCATCCACCATTTTCTATTGATTTAGAGAAAGAAAATTTCCCTTTGAAATCAACAGATGATTTGCCGAGAAATGCGCTAAAATATTATGACAACGGTATGAATTTAAAAGAACTGGGTCATTTATGGTATGGAGACAAAGCTATTGGCGAGTTTGTTGAAAATGCCGAAAAAAAATTCGACAATAGTGTTTTTTGTTTCACTGGCGATCATTATGGACGACGATTTGTAAACCACAAACCAACGTTATACGAAAAAAGTTCTGTGCCTTTTATTTTGTATGGAAAAGAAATAAAGCCACAAAAAATCAATACTCCTGGAACTCATATTGATATTATGCCTACTTTAATTGAGATGATTGCTCCAAAAGATTTTGTATATTACAGCTTTGGAGAATCATTGTTTTCAAACGACAAAAACTTCGCTGTTGCTTACAGGCGGTACCTCAATAATGAAGATTTATATTTGTTGCCAAAAGAAGAAAAAATTCATAAACTAAATTTCGAAACCAATAAAGAAACCTTGATAAACAAATCGGTTTATGAAATTGAACACAATAAATTAATGTCGTTAGCATGGTATTACACCATGAAAGGGAATGATTTGAAATTGGAAAAATAATTATAATTTATCATTGTTGCCCGACTAAAATCTGGTTAAAAAATGCTGTAACCCATTTTTGATAAAAGTTACAGACTGGAAATACATTGTCCCAAAATTGGAGGTATTTCCTCGCGGGAATATCAGCTGATCTTTAGAATCTATTTTGAAGAAATCCTTTTGTGAAAGTTCTTGGTTTTATACTCTTGGGTAAATGGATTACTCAATTTAGAGTGCCGGAAACAAGCATAAGCTCACATAAATTTTACAACCCCAGCACATCCTTCATGCTGTACACGCCTTTTTTGCCGTACAGAAATTCTGCGGCAATCACGGCGCCTGCAGCAAATCCTTCCCGGCTGTGTGCGGTATGAATGATTTCAATATCATCAATAGCAGATTTCCATTGCACGTGATGGGTGCCGGGAGCGGGGTCAATGCGTTTTGATTCAATGTGAATACTGTCGTCGGGGGCGGGCCGGTTGCTGGTCCATGAACGGTAACGCGCACACGATTGTATAATCTGATCGGCTAATGATATGGCAGTGCCGCTGGGTGAATCTTTTTTTGCCGTGTGGTGAATTTCTTCGAGGCTCACGGTATAGGCCGTGTTGTCTTGCATCAGCTCTGCTAACCTGCGGTTGATTTCAAAAAAAATATTTACCCCTACACTGAAATTACTGGCATGCAATAGCGCGCCTTGCCGGTCGTTAAACATTTGCTCTATTTCCGGTAACGCCTTATACCATCCGGTACTGCCACACACTACCGGAATGCCGGCGGTAGCACAAAGCCTGAGGTTTTGTATCACGGTATCGGGCCCGGTGAACTCTATGGCAACGTCTGCCTGTTTCAAATTTAAAGGGGTGCATTCATGCGTGTTGGCGGAGGTGATTTTCAACACAATGTTATGCCCTTTCCTGAGCGCTATCTGTTCAATAGCCTTGCCCATTTTTCCGTAACCAATTATAGCGATTTTCATGAAAGCGTTTGAAATTGCTGATATAAACCCCTTCGTGTGTTAAGATTGATCTTACAAAAATTATTTTCTGTATGAACACCTGTTTTCACTAATGAAGAAGGGATGCACAATGAACAGCCAAGTTAATGAATTTTTAGATGTGGATTGAGCTTTCTGATTGCAGCCTGGTGTCGTTTAGTATGAATGCAAAGACATCTCCTGTATTCATTGTTAAAAGATCAATCTAAAAGGCATCAGTAGGCAGCAGTCATTTTACAATTGTCTTGTTTAGGTTTGGTTTAATTTAGCCTTCCAATAAATCTTCTACACACTTCTTTTTAAAAATGCCTGACATTAATGTTAGTTAGAATGATTGCAAAGCGATAATCTGCTCATTCATTCAACCGATTTTTTTTCTTTTAATTTACCAATCATCTGCCCAATACCAATCCCGTAGTAAGTCCTGTTCTTGCTGATTTGTACCATCGGGGAGATGCTTAATCCATATATTCTGGTGAACGGAAATTCAATTCGAGGATTAATTACAAAGCTGAATGAACGGTATTTATTGTAATCCCATGTATAGTTCCCGGAGCCCCATCCGCCACCATCGCGTTGCCAGTTGTGTGGTTCTTTGGTGATTGTGTAACCTATTCCAACTGAAAGATGAGCCCTTATGTTTTTCTGATGGTTGAAAGGGAGTATTTTTCCGAATCCCAATTGATAGGTTTCCATTTGGTCGAAAGGTCTTGATAATCCCAGTAAAAACACATCTATCAATCCAGATTGATAATCATCCGGCTGAGAAAGCGGTTTTCGCAAGTTGCCAGTGTATCCCATTTTCAGTGTGTAACGATTGGGTAGTACATAATTGAGATGGATATCAAATCCTTTGTAATTTCCAATGTTAAAGTCAGTGCCCAAATACAACTGTTTGTTTTTAATTACTTGTCCGGAGGCGTTTTGCATGCAGATTGTAATCAGTATAAGTATAATTGCATTTTTCATGTACGATGTATGTTCTCGTGGTAGGATGGCTCATGCTACAAAATATATCAGTTATCTGGAAGCGATATATCTCTTTCAATGAAGTTATCACATTCATTGTGTATAGCAAAATCTGAATAAAGGCTTACTAATCCATATTTTCGGGCGGACCAGCAATGCGCTCGAACGTCATAATTGCTGATGAGCCTTTCACCTGTGGGGACGAAGCTGCCGGTTCAAAACGTACTTTCAGCGTGTCTTTCGTAAGTTGATGAATAGTAAAAGTGGCATAGAAATCATCATCACAGGTGCTTTTCAATAATATGAGCTCCAGGTTCAATGATGCATACGGTTTTAAATCGGCATAAGCCTCAGCCGCCTCAGCCGCATCTATCAACCGGTATGCCGTGGTATATTTCTGCGCTTTCTTTTTTTTGGTCTTGAAATGCCAACTGGAGATGACACCATCACTGGAAAAATACCATTGATCTATGGGGAGTTGATTGCCTGCAGGACAAGTAATTGTTGCTTCATTCAAAGACGACCACAAGCCTACAATTAAATGAGGCTTTGCCGGAGAAAAGGAGGTGCATAGTAATACAACGGTAAGGCATACACTTAATAGTACGGAAGCTTTTCTAAACTGTTTCATTTGTTTGTATTGAAGTTCTGAGGGATGTTATTTCCCAATCTGCAGCACAAGGCTGACGCCGGTGGTGTTGGCTGTGGGGCTAAAGCCGGGCTTAATATGCAATGAAAGGTCATCGCTTACATCAAAGGTTTTCAGGTGGGCATCCACCGCTGCATCTACTACGTTCAATCCCCAGAAAATGATAAAAAACAATGCGGAATAATCTACATTCTGCCGTACCTGATTCCTGAAATTTCGAATACGGTCCGGTTGATTCCGCACTGTATAGTATGGTTCCTTGATTAAGTAATCATTGGTTTCATCACCGTCGGTTGCCAGTATATACGCCTCTTTCGATTCGCGGTATTGTTTCAGGTTACGGAAAAATAAATAGGATGTTGTGCCGAGGGCTCCGTACACCAAAGGTATTTTCCAGTATTTTTTATTGGTGGCCTGTCCCCAGCCCGGTAAAATAGCCGATCGTCTGATGGCAATCTTCGGGTTGTAGGTTGCTTTGCTTTTATTGGCTAATGTGCCTTCCTTAACAGGAGGTAGCGGTACAGTGGTATCTGCCTGCGCCCATACACAACAGGGGAGGGAAATGAGCAGAATAAAAGTCAGCCATGGTTTCATCAGCTCACTTTAATATTAAGTTTTTCCAGCAGTGCGTTCAATTCTTCGAGTGAGTAATATTCGAACTGAATGTTTCCATTGCCGTTTTTCTGATGAGATAAACGCACTTTGGTTCCATAGGTGCTCGACAGATTATCTTCTATTTTTTTAAATGCCGGAGGCAAAGTTGTTTTGGTGGATGATTTGCTCTGACCCGCAGTGTATAGTTTACGCACTAAATCTTCTGTTTGGCGTACGTTCAGGTCTTTCTTTTTGATTTCATTGAACACGTAGAGTTGCTTGTCTACCACATCCACATTCACCAAAGCCCTTGCATGGCCCATGCTGATGGTGCCATTGCGTACCGCTATCTGAATATCCGGCGGTAATTTTAACAGGCGTATGTAATTGGAAACCGTGGTTCTTTCTTTGCCCATTCTTTCGGCTACCTGCTCCTGGGTGTAATCCAGGTCGTCCATCAGTCGCTTATAACTCAGCGCCACTTCTATGGCATTCAGGTTTTCGCGTTGCAGGTTTTCGAGCAGGGCCAGTTCCAGTATGCTGCTGTCGTTTTGGTTGCGGATGTACACCGGCACATCTTTCAGTCCTGCAATTTTTGCAGCACGCAAGCGGCGTTCACCGGCAATCAGTTTGTACTTGCCGTTTGAGGTACGCGTTACCGTGAGTGGCTGGATGATGTCGTGTATTTTAATAGACGCCGCCAGTTCACTCAGTGCGGTATCATCAAAGTCTTTACGTGGCTGGTCCGGATTGGCAATGATGTCTTCCACCGGTATACGTGCGGTAGAAGTAGATTTCTCTACAACTTCCTGTTTCAGATGTCCGCTGGTGGTTTTTAAATCGGCGTCAATATTCTGTAACAAGCTTCTGATGCCTTTTCCGAGGGCATCTTTTTTATTGGGTGATTGCATAATTGAAATGGTGTGGCAGGAGCAAAACGTGCATTGGTTATTGGAGCACTTTTTCTTCCTGATTTATTTTGGTCATGTTGTTTTTCTGTAATATCTCTTTCGCCAGATTCAGATAATTCACGGCACCTTTACTGTCGGAATCGTAGAGGATGACCGGCTTTCCGAAACTGGGCGCTTCACTCAGGCGGGTGTTGCGGTGAATGATGCTGTTGAACACCAGGTCTTCAAAATGTTTACGCACTTCACTCACCACCTGGTTGCATAGCCTCAGGCGGCCGTCGTACATCGTCATCAGTATGCCTTCAATTTTTAAATCGGGGTTTAACCTGTTTTGAACAATCTTCACCGTGTTAAGCAGTTTGCCCAATCCTTCCAGTGCAAAAAATTCTGTCTGCACGGGAACTACCACACTGTCTGCCGCTACCAATGCATTCACCGTTATCAATCCAAGGCTAGGCGAGCAGTCGATTACGATGAAGTCGTAATTTTTCTTAATCGGTTCCAGTACTTTTTGCAGTACGCTTTCACGGTTGGGATAATTGATCATTTCAATTTCAGCTCCAACCAAATCAATGTGTGAAGGAATCAGGTCGAGATAGGGTAAACTGGTTTTCAGAATCACATCTTCCGCCACGGCTTCATTCACCATACAGTCGTACAGACTGCGGGTTACATTGTGGAGGTCGAACCCTACACCTGTGGTACTGTTTGCCTGAGGATCGGCATCTACCAGCAGGGTTTTATATTCTAAAATAGCTAAGCTGGCTGCCAGGTTAATAGCAGTGGTGGTTTTTCCTACGCCTCCTTTTTGATTCGCAATTCCGATGATTCTGGCCACAGTTAATTTTTATTATCAGATGTTGATGGTTTCTCCAATTTCCGGCAGTATGAGTTCAATACCGCGGTCTGCAAAATACGTTTTTGCTGCCTGATGGTCTATTTTAATATATCCGAACGTATCGAAGTGTACGCCTACCACTTTTTTACATTGAACCATTTCGGCCGCACGGGCAGCATCGGCATAGTCCATGGTAAAGTTTCCGCCAACGGGAAAAATACATACATCTGGCCGGCGATATGCAGGGATGAGTTGCATATCCATAGTTAGCGCGGTATCTCCTGCAAAATAAATACACTGTTGTTCGTTGTGTATTACAAAACCCATAGGATTGCCACCGTAGCTGCCATCCGGCATGGATGAAGAATGTATGGCATTTACGCATTTTACTGTGCCAAAGGGGAATGTCCATGCTCCTCCCGTATTCATTGGGTGGTTATGGGTGATGCCTTTTTGCGCAAACCAGCTTACCACTTCAAAGTTTGAAACGAGAGTAGCCCCGGTTCTCTTTGCAATAGCTTCAGCATCTGCCACATGATCGGCATGGCCATGGCTGAGTAAAATATAATCGGCATCTATTGTATTTATATTAACATCTTTCGCCGCTTCATTCGGTGAAATGAACGGGTCAAACAGTAATTTTGTGCCGTTCCAGTTCAGCCCGAAAGCTGAATGGCCGTAAAATGTAAGTTGCATATTGTTAAATGGGGGAGGATGGTTTCAAATTCCCTTGTTGCAAAAATAGTGAATCGGCCTAAAAGTTTGGACCCTGTTCACTGTAATGAATCCGTAAACCTGTTAAATTAGAATAAACGCTCATGCGGTCTGCCTCCGGAATTTTCTTTCTTATTTTATTGATTTTGTTGCTGGATGCTTATGTATTTCAGGCATTCAAAGCGCTAGTGCGCAAAAGCCGCTATCGTAAGAGGTTGATAATGGGTTTCCTTTCATTAACGGTACTCACTGTAATTGGTGCGTTTGTATTTTTTTATGTAGATCCGGCTTTGCTGGGGAAGCCCCTCCGCACCTTGTTGTTTTCCATGATTATCGGATTGTTTTTTGCCAAGCTGGTGGCTGCCGTTTTTTTTCTCATAGATGATTTACGCCGCGGGGCATTATGGATTGGCAGAAAAGCCATACCCGCCCGAACACATCCTGTTCAATCATCTTCTGATTCCGAAACCATCAGCCGCTCTGTTTTCCTGAGCTGGGTTGGTTTTGCCGCCGGAGGTTCACTGCTGGGAAGCCTGATGTATGGTTTTTCCAATAAGTACAACTACCAGGTGAAGAAAGTGCCGCTCTCTTTCAGTAATCTTCCTGACGCGTTCCGCGGATTGAAAGTGGTGCACATCAGTGATATACATGCGGGCAGTTTGTTGGATGTGCCGGCAGTTCAACGTGGAGTGCGCATGATTATGGGTTTAAAACCTGATTTAATTGTTTTCACGGGAGATATGGTGAATGACCGTGCCACGGAACTTTTGCCGCTCACCGATGTGTTTAAGCAACTGCAGGCCCCGATGGGGGTATATTCCATTTTGGGTAATCACGATTATGGAGATTACGTGCGCTGGCCTTATCAGGGGGTGAGTAAAGAGGAAAACCTGCAAGCGCTTATTCGTTTACAGGAATCCATGGGATGGAAAGTGTTGCTGAATGAGCATGTGATACTGAAAAAGGGTGAGGATGCCATTGCTCTGATTGGTGTGGAGAACTGGAGTAATAAGAGTCGTTTTCCGGCACATGGGCGTTTATCAGATGCGCACAAGGGTACTGAATCTGTAGGATTTAAAATGTTGCTTACGCATGATCCCAGCCACTGGGACGCCGAAGTGTGCAACGCTTACCGGGATATTGATTTAACCCTGTGCGGACACACCCATGGTATGCAGTTTGGGGTGGAAGTGCCGGGTTTAAAATGGAGTCCGGTTCAGTATTTATATAAACAATGGGCGGGATTGTACAGTTCTGGTAATCAACAACTTTATGTAAACCGGGGCTTTGGTTTTATTGGATATCCGGGAAGAGTAGGCATCCTGCCTGAAATTACCCTCTTAGAGCTGTCATAAATTACAAAATCGGTTATCTCCTTCAACTTATTTGATGTTCAACTTTCATGTTTTTTTAAACATTTTCAAAAAAAATTAAGAAAATGTTTTGATTAGCGAAAAATCCCTACTATTTTTCGACCGTATTTCTACTATTGACGCATTATGGTGTAGTAAAGCAGCGATAGTAAACCGTTATTGCTACCGGTAACACATATCCTAAAATAACCCAACAGGATTAGCCTGTGTACCCGCTCGCCGGGCCTCCAATACATATTCCAAACCGGATTTCCTTTGAAATTCCAACCTTTTTTATTCAGTTCAATTCCTTGATGATTTAGCAATTAAAAAGTAATTTCTTCTTCGATATAATTTGAAGTACATATATAACGTTTAAGCAACCTGAATTATACTAAACCACCTATTATGAATAAGTTACACATGAAAACTACCACACGGTTTTCGAAAATCAACCCTATAAGTCTATTATCACCGATTGGGGTGGTATTGATTTGCTGGCTGGCAGTCTTTACCCCGAATGCAGCATTTTCGCAGGGAACCATGGGGCGCTGGGAGATGTGCGGATTATCCGGAACTCCAGCCACCGTTTCACCTACCGGTGTATCTACCGGGGTAACTTTTTCGGTTTTATCACGTGGTCCGGGAATTACAGCTCAGTCCGCCACCAACGCATTCAATTCCAGCGGCTGGTCTACGAATGGGACATTGAACATTAATAACAATGATTATTATGAGTTCACAATAACACCTCAACCGGGACATAGCATCTCCATTTCTGCGATTCGGTTCAGGGATCAGATGTCGAACTCCAGTTTCGATGTATCATTGCGATACAGCGATAACAACTATTCCACCGGTCTTGGTGGTTGGATAGCCTCTACCTCTGCTACAAACCGTACGGTGAACCTTTCGGGTGTATCTGCCTTACAGAATCGCACCACACCGGTGACGTTTCGTTTGTATGGAACGGATGCGGATGGAAACGGTTCTACGTATCGGTTGTTATGTCAGGGTACCAGCCCGGGTAACTACAGGGGGGTAGATGTGGATGGAACAGTTACTCATAACCCGTATGTGGCGCAGTTTATTTCTATGAATTATGGCTCATCTCCCTGGTGCCAGGGCGAAACAAGAGACGTTTCTGTAACCGTAAAGAATGTGGGTTCTGCTACCTGGAACAGCGCCGAGCCGGTGAATATTGGCTTAAAATGGAATGAGGATGTGGATTATGGTGCCGGTCCAAGCTTTATCGCCCGTCAACCTGCGGGTAGTGTAGTAACCGGACAAACAGTTACATATACTTTTCCGAACGTAGCGGCTTCCACACTAACAGGAAACAATAACCTGACCTTTGATGTGGTTCGTGAATTGGTGTGCTGGTTTGGAAACAACTCAGGCGGTTGCGGTCCGGGCAACTCTACCTTTGTATCTCCTACTATTAATATACTGGCTCAGCCCACTGCGGTTTCTGTATCAGGCGGAGGAACCTTCTGTAATTCAACTACCATTACAGCCTCTGGCGGTACAGGTGGTACTATGTATTTTCAGGGTACCGACCCCAATGGCGTTTCTATAGCTACTCCGGCCACCAGTCGGGTTGTTACTGAATCGGGTACATATTACTTCCGGTCGAGATCAGCAGCAGGTTGCTGGAGTGTAGCCGGTAGTGCAACAGTAACTATCAATAAAGATGTTGTCATTACGGCGCAGCCACAAGCTCAGACGATTTGTGAAGGCGAAACGATTAACCTGAGCGTAACGGCTACGGGTACCCCGGCGCCAACCTATCAGTGGAAAAAGAATAATATCGATATACCGGGAGAAACGAACAGTACATTGAGTATAGCCTCGGCTGTTTTTGCAGATGGCGGTAGCTATACGGTTACTGTTACTAATTCGTGTAATAGCATTACATCCGCAACAGCCGATGTGGTGGTGAATGTAGCACCTGCAGTTACAGCTAATCCGGTCGACGCAACCTTATGCGAAGGCTCACCGGTAACATTTAATGTAACAGCTACGGGTACCAACTTAACGTATCAGTGGCGCAAGGGCGGTGTGGATATCAACGGTGCAACTGCATCAAGCTATACCATCTCCTCAGTAGTAAGTGGTGATGCCGGAAGTTATGATGTGGTGGTATCGAATGGCGGATGTACTCCGGCTACTTCAGCAGCGGCTACCTTAACAGTGAACACTTTACCGGAAGTAAACGTTAATCCTGTAGATGCTACGGTTTGTGAAGGCGGCGCGATTAACCTGAGTGTAACGGCAACGGGTACCCCGGCACCAACCTATCAGTGGAAAAAAGACAACATTGATTTAATTGGAGAAACAAATAATACCCTAAGCATACCTTCAGCTGTATTAGCAGATGGTGGCAGCTACACGGTAGAAGTTACGAATACCTGCGGTAGTGATTTGTCGGGCGCAGCGGTAGTAGTGGTTAATGTGGCTCCTGCAGTTACAGTAGATCCGTCAGATGAAACCGTGTGTGAAGGGTCGCCGGTAACGTTTACCGTTACGGCAACCGGAACCAACTTAACCTACCAATGGCGCAAGGGTGGTGTAGATATCAACGGTGCTAACGCATCAAGTTATACCATCTCCTCAGTAGTGAGTGCTGATGCCGGAAGTTATGATGTGGTGGTATCGAACGGCGGATGTGCCTCAGCCACTTCAGCGGCGGCTACCTTAACGGTGAATACTGTACCGGTGGTAACAGTTGATCCGGTAGGTAC
>ENA-UOUJ01000976-UOUJ01000976.1-activated-sludge-metagenome-genome-assembly--contig:-NODE-976-length-16354-cov-7.850175_pt1 | contig 16354 bp, 11 predicted proteins | sample MGYA00249839_ERZ747224 | MGnify/ENA primary metagenome ERZ747224 (study PRJEB28782, sample SAMN03220277) | activated sludge metagenome | biome: wastewater; feature: sewage sludge; material...
CGAGGCCAGCCGTCCCGATTTGCCTTGATATTTCAGCAAAAAGGAAAAACCCGAAGCCCCCAGCCATTCCGGTGACGACCATAGTCTGGATGCCCCCAGAGCGGAAGGACCGCAACGACACAGTGGCCGCCAAAAAAACCATCGCGACGCACAGCATGGGGCGGCTCAGCAGGAGCTCGTATTGGATGCGCAATTGCGCGGCTGAAAGACCCGCTTTTTCAGTGATATAAATGAGATCTGGAAGCTCCCAGAACGAGAGCGAGATCACGCTGCCGAAAGCGTCGGCTACGCGCTCTGGCGAAAGGTATGTGGACAACAGGTACGTGGGGTAGGATTCTGGTTGACGGCCGACGCCCGAGACCATGGCCTGCTCGAGCACCCAGAAGCCTTCCTCAAGGGTCGCGGTGCGGGCATCGACGCGTTCGGCGAACTTCCCGTTCCGGTCGTAGACGAAAGCCGTGACCGAGCGGAGCTCCGTTCCCTGACGCTGGACCGATGCCGCGCTCAGCACCGATTGACCGTCCGGCCCATCCTGGCGGAGCCACGGTCCGGACCCCTTTCCTAGGAGCTGCAACTCCCGATCGAACGCCTCGGCGTAAAGGTCTTCGGCCCGGTCGCGGGCCCCGGCGGCCAGCGGATTGAACGCGACCGAGCTCAGGATCCCGAGCCCGAAGGCCACCACCAGCGCCGGCCGGAGGAACTCCCACACCGACATGCCACCCGCGCGCATCACCGCGAGCTCGCTCTTGCGCGCCAGCATAAGGAGCGCGCCGATGGACCCGACGAGGATCGCGAACGGCAGCAGGATCTCGGTGTAGGCGGGCAGCCGCAGAAGCGTGATCCAGGCCAGAAGCCAGGCCGGCACGCTGCCGTACTTCCCCGCCTGGCGCAAAAGCTCCACGAAATCGATCATGAAAATCAGGATCGAGCAGAGCCCGAACACGCCGAAGATCGCGGTCAGAAACCGCCGCCCGATATAGACCGAAAGGGTGTGGTTGCCGGACATGGATCAGCTCCCGTGTCCGGCGGGGACAGTCTGCGCGCGGCGGAGACCGCGCTGTCGAAGGCGCTGCCAGACCTCGGCCAGCCTCTCCTGCGTCCGCTCCAGCCAAATCTGGAGCTTCGAGGTTCGTGCGCCCTGCATGATCCGCATCAGCGACCAAGCGATGGCCGCCAGGGGAATGATGTAGAGGAGGGGGACGGCACTGGCATTGATGGTGACGAGGTTGGTGGCCGCAAGGCCCGAGAGCCGTACGCCGACCCCCGACAGAAAACAGATGGCCATCCGCGTGTTACGGCTCTGGCGCGTGCTCTGCGCCTGCCCGACGCCGGCCACCGCCATCAGGACGAACGCCAGCGGGTAGAGAATATTGGAAAACCGCTCATGCAACTCGGAGCGGAACCGTCCGGGATCGCGCGCATAGTAGGAGTTCGTCTCGTCCGGGGCGATCAGATCGCCCGTGTAGTGCTCCCGGGGGCGCAGCTGAATGGTCTGGTCGCGGCGCTCCTCGAAGCGGTCGAGGTCGACGGCGTACTTTTCGAATTCGATGATCTGCGACGGCTCGGTCACGCCTCCCGAGCGGCGAATGATGTGACCGTCCATCATGAAGAGATACGCGCCACCTTCGGAATCGACGAGCACGGCCCGGTCGGCGAGGTAGGACTGCACCTGCTTTTCGTCGCGCGAGTCGTGCATGACGAGCCCGTGGAGCGTGCCGTCGAGGCTCCGCTCCCGGATGTGCACGGTAAGCCCTTGTTCTGGGCTTGAAAATCTCCCCGGCTGGATCACCTGGCTGAGAAGATTCGTGCGCACCTCGATCACCTTCGTGCGCAGGTGCTGGAGGCTCCACGGCATGGCGATGTGATTGACGAAGGCGAGAAAGCCCATCACCAGCAGCGCTAGTCCGACCATGGGCTTCACGACGGTCCAGATGGTGGCACCGGAGGCCGTGAGAACGATGATCTCGCTGTCGCTGTTGAGACGGTTCAAGGCGTGAATGGCCGTGATCAGCAGCGCGAACGGGGTGATCACGGCGATGAAACCCGGCAGTCCGAGCGTGGTCATCTGGATTAGGGTCAGCGCGCTCTGACCCTTGCTCGTCACGACGTTGAGCTCGCGGAGCGCGAGCGAAATCCACACGATACCCGTGAGCGACAGGAGCACGATGAGGAGCGCACCCGTCGTCTGACGAAAGATATATCGCGAGATGATCGTCATCCGACGTCGATACCGCTTGCGCTCGGAGCACGCAGCCGGCCGGAGCTGCCGACGTGCGAGGCAGACCCTGCGCCTCGCGGCCGGAGCGCCCCGCCGCCCGTGATGCCCGCTGTTCCCCCGCTCGGGCCCAAATCGGCCCTATGCCGTCCTTCCATGCCACAATGGCGGAAATTCGGCTCCGGCCCAAGCCGATAGCACGGGACGCTCATCCCTGCCGCCTGTGTCCCGGGCGAGGGGATATTAAGGCTCCGGGCCGAGATTTCAGCCTTCTGCAGCTTGCACTTCGCCCGTGAGCGTCTAATTTCCACAGCGAAGATCGAAAAACATTCCCGCCTTCGCGCTGGCCGATGGCCTTCCGTGTCTCCACGACCGGCGGCTCTCCGCCTCGACGCCCGTTTCGCCCCGCTCTCGACGCGCGGGCCCACGCTTCATACCCGCACATTTTTTCCCGCACGAGGAGCACCACCGAACGATGACCGCCCCGCTTGAAATCAGCTTCGCCCGCCTGGATGCCGCGCCCGCGTCCACCCTTGCCGTTCTTGCCGGGCAGGAGCTTGCCTTCTCGCCCACCGTCCAGAGCCTCAACACGAAGGCTCAGGGCCTTCTGTTGAAAGCCGCCGAGGCGGCGAGCTTCAAGGGCAAGCAAAAGAGCGCCATCGAAATTCTGGCGCCGCAGAAACTCGACTGCCAGCGGGTGGTGCTTCTGGGCGCCGGCAACGCGGCGGAGCATTCGGACAGCGATTGGGCGACGCTCGGCGGCTATGCGCTGGGCCAGATCACGGCGCGCAAGACGACCGAGGCAAGCCTTGTCGCCGAAGTTGCCGGCGCGGGCGTGAAACCCGACGTTCTAGCTGCGAACCTCGCCTTCGGCGCCTTGCTCCGCCACTACACGTTCAAGAAGTACAAGAAGAAGGGCGAGAGCAACGGAAACGGCGAGGGGGGGAACAACGGCAACGGCGGCGACAAGAAAGCGAACGGGGATACGCTCGAAAAGCTCGTCGTCCATTGTGCCGATCCCGACAAGGCGCGCGCGGCGTTCGAAGCCAAGCGGGCGGTCGCCGATGGCATCCATTTCGCCCGCGATCTCGTCAACGAGCCGGCGAACGTTCTCGGTCCGGTGGAATTCGCCGATCGCGTGAAGGAGCTCGAACGTCTCGGCCTCGAGGTCGAGATCCTGGACGACGAGGCGCTCACCGCACTCGGCATGAACACGCTGCTCTCGGTCTCGGTCGGCAGCGCACGGCCTGCGCGCGTCGCGGTCATGCAGTGGAACGGCGCGAAGTCGAAGCGCGCGAAGCCGCTCGCCTTCATCGGCAAGGGCGTCGTGTTCGACACGGGCGGCATCTCGATCAAGCCCTCGGCCGGCATGGAAGACATGAAGGGCGACATGGGCGGCGCGGCTGCCGTGACCGGCCTCATGTATGCACTCGCCGCACGCAAGGCGCCGGTGAACGCGGTCGGCCTGATCGGCCTCGTCGAGAACATGCCGTCGGGCACGGCGACGCGCCCGGGCGACATCGTGACCTCGATGTCGGGGCAGACGGTCGAGATCCTCAACACGGATGCCGAAGGCCGTCTCGTACTTGCGGACGTGCTCTGGTATGCGCAGGAGCGCTTCAAGCCGCGCTTCGTCATCGACCTCGCGACGCTCACGGGCGCCATCATGGTTGCACTCGGCAAGGACTTCGCCGGTCTGTTCGCGAACGACGACAAGCTCGCCGATCAGCTTCTCGCTGCCTCGAAGGCCACGGGCGAGAAGGTGTGGCGGATGCCGCTCGACAAGTCCTACGACAAGCTGATCGACAGCCGGAACGCGGACGTGAAGAACATCGGCGGGCGCTGGGGCGGCGCGTGCACGGCGGCGGCGTTCATCGGGCGCTTCATCAAGAAGGACATGCCGTGGGCGCATCTCGACATCGCGGGCACGGCCATGGACGCGCCGAAGAGCGAGATCAGCACGAGCTGGGCCTCAGGCTGGGGCGTGCAGCTGCTCGACCGGCTGGTGGCCGACAATTTCGAGAAAGCTGAAAAGTCGTAAGGTGACAGCGGGCCGTGGCGGCAACGAGCGCTACGGCCCATTCTTATGTAGCCTCAAGCCATTCATTTAAAATTGTTAAGATCTGATATTTTCCATAATATATATTATGCGAATGACGAGCATCTGGGGAATTGGTGCGCTTGCGGCTTGAATTCGGTCTTGGGCGTGGATCCAGCGCCTGCGCCGTAACCTGGAGACGCCGCGGGCATAGCGGCCGCTGATCTTACGGCAGCCGCTCTTCCGCCGCGCGCACGACGGCGGCAATGACGGTCGCGTAGAGCGACGCGACGAAGCCGGTCAGAACGTTCACGCTCACCGCAATGGCCGCGACGCGCGCCCACTCCCGCGACATGACCTGGCTGAGCAGCATCACGACGAAATCGTCGAACGCCTGCTTGATCTGGAAGAACAGCTCGCTCACCTGGCTGATCGACGGACGCTCCGGCAGCTCCCATACCAGCCGCCAGCCGATCTCGCTCACGCTCGGCGACGTCATGAGACCGAGCCCGATCAGGGCGGTCATGCCGGCCGAGAACGCGAGCCCGAGCGGCGGGCCGAGCCTGAAAAAGCCCCAGCGACAAGGCTCGGCTCGAAACGAAACCGACAGCCCCCTCAGAATGCTCGCGCCGGCATAGGTGACGATGGCGAACACCACCGCGACCCAGAACAGGCGATCGCTGTCGGTGCCGGCAAATGTGAAGAGCGCGGCGAGGCCGGCAAGCACGCCCTTCATCAAAGCTTCCACGCTCCCTACCAGGGGCACCAAGATGAAACGCGGGGCGCGTGCGCCCTCGAAATAGAACGGCAGCTCGTGCCGCAGACGTGCGATTTCGAGCCGGAGCCCCAAGACGACGGCGAGGCCCGCGGTTCCGGCCGCAAAGAGGAACGGCTGCGTATAGCCGAGATAGGCGACGGCGAGCACGGCGGCGAGTTCGGCGGCCATGATCAGTCCGTTGAGCAAGATGCGTACGACGATCATGGCCCCTCCCCCTCGGATGCGCCCCAGACGGCGGCACCCCTCGTCCCGCCGCCCTCACGCTCCGAGGTTTAACGCGCCGTGGCGGGGACGCACAATGGCAGGAGCCTGCTATTTCCGCCCGGGCGAGAGGCGCGCACGCCTGGAGTCGCGCTCGGAAGCATGTCATGACGCCTCGTGATTTCCGAACCGCGAGGACCCGGCCCTGCATGACACCCTCCAAAGACATCGCCCGCCTCATCGAGATCATGGCCGCGCTGCGCACGCCCGAAACGGGCTGCCCGTGGGATCTCGAACAGACCTTCGCGACGATTGCGCCCTACACCATCGAAGAGGCGTACGAGGTGGCGGATGCGATTGCGCGCGGGGACCTCGTCGATCTCCGCGACGAGCTTGGCGATCTCCTGCTGCAGGTCGCCTATCACGCGCGTCTGGCCGAGGAGCAAGGCGCGTTCGCATTCGATGACGTGGTGGAGGCCATCACGTCCAAGATGATCCGCCGCCATCCGCACGTGTTCGGCGATGCGGACGCGCGTTCGGCGGGAATGGCCGAAGGCTTCTGGGCGCGGATCAAGGCGGAGGAGAAAGCGGCGAAAGAGGCAGCGCGCCGTCCCTCCCCCCTCGTGGGTCAGGGAGGGGGGGAGTCCAGAACAGCGGCTGTCGGGCATCCGCCCACCCCCAACCCCTCCCCACAAGGGGGAGGAGAACTGCTCGCCGACGTGCCGGTGGGACTGCCGGCGCTCACGCGCGCCGTCAAGTTGCAGGACAAAGCAGCAAAGGTCGGCTTCGACTGGCCGACGCTTGCGCCCGTATTCGAGAAGCTTCGCGAGGAAATCGGCGAGCTTGCCGAGGTTGCCCTCCCCGCCGATCCGCGCGGCTCGGATCCGGATCGCAGCGCCGAACGCCAGGCCAAGGTGGAGGAAGAGTTCGGGGATCTCCTCTTCGTGATGGCGAACGTGGCGCGACATCTCAAGCTCGACCCGGAAGCGGCGTTGCGCGGGGCCAACGGCAAGTTCATGCGCCGCTTCGCGCATATCGAGCAGAGGCTCGCGGAGGATGGGCGCACACCCGAGGGCTCGACGCTCGCGGAAATGGACGCGCTGTGGGACGAAGCGAAAGCGCGCGAGCGGACCTGAGCGGCTCGACGCTCACATTTTTTCGCCGGGCTGCTTGCTCGCCTGTTTGACCCAGCGGGCGAATTGCTTTTCGTCGAACGGCTCGCCTTCCGTGATGTGAAAATAGCGGACGTGCTCCTGCTTGGAGGCGACGGGCGGAACGGGGGTGAGCGACGCGCCACGGAAGAAGGCGACTTTTACGTATTTCGTCAGGCAATGGACGCCGAGGAACCACGTCTTGCCGTCCATGCCATAGAGCGGCGAGTTCCATTTCACCGCCTTTTGCACGCCCGGAACGGTGCGTTCGACGATGTCGTCGATGCGCTGTCCGACGTCGCGCTTCCAGCCCGGCATGGCCGCGATGTAGGCCTGGACCGGCGCGTCGCCCGAGCCCTTTGCGATCTGCGGATTGCCGCCTGCGAGCAGCTTCGGCTGTGAATTGTCCGCGGCCTTCCCGGGCGTCTTCGGCGGCATGACGGTCCTCCCGACGATTTCAACAGTCGGCACGCACGATGACGTTCGCCACGCGCTCGCGGCGGACGCCGAGGCCGAGAATACGCGCCGGGATCCGTTGAAGGATCGGAAACCGCTGCATGAGGCGCACGGGCAGCGGCGGCGTCGGCGCCTGGCGCGTCTTCAGCATCGGCGCAACGATGCGGTTCTGCATCACGAGCTGAAGCCGCTGCGTGACGCATGTCGGAAACTCGCGGCGGCGTTGCACGGCCCGGAGATCCGCGAGAGAAACCGAGCGCGCATCGAGCGGCCGCGCGAGCCGGTTGGCGGCGGCGACGGCATCCTGCACGGCAAGGTTCACGCCCACGCCGCCAATCGGGCTCATGGCATGGGCGGCATCGCCGATGGCGAGGAAGCCCGGCCGATACCATCGCTCGAGCCGGTCGACGCGCACGGTGAGCAGGTTCACATCGCTCCAGTCGCGGATCGCGTCCAAGCGTGCGGCCTCGAACGGAGACGCGGCAGCCACCGTCTTTCGGAAGGCCTCGAGCCCGCCCGCTTTCAGAGCTTCGAATTCGCCTTTCGCAATCACATAGGCGCATTGCCAATAATCGCCGCGGTAGAGCAGCACGAGGAGCGTGCCCGCGCCGAAGCGGCCCATCGTTTCGTCATTGTCGTGCGGCATGCGGGGCAAACGAAACCAGAGCGCATCCATCGGCGCGCCGGCATCGTGCGCTTCGAGGCCGGCCTCGTCGCGCAGACGCGAGCCACGCCCGTCCGCCCCGATCACGAGATCGGCCCGCACCTCGCCCCTCTCGCCGTCCGGCCCGCTGGTGCGCACGCCGACAACCACGCCATCCTTTTCGACGAGGCCGGTCGCCTGCGTTTCCATGAGGAGGCGAAAACCCGCATAGCGCGCGCCCTCCTCTGCCACAAAGTTGAGAAAGTCCCATTGCGGCATCAGCGCGATGTACTTCTCGCGTACGGGGAGATGCGAGAAGTCCGCGATCCTCACCTGCTCGTCGCCGAACTGGGCCGAGAGACGCGGCACTTTCTGGTGGGGGAGCGTGAGAAAACGGTCGAGCAGACCGAGCTGGTCCATGATGTCGAGCGTGGACGGGTGAATGGTATCGCCGCGAAAGTCGCGGAGAAAATCGCCGTGCTTTTCGAGAATGACGACATCGACGCCGGCCCGCGCCAGCAGATACCCGGTCATCAAACCGGCCGGTCCGCCACCCACCACGCAGCATCGCGTCTCACGTGTCGCCATCGAGGCCTCCTTCGGAGGGCAGGCGGCGAGAGTGGGTCCGGCTGCCTTATGCGTTCGGCGTGAGACCTGCGCGCTCGAGCGCGTTCAGGAGACGCAGCTTCTTCTCGGAAGCAATACGCACGCGAACGTCCAGCGTTCCGTCGTCGTTCGCCTCACGCGCAATGACTTCCGCATTCTCGTGCAGCCAGGCCATGAGACGCCCTTCGCTCGCGGGGACCCGGACGCTCACGATCTCGTCGGCGGCGCCGAGCCGGGCGTCGATGCGGGCCAGCAGACGGTCGAGGCCATCGCCACTCACGGCCGAGATCAAAACAGGCTTGTGGGACCGGAATCGGGCGGCGGCCTCTGCCTCCTCGCGCGTGACCGGCGAAAGCAGATCGACCTTGTTCCAGACTTCGAGGATCGGGCCCGCGGCCGCATCGGTGTCGATCCCGAGATCGCGCAGGACGTGCTCGACGTCCACCGCCTGCGCGTCCGTCTCCGCGTGGGCGATGTCGCGCACGTGGAGTACGAGATCGGCCTCGATCACCTCTTCGAGGGTCGCGCGGAAGGCGGCCACGAGTTGTGTCGGCAGGTCGGAGATGAAGCCCACCGTATCGGAGAGGATGATGCGGCGACCGGAGCCGAGGCGCACCTCGCGCATGGTGGGATCGAGGGTGGCGAACACCTGATCCATCGCCATCACGCCGGCTTGAGTAAGCCGATTGAAGAGCGTCGATTTCCCGGCGTTGGTGTAGCCGACGATGGCGACGACGGGATAGGGCACCTTGCGGCGCCCCTTGCGGTGCAGCTCGCGCGTGCGCACGACGCCTTCGAGCTCGCGGCGGATGGCGATGATGCGCTCGTCGAGCATGCGCCGGTCGAGTTCGATCTGCGCTTCGCCCGGGCCGCCGAGGAAACCGCGTCCGCCACGCTGGCGCTCGAGGTGGGTCCAGGCGCGCACGAGGCGGCCCTTCTGATACGTGAGATGGGCGAGCTCGACCTGGAGACGGCCTTCGCGCGTGCGGGCGCGACGGCCGAAGATTTCGAGAATGAGGCCCGTACGGTCGAGCACCTTGGCCTTCCACGCGCGCTCCAGATTGCGCTGCTGGACGGGGCTTATGGTGTGATCGACGATGACGAGGCCCGCTTCCGCCTCTTTGACGAGGGTCGCGATCTCCTCGACCTTTCCTGAGCCGAACAGCGTCGCGGGACGCGGCTGGGGCACGGGCACGAGACGGGCTTCCGCAATATCGAGATCGATGGCCTCCGCGAGGCCCGTCGATTCCGCGAGGCGGTCCTCGGGGGAATGAAGCGAGACGCTCCGCATGCTGCGCGGCGCGTCCTCATCTCCCGTGCGCGCACGCGACAGCACCGGCACGAGCACCACCGCCCGCATCGCCTCGCCGCCAGCGTATTTCTCTTTCTTCGCGTCTTCGCGGGCCGGGTTCTTCCCCGGCTTCGTGCTGTGATCGTCTATCGGACGCCTACCTTTTTACTGTCCGTCGGACTCGGCTTCCATCAAATGGACCGGCGCACCCGGCATGATGGTCGAGATCGCATGCTTATAGACCAGCTGCGAGTGGCCGTCTCTGCGAAGGAGAACGCAAAAATTGTCGAACCAGGTCACGATACCCTGAAGCTTGACGCCGTTGACGAGAAAGATCGTGAGGGGCGTTTTGCTTTTGCGGACGTGATTGAGGAAGGTGTCCTGGAGGTTCTGAGCGCGATCTGCGGCCATAGTCCGTTGCCTCTTTTTTTAGCCTCTTCCTGGACTTTGAACTTGGGCGACGGTCACAGGCGACGTCGTAATCAAAAGCCGCCGCGAACGTGCCGAGCAATCCGCGATTTAGGAGCAGCTAACATACATTGATGACGAGACAATAGGCGCGCGATCCCGCGCCGACAACTGCAAGAATGGTCAAGATCAGCCTTCAGCGACAAAGTTCGGCAACCTGATGAAAGTTTGAGCGCAGACGACGCGTCAATTTTCCAGGATGTCCGTCACCGATGGCAACCCCATTGATCTTTACGACCGGCATCACGAGGCCGAAGGCGGACGTCACGAACGCCTCGCGCGCGGCAATGGCCTCCTCGACGCGGAACGGTCGTTCAGTTAGTGGGATTTTTTCCCGAACGAGCAGGTCAAGAAGGGTTTTTCGCGTCACGCCGGGCAGCAGCTCGGGCCCGAGCGCGCGGGTGACCAGCACACCGTCCTTGTCGAGGATCCACGCGTTGCTGGAGGCGCCTTCCGTTACGAAACCGTCACGGTCGACGAACCAGGCCTCCTGGGCCGCCGCCTTCGCGGCGGCCTCCTTGGCGAGAACCGCGGGGAGCAGCATGACGGTCTTGATGTCGCACCTCGCCCAGCGCGTGTCGGCCATGGTCTCGACCGCGATGCCGACGCTGGCGCGGGCCTCTCGCGCCGCGCCGTCGAGGCTGCGGGCGAGGCAGATCACGGTGGGCGCGACGTCGGACCGCGGAAAGGGGAAGTCGCGCGGCGCGGCGCCGCGGCTGATCTGCAGATAGACGAGGCCCGTCCTCACGCGATTGCGGCGGACGGTTTCCGAGAGCACGATCGAGAGCGCGGCCCGCGACATGGGCTGGCGGATGCCGAGCTCCGCGAGCGAGCGTTCGAGGCGCTCCATGTGGCGCGTCCGGTCGACGAGCGCCCCGTCCCTCACCTCGCACACCTCGTAGATCGCGTCGGCGAACTGGAGGCCGCGATCCTCGACGTGGACGCCCGCCTGGGCATAGGGCAGATACCGCCCGTTGACATAGACGACCCGCGTCATGACTTTCTCCGCGCCTCGGCCGATCAGCCGATCTTGAGTTCGCTGCCGCGCTGATCCGACGAGACGCCGAGCGCGCGCAATTTCCTGTGCAGCGCGGAGCGCTCCATGCCGACGAACTCGGCCGTGCGCGAGATGTTGCCGCCGAAACGGTTGATCTGCGCGAGCAGATACTCGCGTTCGAAGATCTCGCGCGCTTCGCGCAGCGGCAGGCTCATCAAGTGCTCGGCGCCGCCGTTGACGGGGAGCGGGACGTTCGAGCCGATCTCGTCGGGCAGCATGTCGGCGGTGATGACGGTCGAGGGATCGCCACCGGCGAGGATCATCAGGCGCTCGATGTTGTTTCTCAGCTCGCGAACGTTGCCGGGCCAGTCGTGCGCCTGGAGCACGGCAATCGCGTCCTCGCCGATGCGGCGCGGCGCGAGGCCCGAGGCCTGCGAGAGCTGGCTCACGAAATACTGGATGAGATCGGGGATGTCCTCACGGCGCTCGGCGAGACCCGGCACGCGCAGAGGCACCACGTTCAGGCGATGATAGAGATCCTCGCGGAAGCGGCCCTCGCTCATGTCGCGTTCGAGGTCGCGGCTCGTGGACGACACGATGCGGACATCCACCGACACCTTCTGCGCGCCGCCGATGCGCTGGAACTTCTGCTCGACGAGGACGCGCAGCACCTTGCCCTGCGTCTCGATCGGCATGTCGGCCACTTCGTCGATGTAGAGCGTGCCGCCGTGCGCCTCTTCGAGCGCGCCGACCTTGCGCGGGCCGCCCGAGCGATCCTCGGTGCCGAACAGCTCTTCCTCGACGCGGTCGGGCGCCATCGAGGCCGCGTTGAGGACGATGAAGGGCCCGTCCGCGCGGTGCGATTTTTGATGCAGGAGGCGCGCGGCCAGTTCCTTGCCAGCGCCCGACGCACCGCGGATCAGGATGCGGCTGTTGGTGGGCGCGAGGCGGTCGATGGCGCCTTTCAACTGATTGATGGCGGGCGACTTGCCGATCATCTCGGCGGAGACGGTCGAGCGCTCCTTGAGCTCGCGCACCTCGCGCTTGAGCGACGAGGCTTCGAGCGCGCGCAGCGTGACGAGCACGAGCCGGTCGGCCTTGAAGGGCTTTTCGATGTAGTCGTACGCGCCGCGCTTGATCGCCGTGACGGCGGTTTCGACGTTGCCGTGGCCCGAGATGATGACGACGGGAAGCTCGGGGTAGGTGCGCTTGATGACGGAGAGCACCTCGAGGCCGTCGAGGCGGCTGCCCTGCAGCCAGATGTCGAGGATCACGAGCTGCGGGCGGCGCTCCTCGATGATGCGCAGCGCCTCGTCGCTGTCGCGGGCGAGCCGCGTGCGGTGTCCTTCGTCTTCCAGGATGCCCGATACCAGCTCGCGAATGTCGGCCTCGTCGTCGACGATCAGGATGTCTGCAGCCATCTCTCAAACTCCTCAAGGATCCGTCGCAAATCTTGCAATCGGTGTGTCGTGTTCAGATGTCGCGGGCGTTCGCGGCGCGTTTCGGCGTCTCGTCGTCCGTCTCGCCCGGCCGTTCCGCATCCGTCAGGATCGAAAGCGGCAGCGAGAGCGTGACGCAGGCGCCGGTCGGGCGGTCGCGCGTCGGCTCGGCGTCTTCGAAAATCAACGTGCCGTCGTGCTGGTCGATGATCTTCTGGACGATGGCAAGCCCCAATCCCGTCCCCTTGTGGCCCTTCGTCGTGACGTAGGGTTCGAGCAGGCGCGCCCGGTTGTGCTTCGGCAATCCGGGTCCGTTGTCGGTGACGGAAATCGCGATGCGCTCCGCATCGCGGCGAAGCTCCACCTCGACGCGCCCTTGGCGGCCCGGCTCGGCCTCGGAGGCGCTCTCCACCGCCTCGGTGGCGTTCTTCACGAGATTGGTCAGCGCCTGCGTCAGGAGGCGGCGGTCGAACGAGCCGTTGAGCGGCGCGTTCGGCATCTTGAGGGTGTAGATCACGCGGCCGTGGCTTTCGCGGAACAGGATCACGGGATCCTGCACGGCATCGCGCAGATCGCCCTGCTCCATGACGGGCTTCGGGATGCGCGCGAACGACGCGAATTCGTCCACCATGGTCTTGATGTCGCCGGCCTGCCGCTCGATCGTGGCGGTGAGCTTGTCGAACGTCTCGCGGTCCTCGGTGATGACGCGGCCGTACTTGCGGCGGATGCGCTCGGCCGAGAGGATGATGGGCGTCAGCGGGTTCTTGATCTCGTGGGCGATGCGGCGCGCGACGTCGGCCCAGGCAGACGTGCGCTGCGCGGAGACGAGCTCGGTGATGTCGTCGAACGTCACGACAGATCCGACGTCGCCGGGCCCTGCCTTTTCGCGCGTGACGCGCACCGCGAAGATGCGCTCCTCCTCGCCGATGGTGACGGCCACCTCGTGGGCGCCGCGCGATTTCGATCCGGGCTCCTCGCGCCGTTCCAGCGCGGGCACCAGCATCGGCAGCACATCCACGAGCTTCTTGTTCACGAGCTCGGCTTCCGCCGTCGCGAGAAGCTGCTCGGCGGCGCGGCTGACGAGCGTGATGCGGTCATGGCTGTCGAGGCCGATGACGCCTGCGGACACGCCCGAAAGCACCGCCTCCATGAAGCGGCGGCGGTCGAGCAACTGCTCGTTGGCGGTGACGAGCGCGTCGCGCTGGCTCTTGATCTCCCGCGTCATGGTGTTGAACGTGTTGGAGAGGCGGCGCAAGTCGCCCTCTCCCCGCCGCTCCGGAAGCTCGACCGCGAGATTGCCCTGCGAGACCTGCTGGGCCGCCGCGATCAGGCGGCGGATGGGCGCGACGAAGCGGCCCGCGAACCAGAGCCCGACCCAGATGGCCGCCAACAGCGCGGTCATCGAAATCATGGTGTAGATGAGGGCGTGGGCGAGCCGCAGGCCGCCGCGTGCGCGCCGCAACTGGTTGTACTCGTCGACGCTCTCGGCCGTTTCGGCAAGATGCCCCATCACCTTCGGGCTCAGCGTGCGCGTCACGTAGAGGAAGCGATCCTCGTAGCGATTGAGCTTGGCGATGGCCGCGACCTGGGCGGTGCCGGTCGGCGTGAACATCGCGACCTGGCCGGTGTCGGCCTGCCTCAGATAGAAAATCGGCACCGGTGCAAGAGGCATGGCGTCGTTCTCGAGCGCCTTGACGACGGGATTGCCTTCGCTATCGAGCACGTAGGCGGTCGGCAGGTCGCGCAGAGCGGCCTGCGCCATCACGTGCTGGCGGAAGGCCTCCGTGTCGCCTGGGATGTCGTCGGCGGAGGCGTCGATGTCGCGCACCATGTTGACGAGGTCGGTGCGGATGAGTTGCCGATGCTCATCGACGTAGGCCTGCGCGATCTCCATCGAGTTGTCGATGATCGCGCGCGTGCGCGTGGAGAACCAGCTATCGAGCGAGCGGGAGAAGGTTGTCGTCGCCGCCGCGGCGAGCACCACCGCCGGAAGCGCGGCGATGATCGAGAACAGCAGCACGATGCGGACATGCAGGCGCGCGCCCGCGAGCTTCGCGCGCCAGGCGCGCCACATGCCGTAGCCCTGCCAGGCGATGACGACGATCATCGCCGCGATGAGCAGGACATTCAGAGCCAGCGCGCCGACCACGATCTCGTCGCGCGGGGCGATGGGCGTGAGGCCGGTGAGGATCAGATAGGTGGCGAGGGCTGCAACGATCGAGAGAAGAACGATGACGAGGCCGGTCCAGAACGCGCGGTCGCTCAGGTCGAGGGGCGACGCGGCGGCGCCTGTCCACGCAGCTTTCTCAGGGGTGCCAATTCCGGCCATGTCGTCTTCCGTCCTTAGACCCAAGAAATCCCGGCACCGTTGGCGGGTCTCCACGTACGTGTCACTCTCCGAGCACGGATTTCGTGAGCGGCGCGGTTTCTTCGCAACGTCGAGGGGCGCTACGGCGGAGCGCACGCTGTTCAGGGGGCAATTGAGACACCCTAACTGTGACATTCTTGCGACGCAACGGTGCGGCGAAACCGTCCACTGTGCAGCGCTGCCACGTCGGATTGCGCGAATGTAACGCCTTTCGCCGCCCGGCCGTGCAAGTCGTGTCGCCGAGCGGAAAACGCCCCTCCGCCGGGCTCAATTCAAGGGGCTGCGGAAGACGCGGATGTCGAGGGCCTTGATGCGGCTTCTGAGCGTATTGCGGTTGAGCCCCAGCAGCTCCGCGGCGCGAATCTGATTGCCGCGGGTTGCGGCGAGCGCCGCCGACAGCAGCGGGTGCTCCACCTGCCGGATCACCCGGTCGTAGAGGCCGGGAGGGGGAAGGTCCTTCCCGAAGCTCGCAAAGTATTGCGTGAGGTAGCGCTCGACGAGCTCGGAGATGTCCTTGGGCTCGGCCTCGGCGGCCGCACTCCGTTGAGGCACGGCCTCGACCAGCTCCTGATCGATGATCTGCTGGGTCAGCGTGTCCTGCGTGTAAAGCGCCCCGACGCGCCGGACGAAGTTTTCCAGCTCGCGCACATTGCCCGGCCAGGGATGCGCCTTGAGGCGCTCGATGGCGCTGGTCTCGATCGACTTCTGGCCCAGGCCCTCGCGCGCGGCCTGGCGCAGGAAGTGGCGCACGAGATCGCCGATGTCCTCGACGCGCTCGCGCAGCGGCGGCAGGCGCAGCGGCACCACGTTGAGGCGGTAATAGAGATCCTCGCGGAAAAGGCCCTGCTGGATCTGGCTTCTGAGATCGCGGTGGGTGGCCGCGACGATGCGCACGTTGGTCTTGATCGGCGTGCGCCCGCCGACGGTGGTGTATTCGCCCTGCTGGAGCACGCGCAGCAGGCGCGTCTGCGCTTCGAGCGGCATGTCGCCGATCTCGTCGAGGAAGAGCGTGCCGCCCTCGGCCTGCTCGAAGCGGCCGATGGCCCGCGCCTGCGCGCCGGTGAAGGCCCCCTTCTCGTGGCCGAAGAGCTCGCTTTCGATCAGCTCGCGCGGGATAGCGGCCATGTTGATGGCGACGAACGGTCCCTGACGGCGCTTGCCGTAATCGTGCAGGACGCGCGCGACGAGCTCCTTGCCGGTGCCGCTCTCGCCCTGGATCATCACGGTGAGATCGGTCTGCGTGAGACGCGCGAGCGCGCGGTAGATCTCCTGCATGGCGGGAGAGCGGCCGATCAGCGGCAGTTCCTCGCTTTCCATTTCGCTCGCCGCCGCACGCGGGCGCCGGCCCTGCCCGGCGAGCGCGCGGGCGACGACGGAGACGACCTCCGAAAGATCGAACGGCTTCGGCAGATATTCGTAGGCGCCTTTCTCGGCGGCGGTGAGCGCCGTCATCAGCGTGTTCTGCGCGCTCATGACGATGATCGGCAGCTCGGGGCGCACCTTCTTGATGCGCGGGATGAGGTCGAACGCGTTTTCGTCCGGCATGACGACGTCGGTGATCACGACGTCCCCCTCGCCCTGGCTGACCCAGCGCCACAGCGTGGCCGCGTTGCCGGTGGCGCGGGGCGCATAACCGGCGCGCGCGAGCGCCTGATTGAGCACCGTGCGAATGGCGGTGTCGTCGTCGGCGATGAGAATTGTGC
>ENA-UOUJ01000977-UOUJ01000977.1-activated-sludge-metagenome-genome-assembly--contig:-NODE-977-length-16342-cov-3.202493_pt1 | contig 16342 bp, 18 predicted proteins | sample MGYA00249839_ERZ747224 | MGnify/ENA primary metagenome ERZ747224 (study PRJEB28782, sample SAMN03220277) | activated sludge metagenome | biome: wastewater; feature: sewage sludge; material...
ATCATGGCTGACGAGCCAAAATTATAGTATCCGCGGTCCTAGCCGGACGGATACGAAAAAGAGCATGTCACTAGGTTTCCTTCTTCCGGAGGATCAAGGCCCATGCGCGCCGCTTGGGAAATTTGAATAAGCGACCGGGAACAAACCGGGCCACTTTCGATTGGCTTCCATCACCCACAGGAGAGTTCACCATGAACGCCTTTACCAGAACCATCGCAGTCGCATCGGCTTCCCTGCTGCTGTCCGGCGGCATTGCATTGGCCGAATGTGCAGATAATACGACGACAAACTCGACCGCCTCGGTCAAGACCCCGCCGATCTCCAAGGACGCCACCAAGGCGCCGCTGCAGGTCGAGCCCAACAAGGACGCCGCAGCCGGCGCCCAAAAGAACGGCCGCAATATGCCGCTGGGCGAAAACAAGGATGTCGCGACGTCGCAGCAGGATGTCGTGGCTCAACAGCAGGGCGACAAGACCGCCGCCGCGAAAGCCGAGGACGAAGCCTGCAAGGACAAGGGCTGATCCACGCCAATCGGGCTGCGCAAGCCCGACCAGCCAGATCGGGCGCTCATGAAAGGAGCGCGTCATTGCCGCATTTCTAACTTGCTGCCCCCGCCTGTGAAACGCCAATGCAACATTTCTATTTTGCAGAACCGGCGACATCTCAACATCGCCGCCACACTTTTGAGAGCGACTTTGCAAAAGCCGACATTCCGTCGGAAGGCAAGAGGGTGAAACGTGTGCGATAAGATTTATACATTATCACACGCATTCCGCGACAATGTCAGACCAGGGATTCGGAGCCTCTCTCCAGCAGGTATGCTGCCACCTCCTCGGAGAACCGCCTGCGCTTACCCCGATGAGAACGCAATCCGGATGTTCGGCATCCCGTTTCGCCTCCGGCATGCCGTGCGAGACGAGCGCCTCGGCGGCCGCGGCAAGCAGAAACGCAATCCGTGCAGCTCTCACTGCTTCGACCAAAAACGGCCGGATTGTTGGCATCGCCGCTATACGGAGATGAGACATCTTCCAATCGGCGTGGGAGGGATGCTTTCGAGTCTTCCATCAGCGTCGCTATGAAAGCGTTCAAACGGCTGAAATGGGGTCGGAAAGAGCCATTCAGCGTTTGCAGCCTCCTGACCTCCGTAGACCCAGGACGATGGAATTCTGCGGACGCATCACATTTGCCGAAACCGATTCTCGCAGACAGCCGCATCGTAAAAGCATCAGCCTCGTGCCAGCAATAAATGTTCGTGCGGCGGTAGGTAGCTCATGCTCGTAGAGTTTCCTCATCGATCTCGATCCACCAAGCCTGGGCCGTCTATCGCTTCCATCCGACCAATTATATCCTCCGCGCCTTCAGGTGGTCCTTCATGTCGAAAAGCGATCTTCGGTGAAGTTCCGTACCTTGGCGCGTGTTGCTATTGATACTACAGTTCCACTTTTCCACGGTCAGCCGACCTCTGCTTCGGCGATCTCCAGTTCGTCTGGGATTGCCTCGTCGAAGATGCGCCCCCAGTTGGTTGGCATCTCCTTTTGGCTTCCGGATTTCGCGGAGGCGGCCTTGACGAGTGTCTTCAATCGCCGGGCGGCCTTGGCGAAGTCCGCGTCGAGCGTACTGGGGGCCACGCTTGCAGAACCGCCTGCTCGCGACGAGGTTATCCGGCTTGCAGGCATCGAAGATTGCTTTCCACGCCCGCCCGCCTGGGCGTTCGATGTCGCAGAGCGTCTTCGACTGGATGGTTGCTTTTCTTTCTGCTCGATCTTCTGCCCTTCCGATTTGACCGGATCTGCGGCTTCCTCGGCATATGCAGGGGTTGTCGCAGGTACTGGTCGTCGCGGCAGAAACTCGGTTGCCGGCACATCCGGCAGGTTTGCCTGTGAGAACCTTTCCATGTCCCTGAACGGCGCTGTTCGGAAAAACCGCAGCTTGTCGGCGAAGATCGGCCCCTGCCCCTCGGCCATGATGATCATCTTTTGCCCCGGCATCTGTCGCACTTCCTGCGGCATCATCAGGTCGCGTTCGCGCAATTGTTCGACCTTGGTGCGGCGATGCAAGCCCATCAGTTCCATCGTGCGGGACTCGGTCTTGTAGCGCACGGTTCGCTTGCCCAGCCCCTTCGAGACAGCTTCCGCGGTCACCTGATCGTTGGCGCCGAGAACGAGCTGGTAGCCGCAATTGCCCATCAATGAGTGGCGGGACGTCTCGCCATAGGTCTCGTCCAGGTTCTTCAGATCCTGGATGATGAAGGCCATCTTGACGTTGTAGCCAGCGACGTAGGGCAGCCTGGTCGTGATCTCGTTCATCTTCTTCAGTTGCCGGAATTCGTCGAGCAGGAAGTAGACCGGCACGGAACGCTCTGTATGTTCGAGCATCAGCGTATCCAGTGTCTGCTGGACAAAGAGCGCAAGGAGGGGCCGCAGAAGTGTAATGTCAGTGACGTTGGGGACAAGATAGATTGAGATCGCCCTGCGTTTCAGGGCGCGCAAATCCATGTCGGTGACCGACGTCGCGGCGACAACGCGCTCGTTGCGGAACGGCCGCAGAGCCTTCTGAATGTCAAGCAGTGCGGAGGCTGCCGCCCGTTCCGACAAGGCGATATAGGCGTTGAAGCTCTCCATGGTAAAGCGCGACAGATAGGGTTCACGCTCCTTGATGAGGGTCATCATCGCCTGGAGATTGGCGCCACTGTTGAAGAAGGACGTCACCTCGCCGAGATTGCGATGTCCCTCATAGAAAGCGCTTTCGTTGATATAGCTGATCGCGCCGGCAATGACCTGCTGGGCGGTCGCCTGCCAGATCGAGTTTTCGGACTCTGTTACTTCCGGGATGAGGATCGACGCCATGTTCTGAATATCGGTCGTACGGTCGCCGCGATCGAATCGAATGAAGTCGAGTGGATTGTATCGATGCGACCTTTCTGATCCCGGCGCGAACAGGAAGACCTGGCTGCCCTTCGATTTGCGATAGCCCGCGGTGCTGCGAAAGATTTCACCCTTGAGGTCGGTGACGATCATCGAGCCTTCGTGGGCGAGCGCATTCGGAACGACATAGCAGGCCCCCTTCCCCGATCGCGTCGGTCCGATGATCAGATGATGGCGATCATCGTTGACACGCAGGATCTGGCGTCCGAAACGACCGAGGATTTTTCCCTTCTTCCTGAACCAGCCGTTGTGCCGAAGCGTCATCATGGTTTGGAAACGGGCATCGCCAAGCGGACTAGGGGCCGGCCGAAGGCCGACAAAAGCGACGATGCCGGCAACAAGTGCGGCTGGAAGGAGAGCGCAGATCGCGACCATGCGAAGGACGCCGCTGTCGCTATAGGCGATCAATTGCTGAAATGGCACAAACGGATTTGTGGTGAAGGTAGCCTGCAGAATGCGGCCATCGCCATAGAGTAGTTGCAGGCCAAGCCCATAGGCCAGTAACCAGACAGCGAACGCGACGGTCAGGCAGAAGCCGAAATAGAAGATGCGAAGCGATCCGGTCATGACACTTCGACCCGTTCCCGCGCGAAATAGATCTCCGAGACGCCGCGACGGCCCCCTTCCCTGCGCAGCTGGATCACGATCGGGATAACGCTCTGGATATAGGAGATTAGGTCCGCCTTTGGGTAAGCCGCAGACAGGCCCGACTGCATGACCATCATGGCCAGCTGTTCATAGGCGCCGAGCGGTGTGTCGGCATGGACCGTGGACATCGAGCCTGGATGGCCCGTGTTGATCGCGCGCAAGAAGGCGAAAGCTTCTGTTCCCCTCACCTCCCCGACGAAGAGGCGGTCCGGACGCATGCGCAGTGAAGCCTCGAGAAGGGACTGGATCGAGACATTTGCCGTGCCCTGATCGCCACGGGATGCGAGCAGATGCACCGCGTTTTTCTGCGGCGGAAACAGTTCGCGCGTGTCTTCGAGCGTAATGATGCGCTCATGCGGGTCGACCGACTTGAGACAGGCATTGAGAAATGTTGTCTTGCCGCTGGATGTGCCGCCGCTGATCAGGATCGAAACGCGATTGACGATTGCCGTACGGATAAAGCCGTAGATGTCCTTGCCTGAGAGCTGCTCGACCAGGGTTTGTTCGGTCTCGCTGAGACCGCCGACGGCGACCGTCACATGATCAAGCGAGCCCTGGTCGCGATAATCGTCAAGGGTGAAGTTGCTGGTGACCTGCTTGCGAATGGAAAGAGCGCCGCCGTCAGGAGCGGCCGGTGGCAGGATGACCTGGATACGCTCGCCGGTAGGAAGCGCTGCACTGAGGATGGGATTGGCAGGGCTGACGAACTGGTTGGTGCTGGCCGCCACCCGCTCGCCGATGTTGACGATCTCGGCCGTGGTCAGGTGTGGAATCTCGTGGAGTTCCATATGGGCGGCGCCGAGGCGTTCGGCATAGACCTGTCCCGGCCGATTGACCGAAATCTCGATGACGTCGCGATCCTCCAGAAATGCCTTCAGCGGCGCGAGCGCGCGATAGAGGAAGTAGTGTCGGTTGTCGGAGGCAAGCTCAGGGGAGGCCACGTTCACGACGGATCTCCTTCAAGGCTTCGGTGACGGGGTCCTCGTACATGGCGGAAAAGTCGAGGTCCTGGCGAACGAAGACGAAGATGCGCTCGCCCTGGCTAACGCTGATCGTCGGCGGGATACGCAGCGAATCTCCCAGCGCCTGATTGGCCATGTCGGAAAACGTCTGTGCGAGTGTCTCCCGGGCGAGTTCCTCGGCACGCTGTGCATTGTCACTCTCGCCAGTTGCTGTTTGGCTTCCATAGCCGGTCAGGTAGCTGGCGCCGGCGCCGACGACTGACAACAGGATGGCTGCGCCAAAACGCTCGCGGTATTTTTTGTCGACGAGTCCTGTCAGGCCGGCGCGACCGAGACTGTCGGCGCCGATCGAGTTCAGCCGCACGGATACGCCGTCATCACGCAGCATGCGGGTCCAGACGACAAAGATTCGGGTCTGGCCGCGCGTAATCTCTGACTGGTATTCGCCGATGAGCCGGGTGCCGGTCGGTATCAGAACACGCCGACCGTCAAAGGAGTGGACATCCTGTGATACGATCGCCCTCACCTGCCCCGGCAGGTCGCTGACGATCGCCGTTTCCAGGATGCCGGGGATCAGCGTGCCTTCGGGGACGAGGGCGTCGATGCGCTCGATTTTCCTTGCTTTGGTGTTTCTGTCACCGATGCTTGACGCCGCAGCCAGAAATTTGCTGCTGCGATCCTCGCCGGCAACGGTAAGACCCTCCCCCTCCCCACCGGTCAGGCTGCCCGGCCCGCTGGAGGTGGTGTTGTCGACAACCACAAGGTTCGAGCGGTAGCGCGCAGGAAATTCTTCTGCTTGCGTTTCCACGGTTTCTGGCGTGAGGGCGTACCTGAAACGGGCGGTGGCGGAACCTTGAACTCCGTCGTATCGGGCTCTTCCGCCGGAGGTGGCGGGGGAGGTGGCGGTGGTATCTGGACGATCTCCGGCGCCGGAGGCTCTGGTTCAGGTTCTCCCTCGCGCACGAAGGATGGTGGACGGAAAGTCGTCGTGTTGAATTCCTCGTCGCCGTCGAGCATGTCACGGACTGGGGCCTGCCTGCCGGTGAGGACCATGTAGCCGGCGACGAGACCGAGCAGGATCAAAACAGCGCCGCCGACCAGCTGCTTGCGTCGAACGGATGTGTCGGCGATGATCGGATCGTCGTTGTCGGCGAGGGCGTCGAGTTCAGGAGATCGCTTCATCAGTTGCCACTCCGGCGCCGACGGCTGGCCTGGTCATCCTCGACGGGACCGAGGATGGCGGGGTCAGGCGCTGCAAAATCGGGCTTCCGCAAGTTGAAGATGCAAATCCACTGATCGCCGTCCCGTAGCGTGAACTGGGTCGCCGTGCCGTCGACGACGATGTACTCGCCTTCCCTGCGGAAATTCCGGAGCGTTTCGGAGAAGTCGGAATTGACCGCGAAGATCGCCGGTACTTGGGCATCGAACTTGAAAAACGTCTTGCTGCCGTCGTCGAAGACCATGTGCGGCTTCAGCCGCGTATCGCCTGAGAACGAGTAGTCGATGTTGACGTTGGCCTTGTCGATACCGGAGATGTTCGGCCATGCGGCGCGCTGCTCGGCCTCACGCCGCAGCGCGGCGTTGAGGTTCTTCTCCGGATAATGAAAGCGGATGCCGAAGACCTTACGCGCAGCCTCGGGCGCGAAATCGTGCAGCTCGAGATAATAGATGCGCTTGGTCGTCACGATGTTCATGTTCGTTGTCACGTCCTTTGCGATCGGCTTGACGAAGAGAATGTTGCCTTTCTCCGCCGGTACGACCTGCCAACTCTCCGTGTCGCCCAGCGAGATCGTCTCGAATTTCTCTTCCTCGTCGAAGATGATCATGGTCGAGATGCCGTAGGTCGCAAAAACCTGGACGACATTATTCTCCTGGTAGGTGACGCTCGTCACCCGCGCGTCGAGCGAACCGCCCTTCGGCGTCTGGGCCGCATGGCCGTGTCCGAAGGATCCGACGAGGGCAAAGGCGATTGCGAAGGCACGGCGTCTCATCGGCCGTCCCCTGGCGTGACCGTCTCCTGGTCGCGACGGTAGGCATAGACCTGGAAGCCAAGGGGGTTCTCGAAGCGCCACTCGTTGCGCATCGGCGTGTCGGTGTACCGAAACCGCACCACCGAGATCCAATGCCGGACGATTGCCTCCGTATCGCTGCGTTCGTTAGTCGAGAATCTGACGATTGCCGTGCTGGTGTTTGGGAAGGTGACCGATTTGATGTCGACGAGGACCCGTTTCAAGCGACCGTAGACTTTTGCAGGATTCCGGGCGTTGGCGGCGCTGTAGAGCGTCTGCAACTCGCGGGCGGCCTCGTCTGCAGAGAGGAGTGCTGCGATGCCAAAGTTCTCGGTGATCGCGAAAGGGTCGTATCCTTCGCGCGCGCGGATGTAGCGAACCACATTGGCCTGCGTGATTGCCTGCTGCTCCGTGAGGTTTGACGGCCGCGTCAGGCCCGACTTCACCTCGATATAGCCAGTGGTCTGGTCGACGGTGACGACATAGGGCTCGAAGCTCTTCAACGGCAACATCATGACGACGGCGAGCAGGCTGAGCAGGGCGATTCCGGCAAAGACGATCGAGAAAAACCAGGCGACACGCGTTGAGCGCTTGGCCCGTTTGATGATTTCCTGCTCCCAGATATCGCCTTGCTGGAAATAGGACCGCAGCGCGGTTTCGGATTTATCTGCCATCCTGCCCTGTTCCTGTTGTTCGATTTCCAGCATCAGCCTGCCGTCATATCTGCCGCGGTGTTCCGTTGGAGGTGATTGCGCGCTGCATGGAGACGCCCGCTCCATCCTGCCGAGGCGAATGAAGACGGGCCTGGGCCCGGTGAACGGCAGCCTGTGTCTGCCGAGCAGCTGCTCCGATGGCCGCTCGCCCTAAAAGGATGCCCCTGCCGGTCAGATGCCGGGAGCGCGGACCAACCGGAGTCGCGAGGCCCCCGGCGATACCCTGTGCGAGGGATTGCACCTGCAGGAGGACAAAACTTCCGGCAAGGCAAAGCATGATGAAAGCGGCAAAATCGCTGAGCTTCAGTTCGCGATCCCCGGAGATACTGTCGATGGAGGTCAGTTCCGGCTCCATCGCCGCGATCAGGAAGGCGGCAATCACGTAGACGAACAATGGGATGATCGCGTAGAGCAGGGACTGGTTCAGCCACCCCATCGCATAACTGCGTGTTGCATCGAAGAAAAAGCAGGCGATGAAAATTGGGGCTGTGCCGAGCAACACCCACAAAACGACCTTGGCGAGCACGAGGATGCCGAGCGCGATTGCGACGAACAGGCCGGCAAAGACCATGATGATCATGCCGATCAAGGCGGGGAGAACAGAGAGATAACCCGCCTGCTCCGAAAAGGCGGCAGCTGCCACATTGGCGGTTTCCCAGATCTGCGATAACCCGTTGGTCGGCTCGGTGACTCCGGTTCCCGAGGCTGCCAGGATCGCACGCCCTGCCGCTTCGGGAACCTCGGTCAACCAGTCATAGACAAGGTCGTTGAAGTTCGACCAGGTGCTGACAAGCACGAGAATGACGAAAACGCGTACCAGTCTGCCGATGATCTCGGCGACGCTGAGGCGTGATGTTCCGAGGAAGAGCTGCACGCCGTAGAACAGGACGGCAAGGATGAAGAGCAAACGAAGGAGCGGTTCGAGATCCTCACTCAAGGCCTCGTAAGCGCTTTGGGAAAAGTTCTGTCCCGAAGCGTCGATCCGATCCAGCAATTCGCCAATGAAATCGTCCACCGCCCTGCCCTATTCTTCTTCCGCGGGTGCAAGAGCCTGGATCGCTGCCAACGCTGCGGCCCTGTCCGCGTTGATCGATCTCATCGGGCCGCATTCTTCGCCCAGGCTGACAAAGCGCGAAAGATTGGCCGGGCGTTTGCACGGCGCGGTCTTCTCGCGCGGCGTACCGCACCCGCTGGCGATGGCGGCCAAGATGAGTGTCAGCAATATCGCTGTGCATCGACCGGTTCTCATTCGTACCGCAGTGCCTTCCTGGTGTTCGACATGTCGGTAAGCTTGCGCTGGTTTTCCGCATGCAGGGACTGCACCCCGGCGTTCAGCACGCCGATCATCTCATTGAGGGTAAGTCCCGTCTGGACCTGAAGCTGCGTGTTCTGGTCGATTGAGCCCTTGATGTCCGTGGCCTGGCCAATCTCGCCGGCGGCTGTTTCGAGTGCGGAGCGACGCGTTTCGACCGCCTGTTGCGCCCCGGTGATCAGCGCCGAGACGCCCATGACGGTCTTCATCAGTTCCTCATAGGATTTGTCGCTGGCCAGCGAACTGTCGTCCTTGCCCGAGAGGGAGCGGACGAGTTGAAGGCCATTGATGAAGAGCGTGGCAGCCTCCACGACCTTCGGATCGAGCGACCCAAAATCGGCAATCCCGCTGTTCAGAATGCTGTCGAAGGACGGCACCGAGGACACGCTGAACCCATTGCCGATGGCGATGTCTTTCAGAGATCCGGCATCACTGCCTCGATCGCCGGTCACGGCTTTTAGGGTTTCCTCGACCGTGGTGAGGATCTCCTTGTTGGTGTCGAGGATCTTGCCGGTCTTCTCGGCCGTGTCACGCGCGACGGCATAGTTGGTCTTGTCGATGACCGGGATGTCGGCTGCGGCCGGCGTGATTCCTGCGCCGATGAGGACCAGGATTGCCAATGGACGTTTCATGTCGATCTCCATCATTGTGTCTCTAGGAGCAGTTCCGCCTGCGTGTCGATATGCAGGACACAAACGTTAGCGTTGGCATCCCAGACGAGGCCTTCCCACTCGTCGCAGAATCCGGCGACTGGCCGGTCGTCTTCTTCATTGTCTGTGTCGTAGCGCGTCGAGCGGTTTGCGCCAGACAGGTCGCCGAGCGTCATCGCATTGCTGGAATTTGTGAGATCGGCAAATGCCGTGCTGAGCAGGATCAGCCGGTTCATTATCTCGATATTCGCATTGCGCGCGCCGGAATTGTGATCCCAGCTGTCCTGAATCGTGCCGGATCCCAGCCCGCCGAGCTGCTGGAGCCAGGACACGACGTCGCCGGACCCCTCCCCGATGGCCGCGGTCAGGCCCATCGCATTCAAGGTGCTGGTTCGTGCGCTCTCATAGGCGCCGCCACCACCATAGGTCAGCGGAATGCCGGACTTGTCGGAGCCGCCGAAGGCCGGAAGCCATTTTTGGGTTATGTTGGCGCCATAGCCCTGCGTTTCCTTGAAGGGCGGGATGCCGCCATACTTGTTCACGTTGCCAGCGCCGGCATTGTAGGCGGCAAGCGCCAGCGAGACATTGCCATTGTATTTGCGAAGCTGCTGTTTGTAGTAGCGCGCGCCGCCACGCAGATTCTGCTCGATATTGTAGGGGTCTACTCCGAGATCGCCCGCGGTTCCCGGCATCAGCTGGGCAAGGCCGATCGCCCCCGCAGAGGATTTGGCGCACGGGTTGAAACGGCTTTCCTGATAGACGAGCGCCAGGAACTGGTTTTCGTCGATGCCCTCCTCGCGCGCAATCCGGCGAACCATGCCGGCAATCGCCGGATTGGCATTTGCCGCACCGACGGGATTTTCTTTTCGGCCAGGCCGGTACATCGAGCAGGTGACGCTTTGGTTGTTGACGTACCGCTCTTCGTCGACCGCCTCGATCTCGGTGGTTTTCCGGTCGCGATCCGCCCGTTCATCGAGCACCGTCTTGTCGATGGTCGGAATGTCGGCAAGGGCCGGTGAGGCGGCGAGCGACAGAAGAACGGACAGACGCCGGATCATGCCGCGGGCTCCCAGCCGCAGAATTCCGGCAGCCAGTTCGCCGGATCGTCGCCGAGTCGGGCACGAAGTTCCGCGCATTGCTCGATCGTCTCCTTGCGTCCGGACATCACGCGTACAAGGTCAGGCATTGAGGAGAGGTCGAGCCTGGCGATGACTGAGTCGTTGCCATGCTTGATCAAAAAGGTCCGCCGCTCGGGCGGTGTGTTGCGGACGAAAGAATATTCCTTGGCCGTCAGGCCGAAGCGCCGGATGTAGCTTTCCTCGTCAGCACGCGGATTGGGAAAATGCAGATTGGTCGCGGATTGCTCGATCAGCGTGTGTGACTGGGGCGCACGCGCGATGTCGGCGGCCGACTGCGTACCGAATCCGACGATCCCGTTGAGCTTCCGGATCGTCTTCATCTTGTCGACGATGTAGGCGGAGAAAACCGGGTCCTGCAGGAGTTTCCAGCCCTCATCCATGAAGATCAGGACCGGCTCACCGGTGAGCAGTTCATCCAGCCGGTGGTAGAGATACATCAGCGCCGGTGTGCGAACTTCGTGATTGTCCAGGATGTGCGTCATGTCGAAGCCAAAGATCCGTCGACCCGAGAAGGACAGGACGTCGCGCGGGGCATTGAAGAGCCATGCCTTCTCGCCCTCGAACCAGGGGCGCAGACGCGACTGGAGATCGTTGGCGTCGGAGCGGGCCCTGCCCATCAGAAGGCCGGACAGATTTGCAAGAGTGCGCTGTTCGACCGGCTCCTGGCAGATGCGGCCGATGGCACGTTCGAGCGTGTCCTCTTCCTCCTGGGAAATGCCGCTGCCATCGGCCGGATCGAGCATGGCCTTAAGGAGACGATGCAGGAATTCGCGATTGGTGGCGTTGTTTTCGAGCTGCAGCGGGTTGAACCCGGTGGCGACACCCGGCTCGAGCACTTCATAGGCGCCACCGACAGCACGGATGAAAATCTCGGCGCCACGATCCTTGTCGAAGAACACCGCGCGAGGCTCGGGCGAAATGCGAAAGGCCTGCGCAAGCAGAAAAGTCAGCGCCACCGTTTTGCCCGACCCGGTCGGGCCGGTGACGAGGAAATGCCCGATATCGCGCTGATGGAAATTGAACCAGTAGGGTGTCTGCGATGTCGTCTCAAGGATGGAGATCGGCAGACCCCAATGGTTGCCGGTCGACTTCCCCGTTGCAAAATTGTGCAATGAGGAGAAACCAGAAAAGTTCGCGCTCGACAGCATGCACGAGCGCGCGATGTAGGCGTGGTTGCCCGGCAGCTGCGCCCAGAACGAGGCCTCCATGTTGAGGTCCTCACGCAGCCAGTTGACATTCATATCGGTCAGGCAGGAGCCGAGTTCGGCAACGGCCTTGTCGAGGCTGGCGAGATTGCGCGACAGGCACAGCAAGCTGAAATGATGATAACCGAAGACGGCTTCCTGGTTGAGCAGACTGTTCAACGCGAAATCGATATCGGTCTCGACGGTACTGCCCGATTCATCCGACGCGTGGATCTGGCGCTGCAGACGCGAAATGCGCTCCTGTGCGATCGGCTTGTCGGCAAGCGTGAACGACTGGGTGCAGATGAATTCGTGATTCATCTGCAAAAGCCCATCGAGCATCCCGGGCCCGGAAAAGGGTGGATACTCCTTGATCGACAGCATCGCGCCGAAGCGGTTCTCTGCCCCGGTCGGGCCTTGCGCCTGCATCGTGCGTTTGGAAAAATGCAGCCTCGACGTGCCGAGATAGCTGCGAAGGCCCATGCGTGGGAGGCGCATGTCGCGCGAGATACCGCAGGTCAGCAGAGTGTTGAAGAACGCGCACGGCTCGGAATAGGGTTCGCCGTTCCGGTAGACAATGCCGAGCGGTCGCGTGCCATACTTCTGCAATTCGCGGGTAATATTGCCGACGATCTCTTCGAGTTCGTTGACCCGCTCCTGCATGCGCTGTTGCAGCATTTCGGCGCCGGATGAGCGATCGAGCAGTCGCGAAAATCCTTCGGCGGCGCCGAGCGCACCGCGCATTCCAGAACGCACGATCGTGAGGTAGATCTCGTTGGTGAACATGCGCTTTTCGTGCAGCGACGCCATGTAACGCGTGTTCAGGAGGTCACAGAACGGATCCGAATAGGCTCCGCCGATTGAGGGTTTGACCTCCTTGCGGATCACGGTCGACCAGAGCGAGTAGCGGCTTGACCCGAGTGCGCGGATCATCGTGTTCTGCACGGCGGCGCGCATATTGAGTTCGGCCTGGTCTTCAGTCTGGAAGAATAGACCGTCCAGCTTGATCACCGAGAGGATCGCACCGCTTTCGAGGCTGATCACCGTGTCGGCGACATGGCGCAGATACGGGATATGGGTCGACATTGGCCGTTCTCGCCGACGCTCACGGCCAAAGCCCAGTTCTTCGACGACGACATTCAGCATAATCACGGCCCATAGGAGTTGGTGCGCCAGAACAGTCGGTTCGGTGTTCGTGGCGTGCGGCGGCCGACAACCTGCGCAAGATCGAGGATCCGGATGTCACGGCTGCAGAAAGCGAAGAGCGCGAGATAGATCAGCGGCGCGATCAGGGCCGACCAGAAGCTGGTGCTCACCAGGAAGGCGATCAGAGTAAAGCCGACGATGATATAGAATGCATTGAGCGGAATCCCCCACATCATCGGAGGCCTGGTCAGGCCGATCACCAGCGGCGTCAACTGTGGCTTGTCGTCGGCGAATTCGATCATGGCTCAACTCCCGACGGCGGCGATCATCTGATCGACGATTGCCGGGGCGCCGAAGACGAGGCCGATGCCAAGCACGACCGCGCCGGCGGTGAACCAGGAAAGCCGGCCTGCAAAGGCCAGGAAGCCGAGCGCGATGACGGCGATGATCGCCAGAAGACGTCCAAACGGTCCGGTGATGAAATCAACGATCATCTGCACCGCGGTTTCGAGCGGGGCGAATGCACCGGAGGTTTGCGCGAAGGACGGTTCTGCCAGGACCAGGCAAAGGGCCAGTGTCGTGCCGAACGCAATTCGGGCCGTGAGGGGCTGGGAAATGGGGCGATGCGAGACTTCTTTCATGGTGACCTCCGGCTAGAAATGCATGACACCGCCTACCCACTGGCGGCGATCGAGAGATGTGATGACCCCACTCGCATTCGAAGAACGCCGTGGATCGGCGGCCGAGGCACGCAGTTCGCTCGCGGCCGGGCTGCTTCCCTCGAGACCCATCTGGATATTGAGCACTTCGGCGATGTATCCGAACGTCTCCTTGAACGGCGGAATGCCACCATGTTCGCGCACGCGCCCCTCGCCCGCGTTGTAGGCGGCGGCGACCAGCAGCGGGTTGCGGAATTCGTCGGTCAGCTCGCGTAGATAGCGAACGCCGCCATCGATGTTGTCTTCAGGGTCGCAGATATCGGCTACGCCGAAACGTTCCGCGGTTTCGGGCATGAGCTGCATCGGTCCACGCGCGCCCTTCGGGGAATTGCGCAATCGGTCGAGCCGGCTTTCGGCCGTCGCTACCGCAACGGCGAAGCCGACATCGACCTTGTGACGCTGTGCCGCCTCGACCACGAGGCGGGTGATCTCAGCAGGCGTCGCCGGCGATGGCCCGCACTCAGCCACACCGGCGTGTGTATCAATATCAAAATGGTTGCTCTTATCATCATGTTGATATGAGCTGGTAGCTGGCGCTGCAACGACCTTAGGTGCCGTTGCGTGGGGAAGGATGTGGCCCCCCTCGCCCGACATATAATCGTCTTCTGACCTCGCCCAACGCGCTTCGGCAACCGTGTCGGCTGATGACAAGACTGCACTCGCAGGCCGATCTTCGTCAGATATCGCTAGCTGCCAGCCCTTCCCCGCCGCTAGATCGGATGCCATCGTTTCGCTGGGCACGATCGAACATATGCTCGTGAGAAGTGTCATGACCAACAGCGGCCGGATCGATGATGATAAAGCTTGTGTCGCCATGGTTCCGCATCCAAAGGCTTGAATCCTCTGATACGGGTATCGTTAGGCGAAGCAAAAAACAATGTCAATTTGATTGTGTTTTGTCTTGCAATGGAGAAGGAGCCAGGCCAATGTCGAGCAAGATGACAACCTGGAGGGACTGCCGATGAGACAAGCAGCCGGTTGGCTGATGGCGATCAGCGTGTGCCTGCCGGCCTATGCGGCCGGGCCCGTGGACGAGGCCTATGTCCGTTCTCTGGCCGCGCCGGGAAAGACGGTGCTGATCATGGAGTACTACGACGGACAGGGGGACGTGTCGGAGCGTAAGGGCTATGCATCGACATCCGGGTTCAAGGCAGCCACGGCGACCGACTTTCAGGTCGACGCTAATTTGACTGTGCGCCTGTACGGCATCGAGCCGTGCCAGGGCGATATGGTGAACCGGCAGGAGGATTTTGCAGGTTCTTGTGACGCCTACGCCCGCCAGGGGCTGGCAACGCTCCTCCAGTCGCCGCGTGTCATCTACTGCAGGGCATTTGTGAGCGAGGCCGGCGCCAAGGTCCAGGATGCCACCTGCTATGGCTACTACAATTATCCCGGCAGTCTCGACATCGTCGACATGTTCGAGGAGCAGCTGGTTTCCGTTGGCAGCCACCGTATTGCGAAGCGGCCCGATGGAACGCTCGCGCGGACCGATCTCGAGAATGCCGAAGCCATTGGGCACCGCGGCTATGGCATGTGGGCCGACCCGAGGATCGCAGGGCAATGAAAACCCCTGCCCTTCTCCTGGCGCTGATATTCAGTTCGATGCCGGTAGCGGCCGCGCCGCCAGAGGGATATTTCGAGCTCACATCCAACGTAACGCTTGAGAGCGGCGACAGCTGGACGCAGAACGGCCGGCATTTTCGTCTCTTCGGCGTGCAGGCGTGCCTGCGCGGAACGCCCTATACCGACAAGGCCGGCGCCCATCGTGATTGCGGTGAGGCTTCGTTGGCCGTGTTGGCTGCCTATATCGCCGATACCACGCCGCTCTGTGCGTCGGTCGCCCAATCGAGCGGGACGATTTTCGTGTCCTGCTACGCGGCGATTGGAACAGACCGGCTGGATCTCGCCAATCTGCTTATTTCTTCGGGCTTTGCCTTCGCTTCCCTTGATGGGCGCGGCCTGCCCCACCACGCGCCCTATGCGGTTGTAGAGCAGGCCGCTCGCGAAAAGAGGGTCGGTCTATGGCAATTCGATGATGTCCGGCATCCAGCCATCCTGCTTGGCCAGACCCTAGGCCGCGAAAGGACATTGCCATGAGGTCGGCGGTCGTCGGAACGAGCATGGTCGCACTTTTGATGGCCGCCCTGCCCTACCCGGTTTATTCCGCGGACGTATTGCGCGATCAGAGACGAGCCGCTGGCGAGGCGGAGCCAGTACCTCGCTCAGGTCACCTGACGAAAATCTCGGGTCGAACATCTGTCATCGATGGACGAACGCTTTGGTTCCCCAAGGGCGGAAACAAGGTACAGCTTGCCTCGATCGACGCCTGCGAGCTGCCGCAATGGTCTTACGATCCACACCGTCACGGTGAAAGCAAGATCCCCAAACCGGTGCCGTGTGGGCCTTTGGCAAAGGCGTGGTTGAAACGCACAGTCGGCAATCTTCATGTGACTTGCCTGGTTCACGGCTATGACGCCGATGGAACGTTCCTCGGCCGTTGCACCGTGCGAGGCCTTGATCTTGCGCTCGAGATGGTGCGGGTTGGCTGGGCTCGAGTGACCGCGCCAGCGCCTCCCGAATACATGACCTGGCAGAATTATGCCATGTCGGCTCGCCACGGCATGTGGGCGACTTATGTGCTCGACATGCCGGAATGGCGCGCCAAAGCTTTCGACCGGACACTGTCACGACGACCTATCGCGGATTTCAACCTGCTCGCGGAACGCGAAAGCGAGATATCCCCGCCGTTTCAAGATGTCCGCGCGCGCCCCCAACGAACAGACAGGTAAACTGGTCGAAGGAGATCTCTCGTGAACGTCGTCAGGCTGAGTTCGATTGTGACAATTCTTTCTGCGGCAGCGTGGGTTTCGCCCACCAATCAGGCGAAAGCGAGCGAGTGGGGTTGCGAGGTGCTTTTGTGCGCATCATCCTCGGAT
>ENA-UOUJ01000978-UOUJ01000978.1-activated-sludge-metagenome-genome-assembly--contig:-NODE-978-length-16341-cov-7.189488_pt1 | contig 16341 bp, 14 predicted proteins | sample MGYA00249839_ERZ747224 | MGnify/ENA primary metagenome ERZ747224 (study PRJEB28782, sample SAMN03220277) | activated sludge metagenome | biome: wastewater; feature: sewage sludge; material...
TTACGCGGTACCGAACCAAAATAGGCACCTCATGCAGCCACTGTTAAAAAATCGGAAAACCATTATCGTACGAAGCAAAACCGAAAAAAGCATTGTTTGAACAAAATTTGCTTAGCACCTCAAAAAGAAAATTAGCCAAAAAATCAGAAAAATTTACATACTTACCAAATTTTGGTAACTTTGAAAAAAGTTTATAAAAATGAAAAATACATCAATATCACTTGGTAATTATTTTGACCAATTCGTAAGTAGTCAAGTTTCGGCTGGACGTTACAAAAATGTGAGCGAAGTTATTCGTGCTGGTCTTCGTCTTTTGGAAGACGAAGAAAGTAAAGTCATTGCTTTAAGAAATGCTATTCAAGAAGGGATAGATAGTGGAATTGTCCACGATTTTGACCCGAAAAAAATCTCGAAAATTTAAAAGCAAAACGAACCGCAAATGCCAGCGTATAGACTAACCAACAAAGCGGTTGATGACTTGAACCAAATTTGGGAATACGCAATATACAAATGGCCTGAAAAACAAGCGGATAATTACTACAACTTGTTGCTTGAAAGTTGCCAAAACATTGCTGACAATGCGAGTTTGGAGAAAAATTATGACGGAATAAGACCTGAATTATTGGGGCTTAAAACAAATCGCCATATAATCTTCTACCGAAAAATATCAGACGAAGATGTTGAAATAACGAGGATTTTGCACGAACGAATAGATTTAAAAAACAGATTAAACGAATAAAAAACTGCCACCAACATTAAGCGGATTGAAAAAGCCCCAAATAATCGAGCTTTAAAATAAACTAAGAAAGCCCCGATTTTAAACGATTGGGGCTTTCCCTCTATTTATCGGGATCGGTTCCTTCGGCAGGCTCAGGAACCTGTTCAGCGACACCTGCAAATGGTTGTATATTCGATTCTCTCTTATGTAGTTTTCTACGCTTTTGGATACCGAATCTGCCCTGAGTTCTTTTCCCGAAATTTCATTACCTTTCATTTTTATATTTATTTTTGTGAAAAGCAAAGGTGCGAAGCTCTGGCGATGAACAGACTCACCGTAGGTGTTGCTTGAACAAGCAGGTTTTACGATAGCCAGGTTGAACGTCCCCGTTCAACACCTTTTCGTAAATTTAAGCTTTGTCGCTCGCCCGGTATTTTCGATTGAAAATTTCGCCTGAACGCATGCCGGTCAGGCGCTTGCAGCCGGGATTGAAGAGACACTCAAAAACGAATAGACAACCATTTAATTAACCTGAAGTAAATATTGACAGAAGAGAGACAACATATCTACGACCCTATTGCATTTGTTGATACCGAAATTGAACCCAAGGGCAGAAAAATTCTTGACATTGGAAGTATCAAGGATAATGGAGCAACTTTTCACAAAACTTCGATAGCAGCGTTTACACAATTTCTTAATGGCACACCATTCATTTGCGGGCATAATATTCTCAATCACGATATCAAATACATCGGAAAAGCGCTCAATGATGCAGGGATAAATTCAGAACATATTATTGATACCCTGTTTCTTTCACCTTTGCTTTTTCCGACCAGGCCCTATCATTCATTACTTAAAGACGACAAACTGCAATCGGAAGACACCAACAATCCCTTAAATGATTCTATCAAAGCGAAGGATTTGTTTTATGATGAGATTTCTGCTTTCAAAGCGACAGATGATACGCTCAAACAAATCTTTTATTTACTGTTAAAAGACAAAAAAGAGTTCGCTGCATTTTTCCTATACATCAGGCACTATAGCCCAAGAACAGATATTGAAAAACTAATTCGTGAAAAATTCAAAAATGAGATTTGTGAACAGGTTGATTTAGCAAACATTATTACAGAAAAACCGATTGAACTCGCTTATAGTTTATCCTTAATCAATTCTTTCATCCTACACAAAAAAATACATTCCATTACGCCCCCCTGGGTTTTAAAAAAATACCCCGAAGTGGAAAGAATAATGTTTCGTTTAAGAAACAGACCTTGCGTAAGCGGTTGTGAATACTGTAATAAGGTATTAGAAGCCAATAAAGGGCTAAAAAGATTTTTTGGTTTTGATACTTACCGAAGCTATGGAGGAGAACCCCTACAGGAAAAAGCAGTTAAGGCAGCCATTAACAATAAATCTATTCTTGCTGTCTTTCCGACAGGAGGCGGAAAGTCCATCACGTTTCAGGTTCCGGCATTGATGAGTGGAGAAACTTCAAGAAGTTTAACCATTGTGATTTCTCCATTGCAATCATTAATGAAAGATCAGGTGGACAATCTGGAAAAAATAGGCATTACAGATGCAGTTACCATAAACGGCTTACTGGATCCCATTGAAAGAGCAGATTCTTTTGAAAGAGTTGAAAATGGTTCGGCTTCCATTCTTTACATTTCGCCCGAATCGCTACGATCCAAAACTATTGAACATTTAATTCTGGGCAGAAAAATTGCCCGTTTTGTAATTGACGAAGCCCACTGCTTCTCATCCTGGGGGCAGGATTTCAGAGTAGATTATTTATATATCGGAGACTTCATTAAATCCATTCAGGAAAAGAAAAATTTGGAAGAAAGCATTCCTGTTTCCTGCTTCACGGCAACGGCCAAACAAAAAGTAATTGAAGATATACGAGATTATTTCAGAGAAAAACTTTCGCTTCATCTCGAGTTATTTACTTCAACAACATCACGAACCAATCTGCATTATAAAGTCTTTGAAAAAGATGATGAAGAAGAGAAATATCAAGCCCTTCGTGATTTGATTGAAGAAAAAAAATGTCCGACCATCATCTATGTTTCACGCACACGAAAAGCCTACACCCTTGCCGAGCGCCTGAGGAAAGACGGTTTTAGCGCGAAACCTTATCACGGCAAAATGGATAAGCAGGAAAAGTCAGAAAATCAAGATTCGTTTATCAATGGTGAAACTCAGATAATGGTGGCCACATCTGCCTTTGGGATGGGTGTGGATAAAAAAGATGTAGGAATGGTGATTCACTATGAAATTTCCGACTCATTAGAAAACTATATTCAGGAAGCAGGGCGAGCCGGACGAGATGAAAATATTACTGCGGATTGTTTTGTATTGTTTAATGAAGAAGATTTAAGCAAACATTTTATCCTTTTAAACCAAACCAAACTCTCCATTAAGGAAATTCAGCAAGTTTGGAAGGCCATAAAAGACATTACAAGATTCCGTTCATCAGTTTCAAACTCGGCATTGGAAATAGCGAGAAAAGCGGGCTGGGACGACAATGTAGTTGAAATTGAAACAAGAGTTACCACCGCCATTGCAGCATTGGAAGAAGCAGGGTATTTGAAAAGAGGACAAAATATGCCAAGAATTTTTGCCAATAGTATTCTTGCAAAAAATACACAGGAAGCCATTGACAAAATCAATGCTTCCGAAAAATTTGTAGGCAACCAAAAAGAAAAAGGTGTACGAATTATCAAGAAACTTTTTTCCAGTAAAAGCAGAAAGCAATCAAGCGACGAGGTCGCAGAATCGAGAATTGATTATATCAGCGACCACTTAGGAATTGTAAATGAAGAGGTGATAACCATTGTGAATCATTTGCGCGAAGAAAAGATTTTAGCTGACACTAAAGACTTGACCGCTTACATAAAAAAAGGAGAAAACAAAAATCGTTCGCTCCATATCCTCGACACTTTCATCAAGATTGAAAACTTTTTACTACCGCTTTTTGAACAACAGGAAAAAGTATTTCACATCAAAGAACTGAACGAGCAAGCAGAAGAAAGAGGGCTTGGCGACATCAGTACCAACAAAATTAAAACTATTATCAATTTTTGGGCAATTAAAAATTGGATCAAACGACAGCCTTTAGAATCAAAAAATCACATTGCTGCACTTTTATTACACTCCAAAGAATTGTTGAAGGATAAATTAGAGAAGCGACATGCTTTGGCAAAATTTATCGTTGAATTTCTCTATGCCAAAAGTAACGTAAATGCATCTGACGGAGATTCTCTAAAAGAAGAAGTATTAGTAGAATTTTCCGTTCACGAATTAAAAGCCGAATACGAAAAAAGTTTAAGTTTGTTTAAAGCGAACATCACCCTTGCTGATATTGAAGACACCCTGTTTTACTTATCGAGAATCGAAGCGATAAAAATTGAAGGCGGTTTTTTAGTGGTATATAATCGTTTGACTATTGAACGAACGGAGCTGAACAACAAGAAACAATACACAAAAGACGACTACCAGAAACTGCATCAATTTTACCAAAACAAAGTTCAGCAAATTCACATCGTCGGAGAATATGCCAAGAAAATGATTGAGGACTACAAAAGCGCTTTGCAGTTTGTAGAGGATTATTTTCACTTAAATTATTCATCCTTTTTACAAAGGTATTTCCCGGGCAGTCGTCAAAATGAAATCAAACGAAACATTACGCCGGCAAAATTTCAGCAGCTTTTTGGAGAACTTTCACCAACACAATTAAAAATCATCAACAATAACGAAACGAAATACATTGTGGTTGCGGCAGGTCCAGGAAGCGGTAAAACAAGATTGCTGGTTCACAAATTGGCTTCCTTGCTTTTAATGGAAGATGTGAAACACGAACAGCTATTGATGGTTACATTTTCAAGAGCAGCGGCAACTGAATTTAAAAAGCGTTTACTAAAACTGATTGGAAATGCAGCCAATTTTATTGAAATAAAAACTTTCCATTCCTATTGTTTTGACCTATTGGGCAAAGTGGGCAGCATAGAAAAATCGGATGAAATCATTAAAAAGACCATTCAGAAGATAAAGAACAAGGAAGTTGAAGTAAGTCGAATAACCAAAACAGTTTTGGTCATTGACGAAGCTCAGGATATGGACAAGGATGAGTTTGATTTAATAACTGCTTTAATGGAACAGAATGAAGAAATGAGAGTAATTGCAGTAGGTGATGACGACCAAAACATTTTTGAATTCAGAGGATCAAGCTCAAAATATCTTGAACAATTTATTCGGGAAAACAATGCCGTAAAATACGAATTAGTTGAAAATTACAGAAGCAAAAATAACCTTGTTGATTTTTCAAACCGGTTTGTCAAACGAATTTCACACCGACTTAAACAGACACCCATTATTGCCAAACAGAATAGTAATGGGCAAATAAAAATTATTCATTATCAAAACGGCAATCTTATTCAGCCGCTCGTTGAAGACATCCTCTCAACAGGGCTTTCAGGAACAACTTGTGTACTGACAAAAACCAACGAAGAGGCATTACAAATTACAGGCTTGCTATTAAAAAACAAGATTCCTGCAAAATTAATTCAGAGTAATGACGGTTTTAGTTTGTACAATATTGATGAAGTTCGATATTTTCTAAATCAGTTGAATTTGGCTGATGATGTTTATACAATCAGCGATGAGATTTGGTTAAATGCTCGGCGTGCAGCTGTAAATAAATATCAGCATAGCACGAAATTGGAAATTTTGGAAAATATCATCAAAGATTTTGAAGCATCCAATCCGAAAAGTAAATACAAATCCGATCTGGAGGTTTTTATCCGTGAATCCAAACCGGAAGATTTTCTCAATGAAAACGGAGAAACCATCTTCGTTTCAACCATTCATAAATCAAAAGGAAAAGAATTTGACAATGTTTTTCTGATGCTTGAAAATTTCAATCCCGCTACAGACGAAGCAAAAAGACTTTTGTATGTAGCAATGACAAGGGCAAAGGTTAGGTTGACCATTCACCTTAACTCAAACATTTTTGATAACATCAGTGTAGCTAATTTACACCGAATTGAAGACAAAAGGACATATTCACTACCTAACGAATTAGCCATGCACTTGTCACTAAAAGACGTTTGGCTTGACTATTTTATAAATCGTGAGTTTTTGGTTTCTCAACTCCAAAGCGGAGACTGTTTAATTGTAAAGGATAGTGAATGTTTGGATGAGAAAGGTAATTCTGTTTTGAAGTTCTCAAAGCGGTTTGTTGAACAAATAGTTTATATCAAAGGAAAAAACTACCTGTTGAAAAGTGCAAAAGTGAACTTTATCGTTTATTGGAGAAAAGAGGAAGCAAAACAAGAAATTAAAGTGATACTGCCTGAACTATATTTTGAAAAAATCACTGAAAAATAGAAATACCCTAACTTACAACGTCATTCCGGCATAAACGGCAGGGATGGGCAGGGAGTCGAAGTTTTTATTTTGCTTTAAAGTTTTATCTTCGATCGAAAATAAGCGCTTATAAGTGCCGCCTTCGTCAAGAGAGGCGCTATAAGCCAATTTAACAGATGTGGTAAGAACACCAAATGACAGTAAAAAAATGAAAATGAAAAATATACTATTTTTATTAGTTTCGGTATTGATTATTGTAGTTTCTTATAGTAACAATCCTGTTGAGGAACATTCAAAATTAGTCCGGATTGACAACAATAATTTTGAATTTGAACTCCCAAAAGACAGTAAAGAGATTGATGGAGATTTGAAAAACGCAATGCTTCAACTTAATAGTAACATTTTATATCTGGCAATATGTGATACTAACGGTTCCGGAAATATGTTTATGGTTAGTAAATATGTTTCAGAAAATAAAGTGTCTATTGAAGAAGCATTTATGCAATCAGTAAATACAGCCCCAAATTTTAATATTGATACATTGTCAAATAATTTTCATCTGATAGATTATAAAGTATATAAGGTTAAGGGAAAAACATTACGTTATAAAATATCAGCGCATTTTGACAATGTAAACACAATAATGTATTATTTTATGAAAGACGATTATTCAAATGAACTTTATGAAATAAAGGCAACAGCACGTAAAAACGAATTACCTAAAGTATTAAATTTTATGGAAGAAGTTGCTTTATCGGTTAAGATAAAATAAATGTTTAGAAAAATACTAACCCAAACGGTCGGACAACAAACTCAAACACATTGAATTCAGAGAAAAGGACATTTACGCCAGCTACTCAAAAGGCTGGTTTCTTGCTCCGCAGACAGTTTTGAGGCAGCCGAAAGTTCAGTTCTCAGAATGAAGCCTATTGGTAATAATCCTGTCCTTAGGGTAGCTGCAGACCGTTATATCCAATGCTAAGACAAAAGAACCTCAAGGCTATATGAAAAAGAGTCCGGCTAATATTTTATTGCTCGATATAAATTAAGGCGCCTCTTAGCTCATTGTAAATGAATAACTCACATCATATTCACAGCGTTTCATCAGGTTTTCAATGAAGCTACTGTCAGCAGTATAAAACTCTCAGCTTGGGCTTCCACACTGTGTGTGATAGAAGACTGTAGCGCAATCATTTGTCCTTTGGAAAGCAAAACGGCTTCACTATCTGTAATAAATCTAATATCTCCTTCCAGAACCTGCACACTGATATTGGCATGAGCGCTATGTGGTTTCAAAGTTGCGTTTTCATGCAGGCCGATCAGTACAATCCGTAATTCTTCAGATTTAAAAATCGTGATGGAATTGTGACCGCTGCTCTGCCAGGTCGTTTCAGCTTTTATTTGCTGCATGAACTTGTTTAAATCCATTTCTACCAGGGGCGCATTCAGCACTCTGTCGCCTTCGGGGCGCAGCGCAGTGGCTTCGTTTGATTTGTTTTCCATTTTTTATAAAAAATTCATTTTTAATCTAATGCAATACTATATGGAAAACGTTTTTACAGAGAAATTGTTCTGTCTGTTTAAAAAATAAAAGAGGCCTGAAACAGATTCAGACCCCTTAAAATTATAGCTTATTTTTTGCTTACCTGATATGCAAAAAACCGAATGTCTTAATTTCAATCAAATATAAATAAAAACTATTAATTAAAACAAAAAACAATCTGCATCATAAATTTTTCATCTTGCCACTTAAACGAAATTCTTTTTTCCTGCCATCTCACGAAGCATCGCGGAGTGAGAAATTTCGTCGTTTTTAGAACGATAAGATTTCTTCGCTTCGCTCCGAAATGACGGTGGAGGAGTTAGGCAGGTTTAGATGAGAAAAAATATTTTTACCAATTTTTTTCACAGCTTTGATTTTTTTTGCTGCTTTTTTGTATCATTGAAGACAAAAAAGTAACGCAACAAAAAGGGCCATAGCTTAAAGAAAACCTCATAGAAACGGTTTTTTGGGCGGTAAAACGTTTACAACTCGGTTATTTTATGCCCTAATGGTACACAGATAATACTTTTTCACCTGCATATTCATTTGCGGAGCAATTAAGGCATTGTCCACCTGTGAAATATCTTTCAGGCTGCCATCTTTGTAAAGAATGGTGATGTTTTCGTCTTTTAGATTGTAGAGGGTATTACTGGCTTCGCCCCAGAAAACATAATAAGCGGCTTCCTCCTCCGAAACCTGCATTCGCTCGGCAATTTCTTTTCTTTTTTGATGCAGATAGTCCTCTTCAAAGGGTTCTGATTGTAGCCTGATGTGCATCAGCCTTCTTGCTACCATCGAGCGGCAGAGTGTGGAGAGAATTTTATCGGGATGGCTGCTCCAGTTTTTAATAGTGGCCATCAGGTCGTGGTCGTCCATACTGCAAAACTCATCCAACATCGTTTCAATCTCTATTGTTTGTAGATGCAAGAATCTATTAAGTGCAGGTGTAGCAGCTGTAACTTCTATATTTTTGGAAATCAATTCTTTAGCCCTGCGGAAAATCATCACCAGCATTTTTTCGGCAGCCACCACTGTTTTGTGCAGATACACCTGCCAGTACATCAGCCTGCGGCTGAGGAGGAATTTTTCGATGGAGTAGATTGCTTTTTCCTCCACCACAAGGTTTCCGTCTTTCACTACTAACATTTTGATGATGCGGTCGTAGCCAATCACCCCTTCGGCCACGCCGGTAAAGAAACTGTCGCGGGTGAGGTAATCCATCCTGTCCACATCCAGCTGGCCGGATACCAACTGATGCAGGAAATGCTTGGGGTATTGGTTGGTGAAGATTTCGATGGCAGTGTGCAGTTGGCCGTTCATTTCTATATTGAGCCGCTGCATGATAAGCAGCGACATCTCTTCATGATGCACCCCTTTTATCAACTCGCTTTCAAGTGCGTGCGAAAACGGACCGTGTCCCACATCGTGCAGCAGAATAGCTACTTTGGCAGCCAAAGACTCCTCAGCCGAAATTTCAACACCCTTGCTTTTCAGTTCGTTCAGTGCATTGCACATCAGGTGATAGGCGCCAAGCGAATGATGCAGCCTACTATGAACAGCACCCGGATACACTAAGTGCGCAAAAGCCATTTGATGAATATTGCGCAATCGTTGGTAATAAGGATGCGAAATAATTTGCAAAAGCAAAGGGTGGTCAATAGTAATGAAACCATAAACCGGGTCGTTGATAATCTTTCGGGTTGTTTGCATTATAACTTATTAAGACAAATTTAGCATCTTACCCAATTAATCTACAATATCTTTCAATCTATCCACACCTCTTCCAAAAGCATGTTGAATTAATTATCTTTGTTCCATGATCAAATACAATCAGGGTACATTAGACAAGTTGGAGGCAATATCTGAACAGGGAGGATATATTTTAAGATATGAGCGAGGTACTTTTCAGAGCGGATATTGTATTTTGGAGGATAAAAAAGTGGTGGTGTTAAATAAATTCTTACAAACAGAAGGCCGCATCAATACGCTGCTTGAACTGATTCCCCAGCTCGAAATTAACCCCGAACAATTAGAAGAAGGGCTGCAAAAACTGTATGCCGAGGCGATAAGGAACAGTGTGCCGGAAGATGAAGGCTGATAATTTCATTCGTTTCTTATCCATTATTTCAAAACAACATTTTCGTTTTTACATTTTATTTTTTTGTCCTACCCTTCGCTACATATTACTTTTCTTGGCACCGGCACCAGCAGTGGGGTTCCCATGATCGGCTGTAGCTGCAAAGTATGTGCGTCCAAGAATGCTAAAGATAACCGGTTGCGATCCAGCATTTGGGTGCAGAATGAAACCACCTCCATAGTGATAGATTCGGGCCCCGATTTCAGGCATCAGATGCTGAGGCATGAGGTAAACAGACTGAATGCGATTGTTTTTACCCATTCTCACAAGGACCATATTGCGGGGTTGGATGATGTGCGGGCCTACAATTATTTTCAGCAAGAGCCAATGAATGTGTATGGAACACAACCCACGCTCAACAGAATTATTACCGAGTACGATTACGCCTTTCATGATTTCAGGTATCCCGGTGTGCCAAGTATTCAATTGCATACTCTTAACGAAGAAGATGATTTTACAATCGGCGACATTAAAATTTCTCCAATTCCGGTCTGGCATCTCAATATGCTGGTACTCGGCTTCCGTTTTGGCGATTTTACCTACATTACCGATGCCAATAAAATAGACGAGCCGTCAAAAGAAAAAATAAAAGGAAGCAGTGTGCTGGTTTTAAATGCACTTCGAAAAGAAAAACATATTTCCCACTTTACGCTACAAGAAGCCATTGATCTGGCAGATGAGTTGGAGATTCCGCAGGTGTATTTTACCCATGTTTCGCATCAGATGGGTTTGCACGAAGATACAAACCGACAACTGCCCCGGAGCCGACAACTTGCTTTTGATGGATTGCGGATTGAAATTTAGAATTTCACTAAGTTCAGAAACAGCCAGATAAAAATAATACTACCCAAAAGTGAGTCGAACCGGTCTAAAAAACCACCGTGCCCGGGCATGATTTTTCCACTGTCTTTCACATTTGCCATCCTTTTTAGTTTAGATTCAAGCAGATCACCCATAGTACCAAAGATTGCCACTATCACCGAGATGCCTAATAGCCCAGGCCAGCGAAACCAGGGCTTTAAAATAAGGGTCAATGCCAGTATGCAAAGTAATGCCCCTCCCACAGTTCCTTCGATAGTCTTTTTGGGTGAAATTTTTGAAAAAGGCGTTTTGCCGATGGCAGAACCTACTAAGTAAGCCATTGTATCATTTACCCATAGCGCAAGAATAATGAGGATGGGGATATAAAAACCATTTGACCTGCCTAACCATTCTTCCACATCATTCAGTACTCTGATGTCTTCTGACAGACGCAGATGCAGAAAAAGGCCCAATGTGAGCGAAATATATACCAATCCTAAAGCCAGTGCTCCCATTGATTGCATCGTTACTTTATACTTTTGAAACCAACCCATTACCAACAACACACAACCGGCTAATAAAAATGATAAAGAGAAGTTTTCTTTGACAGGGTAGTAATACAGGAATAGCCCATCGCTCAATAATAAAATGATATGAAACCCTATTAACAGAAATCCATATAAAATGTAGGGATGAAAATAAGTGCGGTGAATTTTCTCCATCAGTTTTCGATATTCCATCCAGCAGCCAATATGTATCAAGGCAACCAACGTGAAAAAGCTCCATTCGTTGTACAACAGACCTGCAGCTATCACAGCTACAAAAGCAAGCGCTGTCCAGGTGCGGGTCCAAAAAGTAGTCCAGTTAAACGCCATGGGTGATAAAATTAGTTTCTGATTCTTTTTTCAGTTTGATAAATAATAAAAAAATAAGCGGCAAAACAATGAACCCCCAGTAGGTGCCGTCTTTGTCGCTCATCAGTTCGGCAAGTGGTTTCCCCTTAGAGTGTTGAACATACAATACGATTACAGCCATGGCATTATTGATAAAATGCACCAGAAAACTCAGCCACAATCTTCGGGTGTAATGAAATACCAATCCTAAAACCATACCCAAAATAAATCGGGATAAAAACCCATAAGCCGAAAAATGGATAATGCTGAAAATAAGGCTTACCAAAATGACGGACATCCATTTTTTGCCATTACTCCGGTACAGATAGTTTTGCAAACCGCCCCTGAAGAAGGTTTCCTCACAGATAGCCGGAACTAATGCCAGCACAATTATCGAAATAAACAACTCCAGACCATTGTCTAATTTTATCAGACTGGCGGCTTGTTTCATGTAATCGTTTTCCCATTTATCAAAATAAATTTTCCAGTCCTTCGGGAAGGGAATTTGATAACTCATGTATCCCAATGCGCTACTGAGCGCCAGTCCACAAGCTGTTATTAATATTACTAACCCAAGTTGCCTCAGCGTGATACTGCCTTTGAAACCGGTGAGTTCAATGGGTCTTTTGTTCAAGCGGCCGGCGGTAAAAAGCGTTGGAAGAAACATAATGACAATGGCCGAAACCGATTGCACCACCTGCATCAACCGGTAGTGCTGCGGATTTGTCAACAGATCGGCAGCCGAAAACGATTGGCCGGTCATCAGCATGATGATGGCCATACTGATTAATGATGCCAAAAACATGCCACCCACAGCAAAAACCACCAGCATAAAAAAGCCTGCTTTATAGGAAATTCCCCGGCTATTTTGGTCAATTATATCCATTAAAAAATAAGTGTGTAAATTTGCAGGCTCAAAAATAGGCAAATAAATATTGACAGAGGGAAAAGAATAACATCGCGTTATTTGAATCGCAGAACAAAAAGGTTTTTAGAGGGATATTGGTCTGATGAGAAAACCAATCTTCTATCCAATAAAACGACTTCGCTCCTTAGTGGCAAGAAAAAAGAATCTGAACAAGCGTTTTAGAAGTTTTGTTATTCATGACTAATAAAAACAAATGATAAAAATAGGCAACATACAGCTACCGGAATTTCCGTTATTACTGGCGCCCATGGAAGACGTGAGCGATCCGCCATTTCGGGCGGTGTGTAAAGATGCGGGAGCCGATCTGATGTACACCGAATTTATCAGCAGCGAAGGCCTGATAAGGGATGCCATTAAAAGCCGGAGAAAGTTAGATATTTTTGACTACGAAAGACCTATCGGCATACAAATTTTTGGCGGCGATGAAGACAGTCTGGCGCTGGCGGCCAAAATTGTGGAGGTTACACAGCCCGATTTGTTAGACATCAACTTTGGCTGCCCGGTAAAGAAGGTGGCCCTCAAAGGAGCAGGCGCAGGGGTGCTGAAGGATGTGGACCTGATGGTGCGGCTGACTGAGGCAGTTGTAAAAGCGACATCGCTGCCCGTAACCGTAAAAACCAGATTGGGCTGGGACCACAACAGCCTCAATATTGAAGAAGTGGCAGAACGCCTGCAGGATGTGGGTATAGCTGCCTTAGCCATTCACGGGCGCACCCGTATGCAGATGTACAAAGGCGAAGCCGACTGGACATTGATTGGAAAGATAAAAGACAATCCGCGCATCAATATTCCTATTTTTGGCAATGGAGATATTGACAGTCCGCAAAAAGCGCTGGCATATAAAAATCGTTACGGCGTTGACGGTATTATGATTGGACGTGCAGCCATCGGTTATCCCTGGATTTTCAGAGAAATCAAGCATTATGTGCAATCCGGCGAACTACCGGCGCCACCTACTGTGGAAGAAAGAGTGGCTGTAGTGCGTAAGCATCTGCAAAAGAGCGTACAATGGAAAGGCCCGGTGGTGGGCATCAACGAAATGCGCAGACACTATGCCAATTATCTGAAAGGACTACCGCATATTAAAGATTTTCGTGCCCGGTTGGTAACGATAAATACCGAAGAAGAAATCAATTTGGTATTGGACGAAGTAATAGAAAAATATTCCGGTTATCAAATTGCAGCCACTCCTATCGAACTGATTGATTACCATCAGAAATGTTCGTTACAGTGATTTTGACATTTTAACACCAATATTTCAAAACAGAAATATAATAGCCACTACCTTTGCGGGCTCATGCTTATTTATAAAGAATATTATCAGAGATATACTTCAAAAGCCGGGCGGTTGAAGAAAACGATCAACTGGCTTAGTTTCTCCAGACTGGCTTTGTTTGTATTGTTTTTGTTTCTGGCGTATCGCTCCACACAAACGGGCAGTGGAATCACTATCTCGTTCACCGTTGTCTTTCTGGCTTTGTTTTTTGTAGTGGTCAAATGGTATGACCGATTGGAACAGGAATTGATTTTTTACAAAACACTTTCCAAGGTGAATGAAGACGAAGCCCGGTTTGTGGAAACGAATCGTTCTCAATATGATGAAGGTAGGGAATATGAAAATGTACAACATCCTTATTCTTACGACTTAGATATTTTTAGTACGGGCGGATTGTTTTCTTACCTCAACCGCTGCAGCACCGAATTTGGCAAAGAAGCATTAAAGAGCAGTCTTTTGCAACCTGATATTTCTGCAATTAAGCCCAGGCAAGAGGCGGTAAAAGAATTATCCGATAAAGTTGAATTCAGGCAGAAGCTATTTGCGCACGGCAGTATTCATGAAGGGAATAAAGCTGATTTGGAAAAATTGAAAGAATGGATTGACTCAAAGGAAACGCTCATACATAAAACATTATACCTGCTGCTGATGGTGTTTCCTGTGGTTACAATCGGAAGCTTAGTTTATTATTTGATAAAAGACAGTGATGCCGCTTTCCGTATTTTTTACAGTCTGTTTGTAATTAATTTGATTATTGCTTTTTCTTTTGCAAAAAGAATTACAAAGCAGCTCTCAGTTTCTTCTTCTGTTACAAAAATTTTGCAGAGCTATAAAGCGCAGTTGTTACTTATTGAGGAAGAAAATTTTCAGTCGGATCTGCTAAAGCAATACCAGCAAAAACTGAAAGACGGAAACCAATCTGCCTCTCAGTTATTAAAACAGTTGGCATCGCTTTTTGATTACCTCGAAACCATTATCAACCTTTTAGTGAGTATTTTGCTCAACGGTCTTTTTCTTTTTCATATTCATATTTTGTATCGCTTGGGCAACTGGAAGAAGAAACATGCAAACAAAATTAATGACTGGCTTCTTTTGATAGGTGAAGTAGAAGCGCTGAACAGTTTCGCTAATTTTTCTTACAATAATTCTTCTTTTTGTTTTCCTGAAGTAAACGACAGGCCTGCATTTGAGGCAAAAGAACTGGGACATATTTTAATTAAGCCCGGCAAAAGAATAACGAATGATGTTTCATTTAACCAACAAAAATTTGTGATTCTTACCGGTTCCAATATGAGCGGAAAAAGCACATTTTTAAGAACGGTGGGCACCAATTTAGTATTGGCCAAAGCCGGTTCTGTAGTATGTGCGGCACAAATGCAGTTTTATCCTTTCGACATATTTGTCAGTATGAGAATAACCGATTCATTGCAGGAGAGCGAATCATTGTTTTATGCCGAACTTAAACGACTTCAGTCCATCATTCAGCATTTGCAGGCAGGAAATATCACTTTTGTTATTTTGGATGAAATATTGAGAGGAACCAACAGTAACGATAAGCGAAACGGCACCATCGGCCTGATAAGAAAAATGGCTAAAGAAAACACCTTCGGTATCATTGCCACTCATGATGTGGTAGTGGCAGATCTGATAAAGGAGTATTCTGATTATATTGCTAATAAAGCATTTGAATCGCAAATCATTAATGACGAATTACTGTTTGATTACAAGCTGAAAGAAGGCGTGTGCAACACATTAAGCGCTTCTTACCTGATGAAGAAAATGGGTGTGATTGATTCTGACGGCAAATCGTAAATCAAACTTAACCTTGCGAAACGGCTTTCAGCCCTACAATACTGGCAATTAAAGTAAAAATAAAAAACAGTCGCCAGAAACCTGCGGGTTCCTTAAACAAAATAATTCCTACAATAGCTGTGGTAACTGCTCCGATGCCCGTCCACACTGCGTAAGCGGTGCCGATAGGAATTTTTTGAGTGGCAATATATAATAATATCATACTGATAGCAAGCGTAATCAGAAAAGCAATCAACCAATAAACAGAAGTCTTGCCTTTTGTTTCATGTGCCATTCCAAGACAAAGGGCAAAAGCTGCTTCAAAAAAGCCTGCTACAAAAAGTATAATCCAGTGCATGATATCGAATATCTGTTATTATTTATAAAATATACGGATCAAAATTAGAGCTTTCAGAATAAGTTTTTGGTTTTCCAAAGAATTGGGCTAATTCTTTTTTAGTGTTGCTATTATAAAAAATCCGTTAGCATCCTCTGCTCGTCCGGTCAGTTACCATTATTTGAAAAGTGTAAATTTTTATTCAATAAGCATTTAATTCCTCCTTTTCGCCTCCACAGCGGCAATAATCGGCAAGCCGCGATATTGCGAAGCGTCATCGTGCGAAGCCAAACGGCCTTGATGCCTGAGCGTTAAAAAAATGAATGTAGTGAAGCGTTAAAAAATGCCTGCTGTTTGAGCGCAGAAACGCTAACTTTATCAAACGCAGGCACGAAGCGAGTTCAGGCATTTTAGCGTAACGAAATTCATTTTTAGCGAGGGCATCACAGCCTTGATTTTTGTCAAACTTTTTATCAAGAAAATGTTTGAAAACAAGCATACATTCTTTCATTCCTACTTTTTGCCTCCGCAGCCGGCGGGCTGCGTGGCT
>ENA-UOUJ01000979-UOUJ01000979.1-activated-sludge-metagenome-genome-assembly--contig:-NODE-979-length-16335-cov-6.255713_pt1 | contig 16335 bp, 13 predicted proteins | sample MGYA00249839_ERZ747224 | MGnify/ENA primary metagenome ERZ747224 (study PRJEB28782, sample SAMN03220277) | activated sludge metagenome | biome: wastewater; feature: sewage sludge; material...
CGAGCAAGCCGACCTGATCGACAACGCCATCGCCGGCGTTCTCGCCGACGGCCTGCGCACCGGCGACATCATGCAGCCCGGCATGACGCAGGTTGGCACCAGCGAAATGGGCGCCGCTATCCTGAAAAAGCTCGAAGCGCTGTCAGAATAACCTCCCGTTGTGTACGGCGGGACAGGCGCAAAAACGGCGCGGCAGCGCCCGGGAGCGTCTTGGCGAAGCCAAGCTCCACGAAACAGTAGCGCGAAGCGCTCGGGGCGCGACTGCGCCCCCGGCGCAAGTGCGCCGGCCCTCCATATGGCATCCGGGCCCTTTTCCGAAGCTTCTCGCAGCCTGCGTACGTAAACAAAAAAGCGGCCCTCCCGCCAAAGAGGGCCGCTTTCGATTTGTATTCGCCGATAGGAGTAGACCATGATCGTTTTCAGGCCGTATCAGCCTGAAAAGTGAATCATCGGTCTCACCGAAGAACTAGTCGCGGATGATCGCGAAGACGTTGAAGTCCTTGTCGAGGCGGAAGTCGTACTGACCGGCCTTACACTTCACGTCCTCGGCCTCGAACACGCCGGAACCTTCAGTTTCCTTCTCATACTTGCCACCCTCGCAGCCCCACTCGGCGACAGCGGCCTTGATCTTCTCGGCCTCATCCGCCGTCGGCTCGTCGTCAGCCATCGCAACGGACGAACCGAAAGCCATCATCACAGCAGCGGCGATAGCAAACGTACGCTTCATGTTTTCCTCCTTATGAAGCAGATATGGAATATTCCATATCTCGTTGCCGCGTCGCAGCATGTCTAGAGGGAATTATTCCCGATCTGGGTCGGGAATTGCCAAGTCACCCCCTCAGAAGCAATAAATTTTCGCATTTGCTATGATTTTCCGGCACGCCTCTCCAGGGAAGGCCACTATGCCGCACTGCACACTCAGTCGGCCTACCGATTCGCACGGGGCCCTGGTCACACCTTACGCAACGCGACAGTGCTCACCCGATGGTCCTCGCCCTTTCGCAGGATGAGCCGCGCGCGAGGCCGCGTCGGAAGAATATTCTCGACCAGATTCTTGAGATTGATGTTGCGCCAGATGTCGAGCGCGCGCGCCACAGCATTGTCGTGCGTCAGCGTCACGTAGCGATGGAAGAACGCGGCCGGGTCGCGGAACGCGGTGCTCCGGAGGCGCATGAAACGCTCCACGTACCACGTCTGGATAACCTCGGGATCTGCGTCGATGAAGATCGAGAAATCGATGAAGTCCGAAACGAACGGCTCCGACACGCTGCCGCGTTCGAGCGTCACCGGCTGCAGGACATTAAGACCTTCCACGATGAGAATATCCGGCCGCTCGATCAGTGCCCTCTGGCCCGCCATGATGTCGTAATGGAAGTGCGAATAGACCGGCGCTTCGAGCTGGCCCTTTCCGCTTTTGACGTCCGCCAGAAAGTTGATCAGCCGCGCGGTATCGAAGCTTTCCGGAAAGCCCTTGCGATCCATGAGACCGCGCGCTTCGAGTTCACGGTTGGGAAGCAGGAAGCCGTCCGTCGTAATGAGATCGACCTTCGGATGATCCGGCCAGCGCGCAAGCAACGCTTTCAAGACACGCGCCGTCGTGCTCTTACCGACTGCAACCGACCCGGCCACACCGATGATGAAGGGCACGCGGCAATCGGTGCGGCCAAGAAACGTAGAACTCACCGAATGCAGCTTCTGCGCGGCCGCAACGTAGAGGTTGAGCAGACGCGAGAGCGGCAGATAGATTGTTTCGACCTCTTCCACCGACAGCTCGTCGAGGAGACCGGACAGCTCTTCCAGCTCGTCGGCTTCGAGCGTCATCGGCGTGTCGGCACGCAGCCGGGCCCACTGCTCACGCGTAAAAACGCGATACGGCGAGAATTGCAGCTCAGGCGCCTGCGCCCCGATCAACTCGGTGCAGAACGGGTTCCGGGCCGCCTTCGGCGCTTCTGCCATCTTGATCATGGGCACACCCGGAAGCCTAACGGGCTTCTCCTTTTGCGTCGCGAGACGCTTTTTCCGCGAGTCCCGACTGTGCCATGCGGCCGTCGAGCACGGCAAACACGTCGTCGAGCGCGATGCCCCGCGCTTCCAGCAGAACCAGGAGATGATAAAGGAGATCGGCCGCTTCCGCACGCAGGGCATCGTCGCTTTGATGCACGCCCGCGATCACCGTCTCGACGGCTTCCTCGCCAAGCTTCTTGGCACAGCGCTCAGGCCCGCCGTCGAGAAGCTGACGCGTATAGGAGCGATCGGAAGCTTCCGCGCGCCTGGCCCGGATCGTCTCCGCCAGACGAAAGAGAACGTCGCTGCTCATCGAACCGACCTTCGAGACCGTATGGCATGACACCGTGCCTTACGCCCCGATAAGGACGTCCGCCGCGAGCGGACAACGCCCCGCGGCCGGTAGAAAGACACTCGTGCCATAAGCGCCAAGGCCGCCAGTGTCCAGCATTCGCGCTGTCACGCGATTAACGGGCGCACCAATCAGCCCCCGGACGTACCCACCAGACGCAGACGGATATAGTCGAGCTGGTCGAAGTTGCCGTACTTGATCACGAGGTTTCCGCTTTCGCCGGAGCCGCGTTTCACCTCGACCTTGAGCCCCAGCGTATCGGCAAGCTCTTTCTCGAAAGCCTTCGTATCGGCGTCCTTGTCACGCGCCTTGCGCGCTCCGCTCGAACCGGGCTGGCCAATCGGCCCGGCCTGCGCCAGAGCCTCCGCCTCCCGCACGTTGAGGTTCTGCTCCACGATCCGCTGTGCCAGCGCTTCGGCATCTGCACGCCCGACGAGCGCGCGTGCATGCCCGGCCGTCAGCCGGCCATCCAAAACGTAAGCTTGGATGGAGTCAGGAAGTTTCAACAATCTCAGAGTATTAGCGACGTGGCTTCGACTCTTTCCGATGATCTCGGAAACCTGCTCCTGGCTGTAGTCGAACCGTTCGATCAGCTCCTTGTAGCCGCCAGCCTCTTCGATGGCGTTGAGATCAGCACGCTGGACGTTCTCGATGATCGCGAGTTCGAGCACTTCGCGATCCGAAAGATCGCGCACAATAACCGGGACGGTATGAACGCCGGCCTTTTGCGCTGCCCGCCAGCGCCGCTCGCCAGCCACGATCTCGAAAGCCTGCGCGTCCTCGGGATGCGGACGCACGACGATCGGTTGCACAAGCCCTTTGGTGCGGATGGACTCAGCCAGCTCCGAAAGCTCAGGCTCCGCAAACTCCTTGCGGGGGTTGAACCGCCCGCCGCGAAGCTGCGCAACCGGCAAGGACCGCTGCTCGCCCTCGGCAGGAATGCGCGGTTGAGCCTGACCCTGCGGGATGTCCCCGATCAAAGAAGCGAGACCACGGCCAAGCCGGTTTTTGGGCAGCGATGCGTTCATGAACATACCCATTTTTCTATTCGTTCAGAGGTGGTTACGCGGCTTTGGTCTGACGTTCCCGTTCGATGATTTCGGTGGCCAGGCGGATGTACGCCTGGCTGCCTGCACAATCGTAGTCGTAAAGCAGGATCGGCTTGCCGTGCGACGGCGCCTCCGCAACCCGCGTGTTCCGCGGAATGACCGACTGGTAGACCTTGGGCCCGAAAAACGCCCGCACCTCGTCCGCGACCTCGCGCGAGAGCGTGGTGCGCGCATCGTGCATGGTCAGCACGACGCCCTGGATTTCGAGGCTCGGATTGAGCGACGCGCGGATCTGATCGATCGTGTCCTTGAGCTGGGAGATACCCTCCAGCGCGAAGAATTCGCACTGGACCGGCACCAGCACGGCATCCGCGGCGGCAAGCGCGTTGAGCGTCAGGATGTTGAGAGACGGCGGACAATCGATCAGGACGTATTTGAAGGCCTGATCGGCCGGGCGGGCCTGAGACTGCGCGACCAGCGCCGCAACCGCGTCGCGAAGCTTGTACGCCCGGCTCGGATCGCCCGAGAGATCGGCTTCGAGCCCCACCAGATCGGAGTTCGCCGGCACGACGAAAAGCCCAGGAATGGCCGTCGGAGCGGCAGCTTCGAGCAAGCTGACGGCGCCGCGCACCGCGTCGTAGGACGTCCTGGCCCGCATTTCCGGCGGCACGCCGAGCCCGGTCGAGGCGTTGCCCTGCGGATCGAGGTCGATAACGATGACACGCTCGCCGATAGCCGCCAGCGCCGTGCCGAGATTGATCGCGGTCGTGGTTTTGCCGACGCCGCCTTTCTGATTGGCGATCGCCAGCACTCTGAGTTTCGAACCTAGGCCTGTCACGGGGCTAACCCTCCGTCTTAACAGCCAAATTTCGGACGATCACAATACGCGCTTCAGCGTCCGTCAGACTTGGGACGAGTTGGCTATCGAAATCGAATCGCCGCCTCGCTTCTTCGACCTCTACCTCCGCTTCGCGGCCTTTTGGGAACACGGCCACGGTCTGGGGAGAAAAAAACGGCAGAACGAGCCCCAGCAGCTTCGGAAGAGGCGCCAACGCGCGCGCCGTGATGGCATCTCTTATCTGAGACTTAGCCTGAGTCGCGGTATTTTCGCTCCGTTCGACCCGAATCTCCACAGCCACGCCGGTTTTACGGGCGACCTCGCGAAGAAAAGCGGCCTTTCGAGAATCGCTCTCGACCAAGGTCATGTGGGCTTCGGGCGCCCGTTCGGCCAACAAAATGGCCAGTACGAGCCCTGGAAATCCGGCTCCGGACCCAAGATCGAGCCAATTCCTTGCCCCCGAGGGAGCAAAATTCAGAAGCTGGGCCGAATCCGCGAAATGCCGATGCCAAGCGTCTTCAATCGTGGTTGGGGAAACGAGATTTATGGTCCGCTGCCAAGTCTTGAGCAGCGCTTCATAGGCAGCGAGCCGCTCCGTCGTTTCACGTGAAACCCCAAAAACCTCCTGAAACGCCGCTGCCGACCCGAGCCGGACCAGTTTCGAGCTCATGAGGCCAGTTTCCGCACCGAATGCTTTTTCACGGCCGCAAGAAGCTGCATGAGGGCAGCCGGCGTCATGCCCTCGATCCGTCCAGCCTGCGCCAACGTTGCCGGCCGCTGTGCAATAAGCTTCTCGCGCAGTTCGGCTCGAAGGTTGGGCAAAGCGTCGTAATCGAAGGCGACGGGAATCGAAATCGCCTCGTCCTTTCGAAGTGCGGCCACATCTGCGTCCTGCCGCTCGACATACGCCGCATAACGCGCGTCCACCTCGACCTGCGCCGCAATCGCCGGATCGACCTGAGAAAGCTCAGGCCAGATCTCAGCCAGCCGGCGCAAAGTCATGTTGGGGTAAGAGAGAAGTTCGAACGCGGTTCTGCGCCGTCCGTCCCTGTTCAGTTCGATTCCGTTTCGTTCCGCTTCTCGCGGAGAAACAGAAAAATTAGAAAGCATCTTAGCAGTGCGCTCTAATGCATTGTTTTTATTTGAGAACGCAAAAGAACGAACCGTGCTCACGCACCCCAAATCGACGCCTATTTGCGTCATACGCTGATCCGCGTTATCTGCCCGCAATCTCAAGCGAAATTCGGCCCGTGACGTGAACATTCGGTAGGGCTCCGTAACCCCGCGAGTCACCAGATCGTCGATCATGACGCCGAGATAGGCGTCAGCCCGCGAAACGACGAACGTTTTGCCGCCTCCAGCCGCTTTCAGCGCCGCGTTGAGGCCCGCAGCGAGGCCCTGCGCGCCCGCTTCCTCGTATCCCGTCGTGCCGTTGATCTGCCCGGCAAGGAAAAGTCGGCTGAGCCGCTTCGTCTCCAGCGTCGGCAGCAGCTCGCGCGGGTCCACATAATCGTACTCGATGGCGTAGCCATGTTGTGTGATCTGAACACGCTCAAGCCCTGGTAATGTCTTGAGAAAAGCCTCCTGAACATCTGTCGGCAAAGATGTCGACACGCCATTGGGATAGACGGTGTCGCTGTCGAGACCTTCGGGCTCCAGAAACACCTGATGCGACGCGCGATCGGCAAACCGCACCACTTTGTCCTCGATAGACGGGCAATAGCGCGGGCCGCGCGAGGCGATCTGCCCCGAGTACATCGGCGAACGTTCCAGGTTTGCGCGAATGATCGCGTGAGTCTTTTCAGTCGTCGCGGTGATCGCGCACGTGACTTGGCGGTTGGTGATCTTTTCCGTGAGAAACGAGAACGGCACCGGCTCCGCATCGGCGTCCTGTTGTTCCAGCGCGTCCCAATCGATGGAGCTGCGCTGAAGCCGTGCGGGTGTCCCTGTCTTAAGCCGCCCCATGCGCAGACCGAGCCCGTAGAGACGCTCGGAGAGCTTCAGGGCAGGCGCTTCCCCGACCCGACCTGCCGGAACAACAGAATCTCCTAAATGTATGAGACCATTGAGAAATGTACCGGTCGTTAAAACCACGGCTCCGGCCTGGATTTCCTCCCCGGCCTGCGTGATCACGCCCTGCACCTCATCGTCAACAACGACGAGATCTTCGACCGCACCTTCCAGCACCGTCAGCCCTTCGGTCTCGCGAATGGCCTGCTGCATGGCGGCTTTGTAGAGCGCGCGATCGGCTTGCGCGCGCGGCCCCTGCACGGCGGGACCCTTCGAACGGTTGAGCAGGCGAAACTGAATACCAGCGGCATCCGCGACGCGACCCATGAGGCCATCGAGCGCATCGATCTCGCGCACCAGATGGCCTTTGCCGAGCCCGCCGATCGCCGGATTGCACGACATGGCACCGATCGTGTCGAAGCGATGCGTGATCAGCGCGGTTTTGGCACCCATCCGCGCAGCCGCAGCCGCGGCTTCGACACCCGCGTGTCCGCCGCCCACCACGATCACATCGAAGGTCTGCCCGCTCATGTGCCGCTGGCCCACTGTTCCACTGAGCGCCGAGAGATACAGGAGGCCGGAAGTGCGGTCAAAGCGCGAAGGCACGCATCTGAGCACCGACTGAGACCGACTTGGACTCACCGAGACTCACGTGAGACGGCGCTGAGACTTGAGACGGCATCGAGAAACGTGTGGAAACAGGTATGGACCGCACACGGACACCCCAATTTCTCGCAAGCATCGGAAGCGTATTTCTTGGGAGACGCTCAATGCTGAGGTTGGTCGGTACCGTTGGTCTCGCACTGATGCTCGGGGCATGCGCCGGCCGCGCACCGCAACTCGCCCCGCTCGTGCTTGCATCGGACGAAACGGCGAGCTGCGAAGACCTCGCAACCGAATCCCGGCGCAACAGCGATCAGATGGAAATCCTGGCAACTGAGGAAACCATGAAACTCGGCCAGAACGTCGTCGCGGGCGTATCGGGCTTCATGGTTTGGCCCGCCTGGCTGGCTCTGGATTTCCAGAACGCAGCCGGAAAAGAAGCCAACGCTCTTGAGCAACGAAACAGGCAACTTGCCGGACTTGCCCGAAACCGTTGCGATCCAGCGCGCGAGCACACGGCAACGGTTGCCGACCTCCCGCTCGCGCCGACCAGCACACTGATCGCCAAACCGGAGATCTCCACAAGCCTCGTCAGCTATTGACGGGCCGCGATTGATTCACGTGAAACATGAAGTGCCGTACGGGAGGTCCCGACTCACAAATGGATTCACGTGAAACATTTGCGGCCATTCACGCTCGTCGACGGGCCCACCAGATCAGTTATTCACAAACCCATAGAGCCCGCTGTCATCGATGCGAAGCGCTTCGAGCGCAGCACGCGAAGCCTCCACCTTGTCTTCACCCTCGTCGTCGAGGCCGAGATGATCTTTCAGCGCCGCATCGATCTTCTGCCCGTCCGTCCCCTTGGGGTCGATGACGGCGTTGACGAACTCGTCGAGTGTGAACCCGAGCTTGTCGAAACCAAGCTTCTTTTCGATTGCCGAAAGGATCAATGCACCTTCCGGCTTCATTTTGATCTTGTTGATCTCGGCCTGGATAGCTCGCCCGAATGACGCATGGCTCTCGTGGTCTTCGAGCTTAATGCCGAACTCCTCGCCCAGCCGTTTCATGAGATGAAGTTTCATCTCGATCGCGCTCGGCGCATTCGGCTTGAAAAGCGCTTCCGAAACTTTGGCATTGGCGCGGCTCGTCGGTCCAGCACCCTCCTTGTCGCTTGGAAGCTCAACACCGTTCGCCACCGCAACAAGAGATGCCCCCGAGGTGCCGGACGAGGCCTCGGTCTGAGAGAGCGGCCGGGTCGCCTGCTGCAGAATCTGCACGGCGCTCGACGACAATGAAGAGATGAAGGTCACGATAACAAAAGCCCGCAGCGTCGCTCCTCGCGACTTTGACGACACGAACCAGCGTGCCGTGAGCGTCTTAAGATTTCGGTAACGATGAAAGAACGCGCAGGCTGGATGTCGATTCACGTGAAACGTTTCGGATCGTTTGCGCGAACTGTTCGGGCGGACAGTCGGAAACGTTCGACGCCGAACGCGCATTCGGATGAACGTCCGGTCGGATGTTCAGACCTGTCGGATCGTTCCGCTCGTTCAACGAGCGCGAAACATTCTGAATGGATCAACGGCAAGCATGCGATCCATCCAACCCATGCCGTTTGCGCTAATTGGGAATCACCGTCGCCGTTCAGCGAAATTTGGATTCACGTGAAACGTGTCTCGGTCCGAAACATCCGAAACGGATTCACGTGAAACATCTGATGCACCGAAGCGAGGACAAAAGGATTCACGTGAAACGCATCTGAAACATGAGATGCCATTTGGAAACCGCAGCCCTCACTTCCCGATGCAGAAGCGGCCGAAGATCTGGTCCAGCACATCCTCGACATCGACCCGGCCGGTGATCCGCCCCAGCGCATCCGCCGCCCGTCGGAGATCTTCGGCACGGAGCTCGACATCATCTGATGCCCCGTCGAGGAACGCGACGAGGCTGTCGCGCGCAAGCTCCACCAGCCTGCGGTGACGGACCTGCGTCAGCACAGTCTCCCCCGGATGACCGATGCGTTCGGATGCGATCACCTGAAGGCGCTCGATGAGATCGGCGACGCCCTCCCCCGTCTTCACCGAGAGCGGCACCATGTCGTCCGGAAGCACAGGCGTCGATCCGCCGGGGAAGAGATCGACCTTGTTGAGAACGAGCAGGGTCCGGTCCGCAACGGACGCGAGTTCGTCCGGCATGGTCGTCCGCGGGCCGGTTGCGTCGGTGAGCCAGAGCACGAGGTCTGCCGCCTGGGCCACGGCGAGGCTGCGCCGCATTCCCTCGCGCTCGACGTCTCCCGCTGCCTCGCGAAACCCTGCCGTATCCGAAACGATGACCGGCAGCCCCTTGAGATCCAGACGCACCTCGATGACATCCCGCGTGGTGCCTGCCTCCGCCGAGACAATAGCGGCATCCCGCCGGGCAAGCGCATTCAGAAGGCTCGACTTGCCAGCGTTGGGCGGCCCGGTGAGCGCAACCCTAAAACCCTCGCGCAGGATCTCTCCGCGATGACCGTCGTCGAGGTGATGGTTCACCGCAGAGACCAGCACCCCGATGATGGATCGCGCTTCTGCGAAGGTCTTCTCCCCGATGTCCGCTTCATCGGAGAAATCGAGCCCGGCTTCCACGTAAGCCAGCGCATCGATCACGCTCGCCCGCCAGCCTTCATAGAGGCTCGAGAGCGCACCCGTCGCCTGCGCCAGCGCCTGGCGCCGCTGTCCCTCTGTCTCGGCGTCGATGAGATCGGCCAGGCCCTCGACCTCGGCAAGGTCGAGCTTGCCCGCATCGAAGGCGCGCCGCGCGAATTCGCCGGGCTCCGCAAGACGAAGGCCCGGCAGCACGGTGAGCGCTGCGAGAACAGCCTGCACCACGGCGCGCCCGCCATGCAGATGAAGCTCCACCACGTCCTCGCCGGTGAAGCTCTTGGGCGACGGAAACCATAGCACCACGCCACGGTCGAGCACCGTCCCGCCCTCTGGGTGACGGATGGCGCGGCCGACGGCGCGGCGCGGCTCGGGGCGTGGCCCCGCCATGAAATCCAGCACGCGCCCGGCGCCGGTCCCCGAGATGCGCACGACTGCGACACCTGCGCGTCCGGGAGCGCTCGCCAAAGCGAAAATGGTGGGCTCGGGTTGTGAGGTCATCGCGAGGGGGGTATCCGGAACACCTGCATGGGCTTCGCGGGTTATCGTTCAAACCCGCCATCGAGGATCGGAAGGATGAGATCATGAGCCACAACCGCCTCGGCGACGAGAGTAGCCCCTATCTCCTGCAGCACAAGGACAACCCCGTGCACTGGTGGGCGTGGGGACCGGAGGCCTTGGCCGAGGCCAAGAAGACCGGCAGGCCCATCCTGCTGTCGGTAGGCTACTCGGCCTGCCACTGGTGCCACGTGATGGCGCACGAGTCCTTCGAGGACGACGAGACGGCGGCCGTGATGAACGCGCGCTTCGTGAATATCAAGGTGGATCGCGAGGAACGGCCCGACATCGACGCGATCTACATGGGCGCGCTCCACAAGCTCAACCAGCAGGGCGGCTGGCCGCTGACGATGTTCCTCGACAGCGACGCAAGGCCCTTCTGGGGAGGCACCTATTTCCCGAAGGTGCCGACCTACGGCCGGCCGGCCTTCATCGATGTGCTGGAACGCATCTCGGACGCCTACCATCAACAACCCGAGAAGGTGGCGAACAACGCGAATGCGATCACCGAAGCGCTCGCAGAGACCACGGAGAGCGGTGCTGGCCCCGAGGTGACAGACCCTCTTATTCAGGAGATCACGGGCCGCCTCGCTCATCTTGTCGACCCGACACACGGCGGCATCACGGGTGCGCCGAAGTTTCCGCAATGGAGCTTCTTCTGGCTGCTCTGGCGCGGCGCAATCCGCTATCGCAATGACGCAGCCAAGCAGGCGGTGATCACCACCCTCGAACGGATGAGCCAGGGCGGCATCTACGATCACCTGGGTGGTGGCTTCGCGCGCTATTCGGTGGACGAGCTTTGGCTCGTCCCGCACTTCGAGAAGATGCTCTACGACAACGCGCTCCTCATCGACCTGATGACGGAAGTCTGGCGCGAGACGAAAAGCCCGCTGCTCGAAGCGCGCGTCGCGGAAACGGTCGGATGGCTTTCACGTGAAATGGTGGTCGACGGCGGCGGCTTCGCGGCGGCACTCGATGCCGATAGCGAGGGCGAAGAAGGCAAGTTCTATGTCTGGTCGCAGCAGGAGATCGACCGCGTGCTCGGCGCCGAGGATGCGGCCGTCTTCGCCAAAGCCTACGACGTATTGCCCGACGGCAATTGGGAAGGTCACACGATCTTAAACCGTCTGGATACGAAGACGCTCGGATCGGACGACGAGGAAGCGAAGCTTGCAGCGTTGCGCACAAAGTTGCTCGACGCGCGCGCAAGCCGTATCCGCCCAGGTTGGGACGACAAGGTGCTCGCCGATTGGAACGGGTTGACGATTGCAGCACTTGCGCGTGCAGGTGTCGTGTTCGATCGATCAGACTGGGTGACGATGGCGCGCGAAGCCTTCACCTACGTCACCGAAAAGATGACGGTCGATGGACGCATCGTTCACGCCATCCGTCACGGTCGTGGACGCGCCCCGGGCACGGCGCACGATTATGCGAACATGATCTGGGCCGCGCTGCGTCTCTACCAGGCGACAGGCGAAGCGAGCGATCTGACGCAAGCGATCGCATGGGTCGAGATCCTCGACCGCCATTATTGGTCGGAAGATGCAGGCGGCTATTTCACCGCAGCCGACGATACATCCGACGTGATCGTCCGCCTCCGTACGGCAAGTGACGATGCAACTCCTGCCGCCAACGCAACGATGATTTCGAACCTCGTTGCCCTTACGACGCTCACGGGTGACGCGCGCTTTGTAAAACGCGCCGAGAGCATAATGCGCGCATTCTCCGCCGACCTCGCCAAAAACCTCGTCGCCCACACGGGGCTCCTTGCCGCAGGCATGGATCTATTGGCCCCGCAGCTCGTTGTCATAGTCGCGAGCGAGTCCGAACCGAACCCCGCGCTCGGCTCGGTCGTACGCAGCCTGTCGATTCCAGGTGCTGTCGAACTTGAGGTGCGTGGCGCGATCGGCGCGCTTGGCCCGTCGGCTCTGCATGGCAAATCGGCAGAAGACGGAAGGTCAACAGCCTATGTCTGTGTCGGCCCTCAGTGCTCTCTCCCGGCGAACAGCGAAGCCCAATTGCGTCAAGCTGTCCTCGACCTTCGTTCTGTTGCGTGAGATCAACGTTTCTTACCGAAGATGTAAGGAAAAACCATGTGAAAACCGTGTTTACCACGGTTAGACTTCGTGCGAGCAGCGCTCGTCTACGTATCCTATTGAGTTGTCGAGAAAGTCTGAGACGAGGCCCTCATGAATTCTGGACTCCTACGCACGCTCGTTCGATACGGGTATTTTCCGTTCATGGTGCTCGGCCTCAATGGTGCGGCGTATTACGTTGTCGCCTACGGCCACTCCTACGCCTGGCTCGCACTCCTGATCGGCATCTTGTTGGCAACCGCGTTTGCAGCGGAGCGGATCCTGCCCTGGTATGAGGAGTGGAACCACTCGCACGGTGACGAGAGAACCAATGTGTTCCACGCCATCGTGTATGAGGCCCAGAACCTCAACGGCATCCTCACGATCCCCCTCGTCGCCTGGCTGACATCGGGCGGTCTCAACGCAGGGCTTTGGCCGACGGACTGGCCGATCTGGGCACAGCTCATTCTGGCGGTCGTGCTGGCTGATTTCGCGCTCACCTATCTCCACTATCTGAGCCATCGTTTTTCGTTCCTTTGGCGGCTGCATGCCGTGCACCATGGCGTCGCGCGGCTCTATGGGTTCAACGGCTTGGTCCGCCATCCACTGCACCAGATCGTCGACTTGGTTCTCGGCACCGCGCCCTTGGCGCTTGCCGGTATGCCGGTGCAGGTGGCGGCGCTGCTCGGCTTCGTCATCACGGTGCAGCTTGTCGTGCAGCACTCGAACGTGGCCTACGCGCTCGGGCCGCTGCGCAACCACCTCGCCATCGGGCAGATTCACCACCTGCATCACGTGAATTGGGGCAAGGAAGGCGACTGCAACTTCGGCCTGTTCTTCACGGTCTGGGACCGCATGCTCGGCACCTTCCACCCCGAGCCACCGCGCCCGATCACGGCGAGCGACATGGGCGTCGACGAGGTGCCGGACTTCCCGAAGCGGTACATGGAGCAGCTTGCATTCCCGCTGCATTACAAACCCGGTCAGGGACAGCAGTCCGGCTTAAAGAATAAGGCGCAGGCCCATACACCGCCGCAGACGGCCGCCGCTCAAGCCCGCGCCATCCACGACGCGGCAGAGTAAGCCGACCAAAGAACGGAACCGGGATTGATCGAGAAGGGCCGCTGATGCGGCCCTTTTTTATGCCTTCTCCACCCACCAAGCACGATCGCAACGGCCTTACGGATCGATGCGAGATCGCTCCGCGAACATTAGAAAACGCGCGCCGCTGATATAGGTCAGCGCTTTCCAATTGAACGCCGTTAGACGTCCTTAGACGATGACAGAATCACGGAAATCATCATTCAAATCATCAGTTGTCTCACGGAAGAATGTTCCGCGTCTCCGCTCCAAAGAAACGCCCTCTAAATTTGCACGCAACTTCCGTTCTCGGAAGAAGCTGTCACTTCAACGGAGACTCCATGTTTTCTGCGAAACCTTCTGATCTCGATGCACAGCTTGCAGCAATCGACCGATCTCAAGCCGTCATCGAGTTCGCGATGGATGGAACGATCATCCGTGCCAACATGAATTTCCTCCAGGCAACGGGCTACACGCTCGACGAGATCAAGGGGAAGCATCACCGAATGTTCGTCGCCGAAGATGAACGCAAGAGCGCAGCGTACCGTGCATTCTGGGAGAAGTTGAACCTGGGCGAATTCCAGGCCGCCGAATATCGCCGCATCGCCAAGGGCGGCCGCGAAATCTGGCTGCAGGCGACCTACAACCCAATCCTTAGCTCGGGTGGAAAACCTTTGAAGGTCGTGAAGTTCTGCACCGATGTCACGGATAACAAGCTTAGGACCGCCGACTACGAAGGCCAGCTTGCAGCCATCGACAAGAGCCAGGCCGTCATTCAGTTCAACCTCGATGGAACGGTCATCACGGCGAACGCAAACTTCCTGGCGGCAACGGGCTACACGCTCGCTGAGGTTCAGGGACAGCATCACCGGATGTTCGTCCCGGAAGGCGAGCGTGAAAGTGCTGACTACCGCGCGTTCTGGGAAAACCTGAACCGCGGCGAGTTCCAGGCCGCCGAGTATCGCCGCATCGCCAAGGGTGGCCGCGAGATCTGGCTACAAGCGACCTACAACCCGATCTTCTCTCCTGCGGGTCAGCCCTACAAGGTGGTGAAGTTCTGCACGGATATGACGCAGGCCGTTGAGAACCGCATGCGACGCGACAGCATGATGGCGCGCATCGATGCCGATCTCAATGAGATCGCCGGCGCCATTGCCCAGACCTCTCAAGATGTCTTGAGCGCGGAAAGCTCATCGAGCCAAACAGCGGACAACGTGCAAGCTGTCGCGTCGGCAACAGAAGAACTCGTGGCTTCGGTGCAGGAAATCGCGCGCCGCGTGAACGAAGCATCCCAAGTCGCCCATCGTGCAGTCTCCCAAAGCGCGCGCGCCAACGATGTCATCACGGGCCTGTCGAGCACCACGGATCGCATCGGCGAGGTTGTGGAGCTCATCAACACCATTGCATCGCAGACGAACCTGCTCGCCCTCAACGCCACCATCGAAGCGGCGCGGGCGGGAGATGCAGGCAAGGGGTTTGCCGTTGTTGCGCAGGAGGTGAAGGCGCTCGCAAATCAGACGGCAAAAGCGACCGAAGAAATTTCCAATCAGATCGCAAGCGTCCAAGCGGGCACGCACGATGCGGTGAAAGTTATCCAGGATGTCACCGGCATCATCGAGACGATCAACGACATCTCCCACAGCATCACCGCCGCGGTGGAAGAGCAAGGCGCGGTGACGCAGGAAATCTCGGCCAACATGCAAACGGCCTCTCTCGGCGTCCAGGAGATCTCGGAAAACATGCGCCGCATCGCATCGTCCGCAAAAACAGCCGACGACGCGACGCGCCAGGTGAAAGAAGCCGCTCACGCGCTCATCGCGTAGCTCGAATAAAAAAGCGCGCCGGACCGGATCGGTGCGGCGCGCTTTTATTTAAACTGGTCTGTTCTACGTGTTCATCGACTGGAAGAACTCGCCGTTGGTCTTGGTCGAGCGCAGCTTGTCGATGAGGAACTCGATGGCATCCATCGTTCCCATCGGATTGAGGATACGGCGGAGTACGTAGACTTTCTTGAGCTGATCCTTCGGCACCAGCAGATCTTCCTTGCGCGTACCGGAGCGCGCCACGTCGATGGCGGGGAACACGCGCTTGTCGGAGACCTTGCGGTCCAGGATGATTTCCGAGTTACCCGTGCCCTTGAACTCTTCGAAGATAACTTCGTCCATACGGCTGCCGGTATCGATCAGCGCGGTCGCGATGATGGTGAGCGAACCGCCTTCCTCGATATTGCGCGCGGCACCGAAGAAGCGCTTGGGCCGCTGCAAAGCGTTGGAGTCGACACCACCCGTCAGCACCTTGCCCGAAGACGGAACGACCGTGTTGTAGGCGCGGCCGAGACGCGTGATGCTGTCGAGCAGGATCACGACATCCCGCTTGTGCTCGACGAGGCGCTTGGCCTTCTCGATCACCATCTCCGAAACCTGCACGTGCCGCGAGGCAGGCTCGTCGAAGGTCGAAGAAATCACCTCGCCCTTCACCGAGCGCTGCATGTCGGTGACTTCCTCCGGCCGCTCGTCGATGAGCAGCACAATGAGATAGCACTCGGGATGGTTGGCGGTGATGGAGTGGGCAATGTTCTGCAACAGCACCGTCTTACCGGTGCGCGGCGGCGCGACGATGAGGGCGCGCTGACCCTTGCCGAGCGGCACCACGATGTCGATCACGCGGGCCGAAAGATCGCGAATGGTCGGATCTTCGATTTCCATCTTGAGCCAGCTCGTCGGATAGAGCGGCGTCAGGTTGTCGAAGTGGATCTTGTGTTTGACCGCTTCCGGATCCTCGAAGTTGATCCGGTTGACCTTGAGCAACGCGAAGTAGCGCTCGCCCTCTTTAGGACTCCGGATCTGGCCCTCGACCGTATCTCCGGTCCGAAGCGCGAAGCGGCGGATCTGAGAAGGCGAGATGTAGATGTCGTCCGGGCCGGGCAAATAGTTCGCATCCGGCGAGCGAAGAAATCCGAAGCCGTCCTGAAGCACTTCGACGACACCGACGCCGGTGATCTCGATGTCCTTCGCGGCAAGCTGCTTCAGCGTCGCGAACATCAGCTCCTGCTTACGCAAGGTGCTGGCATTCTCGACGCCGACTTCTTCGGCAAAACTCAGGAGCTCGGTGGGGGACTTGAGCT